>Ga0334722_10000814_pt1 | contig 42975 bp, 36 predicted proteins | sample C3_bottom_MG_FD_207210 | JGI IMG/M metagenome (GOLD analysis project Ga0334722, IMG submission 207210) | Sediment microbial communities from Yellowstone Lake, YNP, Wyoming, USA - C3_bottom | ecosystem: Environmental > Aquatic > Freshwater > Lake > Sediment | place: USA: Wyoming | collected...
GTGAAGCATATCGAGAAGAAGCTCCGTCGTACTCATGCGGTCAGCCGAGAGATTGACGCGATCGACCGTGGTGAGCGCAGCGAGAAAGAGATCGATCGGCTTCTGAAGAAGAATGTAAAGGGATATGCGGCCCCCCGACGTGTGCAACCACGTCGGAAGGCCTGAGTCCGTCAACCGCGTTAGCCGGCCGACGAACCTGCCGCTATTCTAGCAGGCCCGCCGGCCTCCGATCAGGAGGCACCGATGAGGCAGAAAAAACCCGCACGACCGAAGCCCGATCCGTTCCCCACCTTCCCACTGGTCACGTCCATTCGAAAGGCCGGGCCGATCGCCGCGTACCTGCTGGCCCGCGGCTTCGACCTTGACGACGGCGGCGAGCTTGTCACCCAGATTCAGACCTTCGCCGGCGACGACGCACCGATCGATCTGGTTCAGGACGATGAGTTCAGTCGGATCATGCGTTGGATCGAGCAGGCCTACGCCGTCGGGATCGCGGTTGGTCAGCGGCTGCAGCCCGGCGCGTTCACTGCGCGTGGAGGCGTCCGATGAGCGCGGGCGCAACGTCGGCGCGCATCCCTTGTGATTGGTGGCATACCCAGGAAGCGGATCCTCGAGCGTGGGACCGGTTGCTAGCACGCAAGCGTAAGGCCTTTCGCCGGAGACATCCATCCGCGGTGCCCAGCCAAAGGGAATACAGTGCAATTAACGATCGATTCGTCGCGACGCTTTCAATCGACCAGCGGGACGATTACATAACGCTCGGCAGGTGGGACACGACAGAGACCTCCCTCTATGCGGAGGCGGGCTTCGAACTTGGCCTCATGGTCGGCCGAAGAGGTGCCCGATGAGCACGCCAGCGACGGCGTTCAGGATTGGAGCCAACGAGCGGGCGCTGGTTCTCTTGTACCGAGGCCTGACACGGAAGCAGAAGCGGAACCTGATTGGGTGGGCAGCCTGGCAACGCCAACATCCGGCGAAGTCTCAAATCGCGACAGGCGGTGCCCGATGAGCGGCGCCGCCCGTCCAGAGACCGTTGAACGGCGCCTGACCGACGCGGAGGAGACGCTCGGGCTGGCGTTCCTGTTAGCCGAGACCCTGCACCACGCCAGTGGGAGCATCTGTCTGGATCAGGCAGAGTTCGCGGGCGCATGGTTGAAGCTGTCGAATCTCCTGCGCGACGCGCTGCACGACGTGAGCGCGGTCCAGAAAGTTATTCCGTTTCCGGTGTCGAGCCTCGAGGCTCCAGACGTCGAGATGGGAGATCACTGATGGGCACCATCTACCAACGCGGCCGCGTCTGGTGGCTCGCGTATCGCCAGCACGGCCGCCTGATGCGGGAGAGCTCGAAGTCGACGAAAGAACGGGTGGCCCTCCGGCTGCTCAAGGTCCGGGAAGGCGACATCGAAAAGGGCGAGATCATTGTCCCGACGCGCGATCGCCTCACGTTTGAGGAGGCCGCGGCCGACCTCGTGAATGACTACACGACGAACGGGAAACGATCGCTGGTGGTCTGTCAGCGACGCGTCACGAAACATCTGACGCCGTACTTCCGCGGCCGCCGGTTGGCGGGGATCTCCACAGCCGACGTCCGGGCCTTCATCGCCAAGCGCCAGGCCGATACGATCGTCGTCCGCCAGGCGCACACCCTGACGAACCCAGACGGCTCCGCCACGGACGTCCCGGAGGTCACGAAGCCGGTCAGCAACGCGGAGATCAACCGCGAACTGACGACACTGAAGCGCATCTTCAGCCTGGCCGTCCAAGCCGACAAGCTCTCCCGGCGGCCGCACATTCCCATGCTGCAGGAGCGGAACACCCGGACGGGGTTCTTCGAGCTCGAGCAGATCGAGGCGATCCAAGCGAAGCTGCCGGATCCGGTGCGGGCCGTGGTGACATTCGCCTACCTGACCGGCTGGCGCGCGGTGTCCGAGGTACTCCCGTTGGAATGGCGGCAGGTGGATTTCGAGGCGGGTGAGATTCGCCTTGATGCCCACACAACGAAGAACGGTGAGGGCCGGGTGTTCCCGATGACGGCCGACTTGCGAACCGTGCTGAAGGCTCGTGAGGCCGAACGGGACGCATTGAAGGCGAAAGGCATCATCACGGCGCGCGTCTTCTTCCGGCTCGTGCGGGAACGTGAGGGCACGCCGAAGGCGAAGCCGATCACCAGTTTCATCAAGGCGTGGCGGTCCGCCTGTCGGGCGGCCGGCTGTCCCGGGCGCATCCCGCACGACCTCCGGCGGACGTGCGTGAGAAACCTCGTGCGGGCGGGGATCCCGGAGCGCGTGGCGATGACGATGACCGGGCACAAGACGCGCTCGATCTTCGAGCGGTACAACATCGTGTCAGGGGGCGATCTCAAGGCCGCGGCGGCGAAGCTGGACGCCGTCATTCCTGACCGGACTGATCACACTTCCGATCACACTCAGCCCGAACCGGCGAAGCCGGCCGGGACGGTGGTGCGCTTTGCTTAGGAAATTGGAGGCGCCGTCCGGATTTGAACCGGAGAATGGAGGTTTTGCAGACCTCTGCCTTACCACTTGGCTACGGCGCCCTGTCAGGAAAGACCACCACGTTCAGAGGGGGGAAAGTGGAGCGGGAAACGGGATTCGAACCCGCGACTTCGACCTTGGCAAGGTCGCACTCTACCACTGAGTTATTCCCGCTCAATCTTCAAATACGGTACCACAGGGAGACGGCGAGTTTCAATATTCGTCACGCGGGTCTGAAGACCCGCGGCTACGTCTGCAAGGGTCGACCTAGCGTCTCCCGCGGCGGCAGATCTGGCCGTCAGACGTGAACGCGCGGCGGATGACCTCCACCCTCGCCCGCTCCCCCGGCGGCGTCAGGACCGATACCACGTCAAAACGGATCGGGCCGTGGTGCCGCGGATGGCTCGCCAGGTAGGTCTGGGCCATGGCGACGATGCGAGCCTGCTTCCACAAGGTGACGGCCTCGGCCGGCGTCCCGTGCCGGGTGTCCACCCGCGCCTTCACCTCGACGAAGACGAGCGCGTCCCGCTCCCGCGCGACGATGTCAATTTCTCCAATCCTGGTGCGATAACGGGTGGCCAGAATTGCGTACCCCTGCCTGACCAACTCGACCCGGGCGAGCTCTTCACCCATTCTTCCAAGGGAAACGCTCTGCAGTGATCCCATACCGGGGATGTCCCTGCAAACCTCGCGCCGAGACCACGGGCCGCCGGTCGGGGCTGCGGGCGGCCGGCGGGCGGACTGCCGGACGCTCCAGATATAATGGGACGTTTCATATCTTCCCGCCACCGACATCGTGGCGAATCGGTTCCAAGGAGTCTTATATGAAAGTCCTCATCTTCGGGGGCGGCGGCAAGATGGGTTCCATCGTCGCCTTCGACCTCGTCCGTAATCCCGCCGTCACGTGTATCGGCCTGGCCGACCGGAGCCATGGCGCCCTGGAAAACGTCAAACGCTGGCTCAAGGACCCGAAGGTGGTCACCCACCAGGTCGACGTGAACAAGGCCGACGAAGTCTCGGCGCTGATGAAGCAGTACGACGTGGGCATCAACACGCTGCCCAACCGGGCGGCCAGCTATGCGGTGGTCGGCACGGCCGTCAGCAGCGGCTTCAACTTCGTGGACATCCTCGAGGAATACCACCGCCGGCCGGATGCCTACGAAGTGGAGGGCCTCGTCCTGCCGACGGGCATGTCGCTGAACGACTACGGCGACTGGATCCACAACACCGCGATCAAGAACAACGTAACGTTCCTCGACGGCATCGGCTTCGCGCCGGGCATGTCCAACGTCACCTGTGGTGAGGGCATCCGCAAGCTGGAGGTGGCGGAGTCGGTCATTGCGCGCGTCGGCGGCGTGCCCAACAAGGAAGCCGCGGGCCGCCATCCCCTGCGCTACATGATCACGTGGGCCTTCTCACACGTGTTGCGCGAGTACGTGATCAAGGTAAACGTGCTGCAGAACGGCAAGATCACCGAGGTCGATGCGACGAGCGGGCGCGAGCAGTTCACGTTCGACAAACTGGGCAGGCGCGAGCCGCTCGAATGCGCCATCACGCCCGGCATGCCGAGCTTCATCTTCACCCGGCCGGAGTTGAAGGAGTTCGCCGAGAAGACGGTGCGGTGGCCTGGCCACTGGGACGGCGTCCAGACGCTGAAGGAGTGCGGCATGCTGGACCTCGAGCCGGTGGACGTCCGCGGCGTTCAGGTGGCGCCGCGCGAGGTGCTGCTGGCCCGCATCGAACCGGCCCTCCGGGCCCATCCGGGCGAAACCGACGTCTGCATCATGTACAACACCGTTGACGGCCTCAAGAACGGCCAGCGCACCCGGGTGTCGTACCACCTATGGGACGAGGCCGACACGGTCAACGGGGTGTCGTCGATGGGACGCGTCACCGGCTACAGCGCCGCGATCGCGGCCGTGATGGTGGGTCAGAAGCGGATCAAGGAAACCGGCATCGTGGCGCCGGAAGACTGCTTCTACGGCGACAACTACACGCACTTCATCGCCGAACTCGCCAAGCGCCGCATCACGATCGTGGAGACGGTAACGGCGCTCTAAGGGGTCTTGGTTCCGACCTTCCAGTGCGTGCCCGAGGCAGCATCCTCCAGGATGATGCCTCGGGCCGCCAGGTCCTTCCGAATCCGATCCGCCGCTGCAAAGTCACGCCGGCTGCGCGCGGCCTGCCGCTCGGCGATGAGCGCCTCGATCTCCGCCGGCGCCGGCACCGCCGCCGCGTCCTCCTGCCGGCGAAGCGACATCACGCCCAGGACACTGTCGAAGTAGTCGAACGCGTCGCGGATGGCCGGGAGATCCGCCGCCCCGACGTCGCCCGCGTCAATCGCCGCGTTCAGCGCGCGCACCAGGTCGAAGAGCACTCCCAGTGCACCGGACGTGTTGAGGTCGGCCTCCAGCATCCCGCCGAACTCCGCGCGGGCCTGCGCCACGCGCTCGGCGGTGGCCGGGTGCGCGCCGCCTTCACTGAGGCGATCGAGGCGCGCCAGGAAGTCCACCAGTCGCTGCAGCGCCTCCTCGGCCTGTTGAAGGCTCGCCCACGAGAACTTCAGCTGCTTCCGGTAGTGCGTCGAAATATAGAGGTAGCGCAGCGCCGACGGACGGAACCCCTTGGCAGCCACGTCCGGCACGTTGAACTGGTTGCCGAGTGACTTCGACATCTTCTCTTCGTCAATCAGCAGGTGCTCGACGTGTACCCAGAACCGCGAGAACGGCTTCTTCGTGGCGCCCTCGCTCTGGGCAATCTCGTTCTCGTGGTGCGGAAAGACCAGGTCGATGCCGCCGGCGTGCAAATCGATGGGCGCCTCACCCAGCAGGCGCAGCGCCATCGCCGAGCACTCGAGGTGCCAGCCCGGCCGGCCGGGTCCCTGCCCGTAGTCCCACGTGGGTTCGCCGGGGTGCGTCGCCTTCCAGAGCACGAAGTCGCGCACGTCTTCCTTGGCGTACGAGTCTGAATCCACGCGCGCCCCCGGCTGGATGCCCGCGTGGTCGAGCCTGGCCAGCTCGCCGTAGGTGGGGAACGTGGCGATCTTGAAGTAGACCGATCCGTCGCTCCGGTACGTGTGCCCGTTGCGATCGAGCGCGGCGATCAAGTCCGTCATCGCGCGCAGGTTCGCCTCGTCGGTAGCCCGCGGATTCTCCTCCACTTCCTCGAGGCCGAGCGACCTCGCGTCCTCGCGGAACGCGGCGATGTACTGGTCCGTGTATTCCCGCAGGGGCTTGCCCGCCTGCTGCGCCCCGGCGATGGTCCGGTCGTCCACGTCGGTGAAGTTCATGACGTGCCGCATCGTGTGCCCGCAGTGGTGCCGCAGGACCCGCCGCAGCACGTCGAGGCACACGAACGTCCGGAAGTTGCCGATATGGCCGCGGTTGTACACCGTCAGGCCGCACGTGTACATGCGGACCGTGTTGTCGCGGAGGGGCGAGAACTCCTCCTCGCGCCGGGTGAGGGTATTGAACAGGCGAAGCATGGATGTCCCGGATGCCCGGACTACTTCGGTCTCGGGCGGCTTTCGTTGAGCAGTGTGGCCCCACTGCACGTGACGGTCACGTCCACCGAGACCGGCCCGGCGCAGAGCCCCAATTCGATCGGGGCGCCGCCCGGCAGCGCCTTCGAGAACGCCCCTTCAACCTGGCGTGCCAGCGCCCCGGCTTCGTCGTCCGCGATGCCCGCCGACACGGCCATCTTCCCTGCCAGTTCGCCCGCCGTCTGCATGTACTGCTCCTCCGGCGGGAACGCCGCGTTGAAGCACAGGGTCTGGGCAGGGTCGGCAGAAGTCATGGGACTCCTAATTCTAAGTCCTTCGATGCACAAATACGCCATCGTATTTGTGCCCTCAGGACTTAGTGCTGAGCGAGCGCAGCCGGCCAGGTGCAGTGTTCGCTGAGCGTGGCCGTCATTGCGAGTCGAAGTACGAAGCTAGTTTGACGCCAGGAATGCCATCGCACGGGCGCAATCGGCGGCAATCGCCTGCCTGAGCGCCTCGACCGACGGAAAGGCCTGCTCTCCCCGGAGCCGCGAGGCGAATTCCAGGCGAACGGCCTCACCGTAGATGTCTCGCCCGCCACGCAGCAGGTGCACTTCGACGAGGTCGCCGGCGGCCGCACCCACGGTCGGGTGCACGCCGACGTTGGTCACGGACGGCAACCACTCTTCCCCGACCCGGGCGACGGTCGCGTAGACCCCCCTCGCCGGAAGCAACTGGTCTGCAGGCTCGAGATTGGCCGTCGGAAACCCCAGTGTCCTCCCGCGGCCGTCGCCGTGCACGACGGTTCCGTCGATGGAATACCGCCGTCCGAGGAGGACGGCCGCGTCGGACACGTCACCGACCGCCACCAGCCCGCGGATGCGCGTGCTGCTCACGACCTGGCCGGCGTACTGCACCGAGTCCACCTTGCGCGCGGCAAATCCGTGCCTCGCGCCCTCTTCTCTCAGGAGTGGAAAGTTCCCGCTACGGTCCCGGCCAAACAGGAAGTTCGCACCCACCCAGACTTCAGAGGTCTGGAGCCACCGGACCAGCACCGTGTCGACAAACCGCTCGGGCGGCCACTGCGATAACTCGCGGGTAAATCGCACGACCACGATGCCCCGGATGCCCGACTCGCGCAGCACTTCGATCTTCTGGGCGGTGGTCATCAGCAGGCGCGGGCCGCCATCGGGCCTCACGACGCGGGCCGGATGCGGATCGAACGTCAGCAGCACGGGCGTGCGGCCGGCCGCTTCGGCCGACTGCACCACCTGCCGGACGATTGTCATGTGACCGCGATGGAGGCCGTCGAAGTTGCCGAGCGCCAGGACCGGCGACACCCACTCCGTAGGCCGCGGATCGTCGGGGTAACGAATCACATCCACGATTCGATTCTACCGGGACCGGCTGGGGACGGGTCAGTTTTCCACAGGCTGCCGGTAATCCCACCCCTGTGGAAGACTAGCCCGTCCCCAACTCGAGAACCAGGCCGTCGTACGCGAGTTCGACGCCCTGCGGCAACGCGGCGTTGGTGGCCACGTGCCCGAGATCGTGGTTCAGGTGCGTGAGATAGGCTCGCCGCGGGCGGATTCGGCGGATGGCGTCGAGCGCCCCTTCGACGTTGAAGTGCGTCTTGTGAGGCTTGTGGCGCACGGCATCGATCACGAGCGTGTCGAGATCCTCCAGCAGCGGCCAGGACGCGTCCGGGATCGCATTACAGTCCGTTAAATACGCGAACGTGCCAAACCGGTACCCCAGAATCATCCTCGGTCCGTGCCAGACGGGCACCGCCCTGACCTCGTGCCCCCCGAACCACATCCGCTCTCCGGCCAGTCGCAGTTCAATCCTCGGCAACCCGCCGCCGAGGTCAGTGGCCTCGAACGCATAGTTGAAGATCCGGCGGAGATCCGTCAGCGTGTCGTCGTTGCCGAAGCACGGGATCGTGGTCTTCTGCAGGATGTTGAAGCGGCGCACCTCGTCGAGACCCATCACGTGGTCCGCATGGCAATGCGTGAAGAGGACCGCGTCGACGCGCTCCACGCCGTGGCGCAGCGCCTGGCTGCGGAGGTCCGGGGTCGTATCAACCAGCAGGCTGGTGCCGTCCGCCCACTGCACATAGATCGACGGACGCATCCGCTTGTCGCGCTCGTCCGTCGACGTGCACACGGCGCACCTGCACCCGATCATCGGCACGCCGTGCGAGGTGCCGCTGCCGAGAAACGTGACCCGGCCGTTCGTACTGCTCAAGATACCGTCGGCGGCTTGGGATCCGCCGCGCCCGCTTCCTGTTTCGCGGCCAGGAATCGCATGCGCAGGTCGTACAGGACCTGCTCCAGCATCGAGCGCTCCTGCGCGGTCAGGTTGCCGCGGGTCTTCTGTTCGAGCATCGCCAGGATGTCGATCATCTGCGAGGCGCCTTCCAGGTTCAGCGGCTTCTTCTCGCCGGTGACGGGGTCCGGGTAGTCGCCAAAATGGACGGCCGCCGTGGTCATCAGCGAGATTACAAACCCGGTAAACGTAACCGCCACATCATCCGACACCACGTGCCTCCATCTCCCTGCCCGGCTGCCCACGTTCACACAGGGCTGAAGCCCTGTGCCACATCCACGATCTGCCGAGGCACGTGGACGCGATGTGCCACATCCTGGCGCCGCTGCCATCCTGTGCCAGGGCCGCCCCAAGTTTCGATGGTAGCATACCGCCCATGTCTCCCACGACACGTGCGGCCGAAGCGTTCGAGCGGCTCGTTGGCATCGTGCGGTACCTCCGCGGCCCCGACGGCTGCCCCTGGGATCGCGCCCAGACACTGCAGTCATTGCGGCCCTTCGTGCTCGAGGAAACCTACGAGGTGCTCGAGGCGCTCGACCGCGAGGATCGCGCGGCCCTGCAGGAAGAAATTGGCGACTTCATCTTCGAAGGCGTGCTGCTGGCCCAGGTATGCGACGAGGCGGGCGACTTCTCGATCGCCGATTCCCTCGAGTCCATCTCCGACAAGCTGGTGCGGCGGCACGTCCACGTGTTCGGGCCGGATGCGAAGAAGACGGCCGCCGCCGCGGCAGGCGGCGCCGATACGCTGACGCCGGACGGCGTCGTGCAGTTGTGGGAGGACGTCAAGTCGAAGGAAGCCGGCGCGGAAGGCAAGCCAAAGAAGCGACTCGGCAGCGTGGGGCGCACGCTGCCGGCGCTGTTGCGGGCGCACGAAATTGGCACCCGGGCTGCCGCCGTGGGGTTCGATTGGGAGCGCTCGGCCGACGTCGTGACGAAGATCGAAGAGGAGGTAGCCGAACTGCGCGAATCACTCGAGGCGGGCGGCATGGCCGATCGCCGGCATGCCGAGGAAGAGATGGGGGACCTGCTGTTCGCCATCGCCAACCTGTCGCGCAAACTGGGCATCGAACCGGAGTCGGCGCTCCGGGCCGCCAACGACAAGTTCACCCGCCGGTTCGACGCGATGGAGGCGCGGCTGTGCGGCGGCGGCCGGCCGTTGAAGTCGTTCACGCTCGACGAAATGGAAGCCGCCTGGGGTGCGGTCAAGAAGGCGGAAGGGCGGTCTTCCCCGCCGGCGTCAGGATCATCCTCCGGCCAGTAACGGTCCGGACGTCCGCCGTGCGGCCATCGGTCGTGACCGTGACGGCGCCGTCCTGGTCGGTTCGGAACACTGATGCGCCCCAGTCTCGGTACCGCGCGATCACGTCCCTGGCGGGATGCCCGAAGCGGTTGCCCCGGCCCACGCTCATCACGACGACAGCGGGTTCGAGCGCCCGAACCCAGGGCTCTGAACTCGATGACTTGCTGCCGTGGTGCGGCGCCTGGACGATGGTGATCGGTCCGCGTACCGCGACGGGCGCCAGCATCGACTCCGCCGCCGCCTCGATATCACCGGGCAACACGATCAACACGTCTCCCCACTTCAACGCGAGCACCACGGAGTCGTCATTCCTGACCTTCCGCCGTTCATAGTCGGGCGCATCGGGATGCCACACCACCACCGTGACCGCGCCGACCTGGTGGGTCGCGCCGCGTCCAACGTGCCGCCAGGTCGCCCCAGCCTCCGCGGCGGCCCGGTGCATCGCCGACACGTTCTCATCCGCCGGCACGGCGATGCCCTCCCACACGTCCTTCGGACTCAAGTCGCGGATCAGTGATGGCGCCCCGCCCACGTGGTCGTTGTCACCGTGCGTGAAGAGAAAACGGTCGAGCCTCCGGACACCCCGTGCCCAGGCGGCCGGCTCGACCACGCGGCGGGCGATGTCGAACCGCGTGCTCGCCGTGCCGCCGGCATCGACGATCCACGTCTCGCCTCCCGGGAACTGGATCACCGTCGCGTCGCCCTGCCCGACGTCGCACCAGGTGACCGAGAGGGCGTTCCGGCTGGCCGCGCTTGCGCTGGCCGCCACGATGATCCACACCGCGGCCATCCCGGCACCAATGATGGCGACCGGGCGTGCGCGGCGCCACGCGAACCAGACGATCCAGGCGACGTAGTACGCGACGACGGGTGGTGCCGCGGGCGGCGGCAACCGCGTCGTCACCCACGGCATGACGTTGACGAGGCGGGCGCTCTCGACCAGGCCCCACGCCGCCTGGTGCGTGACCCATCCCAGCCACGGGTCGAGCGCCGGCAGGGCCCAGGAGAGACCGATGGCGGCCATCCCGCCGATCTGCACGACCGCCATCAACGGGATCGCCGCAAAGTTCAACAGCAGGCCGGCGGCGGTGACTCGGGCAAAGACGAGCGCCGCAATCGGAAACAGCGCCAGTTCGGCGCACAGGGAGGCGCTGAACAGCGCTACGGCACCGCGGAGCAGTGCCGGGAGCGGCCGAGCGATGCGGGCCGCCAACGGGCCGCCGAGGATGATGGCCAGGGTGGCCCCATAGGTCAGCCAGGCCCCGACGTCCCACACGAGCAACGGCTCCGCGGCCAGGCTGAGCGCCGCCGCCGCGGCCAGCGCGTTGAGCGCCGATCCGCGCGTATCTGCGGCGTGCGCCAGCAGCAGCATCACCGCCATGAGCGTGGCCCGATTGACCGACGCCCCGCCCCCCACGAGAACGGCATACGCAACCAGCACCAGCGAGATCAGGATCTCGGACGCCCCGGAACGCGTGACGAGCCCCCGCATCAGAAAGAAGAGCAGGCCCGCGAGAATCGCGATGTTGCCGCCGGAAATGGCGATGACGTGATACGTGCCTGCACGCTGCAGCCGGTCTTCGGTCTCCTCGTCGAGACCCGTGCGGTCGCCGAGGATGACGGCTTTTGCCACGGCCGCGGATCGCGCGCTCCACCTCCCCACGGCGGCGTCCAGCACCCGCCTTGCCGCGCCGCGGAGGGTGGCCACGATTTCCTCCAAGGCGCTGCCATCGGCGTCAACCTGCACCAGGAACCGGCTCTTGATGGAGCCGACCAGGGTGGTCCCGCGTCGGGCCGCCGCCCGCTCAAAATCCGGCACGCCCGGGTTCAGGTAGCGGGCCGGGCGTCGCAACTGGGCCGTGACCGTGACGTGCCGGCCACGACGCCACTGCAGACGATCGGTGGCGCCGACGCCCGAGACAACCGTGAGCGACACCCCACCGGATACGACCTGGCGATGTCCATCCACCTCCATCGCGGACACCTCGATCGAGAGGCGCGCGCCCCCGGCCTCCGCGGGAGCCGCATCCTCGCCGAGGACGCCACTGAGGTCTACGGTACCGATGGGATCCGAGGACAGGTCGCCGCCTCCGCGTGCCGCGGCCAACGCCGCTCTCAGCGTGGAATGTGCGGCGTCCCAATCGGCCTGCCCCCCCAGCGCGGCGCCCCCGCATGCAAATCCCACGGCGGCGCACGCGGCGACGACCCCGGGCCGCGCCCGCGCCAGCGCGACCCCCGTGAGCATCCACGCCGCCACCATGCCCGTCGCGCACATCCCTGAGGGAAGCGCGACGCCCATGCCGGCGGTGGTACCCGCCAGCAGGGCCAGCGCGGGAAGCGCAGCCGGGTGCCGCATACCTGACATCTGTGGCAAACGGGATGCCATGCCAAGAACGACGAAGGGCCCCGTATTGGGGCCCTTCCCGGGATGTCAGTCGTCTCGGATTGCAGAAACTGCGATCCGAACCGCACTACCGGTTGGCAGAACCTGCGTGGTAGTCCTGGAGCGCGCGCACGTCGAGCGCGTTGGCCCCGAGGGCACGAATCGCGCTCACCGCCGCAGCCGCGCCCGTCAGCGTCGTGATGCAGGGCACGCCGTGCAGCATCGCGGCCCGGCGCACGGCGCGATCGTCGAAGAACGACGCGCGGCCCAGCGGCGTATTGATGATCATCTGCACCTCGCCGTTGACGACCTGGTCGGCCACGTTGGGCCGCCCCTCGTTCACCTTGAACACGGTCGTCGCCTCGACCCCGTGGGCGCGCAGGTACGCGGCCGTTCCGCGCGTCGCCACGATCGTGAAGCCCAGCGAAGCCAGGTCCCTGGCCGTCGCCAGCACGTTGGCCTTGTCGTCGTTGTTGACGCTGATGAACACGGCGCCCGCCGCGGGCAACTCCTGCCCCACCGACAGGTAGGCCTTGGCAAACGCCTCACCGAACGTCGCGGCCCCGCCCATCACCTCGCCCGTCGACTTCATCTCCGGGCCGAGGATCGTATCGACGCCCGGGAAGCGGATGAACGGGAACACCGGGGTCTTCACGAAGACGCCGTCCACCGTGAGGTCCTTCGTGAACCCGAGTTCCGCCAGCGTCCGGCCCGCCATCACCTTGGCCGCAACCTTCGCCAGCGGCACGCCGGTCGCCTTGGAGAGGTACGGCACCGTGCGCGACGCCCGCGGATTCACCTCGAGCACGTAGACGGTGTCGCCCTTGATGGCGAACTGCCCGTTCATCAGGCCGACCACGCCGAGCGCCCTGGCAATGCGCCGCGTGTAGTCGCGGATCGTCTCCAGGTGCTTTTCGGCCACCATGAACGGCGGCACCACGCACGAACTGTCGCCCGAGTGGATGCCCGCCTCCTCGATGTGCTCCATCACGCCGCCGATGATGACGTTGCCGTCCTTGTCGGCCACCGCGTCGACGTCCAACTCGAACGCATCCTCGAGGAACCGATCCACCAGGATCGGGTGATCGGGCGACGCATCCACCGCCGTCGTCATGTACCGGTCGAGCGCGCCGGGATCGTAGACGATGGCCATCGCCCGCCCGCCGAGCACGTACGACGGCCGGACGACCACCGGGTAGCCGATCGACGCCGCCACGTCCCGGGCTTCATCGCGCGAGGTGGCGGTGCCGCTCTTCGGCTGCAAGATGCCCAGTCCGTCGAGCAGCGCCGCGAATCGCTTGCGATCCTCGGCCAGGTCGATGGAATCGGGCGACGTCCCGAGGATGCGCACGCCCGCCTTGAACAGCGGCAGCGACAGCTTCAGCGGCGTCTGGCCGCCGAACTGGACCAGGCACGCGACGTCGCCGCCCGCCGACTGCTCTTTCTCGACGATGGCCAGCACGTCCTCGAGCGTCAGGGGCTCGAAATACAGCCGGTCGGACGTGTCGTAGTCCGTCGACACCGTTTCCGGGTTGCAGTTCACCATCACCGTTTCGAAGCCCTCGTCGCGAAGGCCGAAGACGGCGTGACAGCAGCAGTAGTCGAACTCGAGCCCCTGGCCGATCCGGTTGGGCCCGCTGCCGAGAATGATGACCTTCTTCTTCGGCGTCGGCGCGGACTCGCATTCCTTCTCGTACGTGCCGTAGAGATACGGCGTGAACGATTCGAACTCCGCCGCGCACGTATCGATCCGCTTGTACACGGCACGCAGGCCGAACGCCGCGCGCCTGGCCCGCACCTCGTCCTCGCTGGTGCCGACGCAGCCGGCAATCTGCGCGTCGCTGAATCCGGCGCGCTTGGCCCGCCGCAAGGTGTCGGCGTCAACGTCCGCCCACGCCGTCTTGCGCAGCGTGCGCCGGTGCTCGACCAGTTCGGCAAACTGGACCAGGAACCACGGGTCCATCATGGTGAGCTGCTGGAGGGTCTCGACCGGCCACCCGCGCTCGATCGCCTCGAACACCGCCCACATCCGCCGGTCGTTGGGCGTCGACAGTTGCTGCTGCAGCCCGTCGTCGTCCTCGGCCTTCGCCGACGCGTCGTCGAACAACAGGCTCGACCGCCCCATCTCGAGCGACCGCACGCCCTTCATGAACGCTTCCTTGAAGGTGCGGCCAATGGCCATCACCTCGCCCACCGACTTCATCTGCGTCATGAGCGTGCGCTCGGCCTCGGGGAACTTCTCGAAATTCCAGCGCGGGATCTTGACGACGACGTAGTCGATGGCCGGCTCGAACGAGGCTGGCGTCAGGCGCGTGATGTCGTTGGGAATCTCGTCGAGGGTGTAGCCCAGCGCGAGCTTGGCCGCGATCTTCGCGATCGGGAAGCCGGTGGCCTTCGACGCCAGCGCCGAGGATCGCGACACACGCGGGTTCATCTCGATCGCCACCATCCGGCCGTCTTTCGGGTTGATGGCGAACTGGATGTTGGAGCCGCCCGTCTCGACGCCGATCTTCCGGATGATGCGGCGCGCGGCGTCGCGCATCCGCTGGTATTCCTTGTCGGTCAGCGTCAGCGCCGGCGCCACGGTGATACTGTCGCCCGTGTGCACGCCCATCGGGTCGATGTTCTCGATCGAACAGACGACGACGAAGTTATCGGCGACGTCGCGCATCACCTCGAGCTCGAATTCCTTCCAGCCGATCACGGATTCCTCGAGGAGGATCTCGTGCACCGGGCTCATCGCCAGCCCGCGGCGGACTACCTCGTGGAACTCCTCGATGTTGTAGGCGATGCCCGCGCCGACGCCGCCCAGGGTGAATGACGGGCGGATGATCGACGGGAAGCCGAGGGTCTTGATGAGTACGAGCGCCTCCTCCATCGAGCGCACGCGGCCGCTCTGCGGCACGTCGATGTCGATCGCACGCATGGCGTCGCGGAACTTCAGACGATCTTCGGCCACGTCGATCGCTTCGACCGACGCCCCGATGAGCTTGACGCCGTACTTGTCGAGGACGCCCGCCTTGGCCAGCGCGATCGCGAGGTTGAGGGCCGTCTGGCCGCCCACCGTCGGCAGGATCGCATCCGGCTTCTCGCGGGCGATGATCTGCTCGACGATCTCTGGCGTGAGCGGCTCGACGTAGGTGCGATCCGCCAGCTCCGGGTCCGTCATGATCGTCGCCGGGTTGCTGTTGACCAGCACCACCTCGAGGCCTTCCGCCCGCAGCGCCTTGCACGCCTGCGACCCCGAGTAATCGAACTCGCACGCCTGGCCGATCACGATCGGGCCGGCGCCCAGGACGAGGATGCGATGGATGTCGGTGCGGCGCGGCATCTATCGCCGCTCCATGGCGTCAAGGAACAGCGCAAACAGGTAATCGGCGTCGTGCGGCCCCGGCGACGCCTCGGGGTGATACTGCACGCTGAACACCGGCTTGTCGCGGTGGCGGATCCCCTCGAGCGTACCGTCGTAGAGGTTCGTGTGCGTCACCACGACGCCCGCCGGCAGCGAGTCCGGATCGACCGCGAAGCCGTGGTTCTGCGACGTGATCTCCACGTGGCCCGTGTCGAGACGTTTGACGGGGTGATTCGATCCCCGGTGGCCGAACTTCAGCTTGTAGGTCGTGGCGCCGAGCGCCAGGCCCAGCAACTGGTGGCCCAGGCAGATGCCGAAGAGGGGAATCCCCTTCGCCACCACGGTCTTGACGTTGGCGATCGCGTACGGGAGCGCGGCGGGATCACCCGGGCCGTTGCTGAGGAACACGCCGTCGGGACTATCAGCGATCAGCACGTCCGCCGGCGTGGTCGCCGGGTAGACGCGGACGTCACAGCCGTGCGCCGACAGGCGGCGCAGAATGTTCCACTTCATCCCGAAGTCGTACGCCGCCACGCGGAGGCGCGTCGTCGCCAGGCGGCCCGGCGCGAGGTCGTAGCCGCCGGTGCCCGCCAGGGCACCCTCGGGCGGCCAGTCGAACGCCTTGTCACAGGTGACGCCGCGCACGAGGTCCGCGCCCACCATCGACGGTGCCGCCTTGGCGCGCGCGACCAACGCGTCAGGCTCGTGGGGGCCAGTGGCGATCACGCCCCGCATGACGCCGGCCGATCGCAACTTGCGTGTCAACTCCCGCGTGTCGATGTCTCCGATCGCCACCACGCCGGCCCCCGCGAGGTAGTCCTGCAAGGTGCTCGTGGCCCGCCAGTTGCTGGCCACCGGCGACGGGTCGCGCATGATAAAGCCGGCGACCTGCGGCGCGCGCGACTCCACGTCGTCGGGCGCGACGCCGTAGTTGCCGATCTCCGGGCTGGTCATGGTGACCATCTGCCCGGCGTAGGACGGGTCTGTGAGGATTTCCTGGTAGCCGGTCATGCCGGTGTTGAACACGACTTCGCCGGATGCCACGCCTTCGGCACCGGCAGCCGTGCCCTGGAACCAGGAGCCATCTTCCAAGGCGAGAACGGCCTTCACCGCGATATGTCCCTCTCGAGTGACGCGGTGACACGCTGCAACTTTCCAGCGCCGACCGTCACGGACTTCGACCACGGGCGGAATCCCGTGAGCCTGAATTCAATTGTATGCGCGCCGGCCACGACCTTGCTGGCCGTGAAGGGCGTCTTGCCGACGTCCTTGCCGTCGATGAGGACGCGGGCGCCGGCCGGCCTCGTGGCGAACACCAGCGTCCCCGGCACCTGAGCCGTCTTCTTCGGGTCCGCTTTCACGGCCGACTTGGCCGCAGGCTTCTCGACGGACGGGGCCGCCGGCTTGGCCGCGGGCTTGTCGGTCGACCCCACGCCCGGTTTCACCGCAGGCGCGGCAGCGACGGGAGTCGTTGGCGCGGGCGCCGGCGTCATCGTCCTGGTTTCGGTCGGGACGATGGGTGGCTGCGCAGCCGGTGCCGGCACGAACTCCGTGACCCTGGCAGCTGGCTGGTTCGCAGACTCCGTCACCGCCATCGCCGGCGCCTGGACCGGCGGAGACACCGGCGAGACTCCCGTAGCGGTCGCCGCGGGACTCGGCGCGCCCCACCACGACGCCAACTCGAAGCCGCCCAACACTCCAACCAGCAACCCCGCAATCACACCGATTGCCAGCATGCCCCACTGACGCGCAGGCTTCCGCGGCTCACCCCCGTACGACAGCTCTGCTCGCTGGAAATCGTGGCGATCGGCGGTCGGGTCGATGGCGCGCGGCACGGTGATGGGGGCAGGATCCGACGCGAACGCGTCGCCTGGCTCCTGCGCCGCAGGTGTTTGATCGACTGCGGGCATCTCATCGTCGAACAACGGCGCCATGCTGATCTCCGCCGGCTGCGGCGTCGGCCGGAGGCGCAAGTCGATCGGCACGTCGATCGCTTCGGGCTCAGAGACCGTGCCGAACCGGGCGGATGCTCCTTCGGACCCGGGCCCGGGCGTCGGGTCGATCGGGGGTTCGAATTCCAGCAGGACGGGTGCCAGCTCGGCAGCGAGGACCGACTCGATCGGCTCGGCGACAGCCTCGACGACAGCTTCGGCGATCGGCTCGGCGACATACACGACGATGGGCTCCGGGTCGGGCTCGGGTTCCGGAACGGGTTTCGAAACCACCACGCCCGGTGGATCGGGATCGAGCGACGGCCCGGCGGGCGCCGTCAGCGTGGCGTCTGGCTCGGGCCGCCGGGCTTCGAACTGGGCCGGCTGGTCGGTCACGACCGGAGCCGGGTCTGGGTGGACCTCCGGTCGACGTCGGGGCCGAGGCGTCGGTGTGGGCCTCGATTTCGGCCTGACTTCGATCGCGGCCACCGACGGTGCGTCAGGATCAGCATCGACGATCGCGTCCGGCTCCGGCCCGATCACCCGCGCCACCTGGATCTCCGGCTCGCTCGGCGGGGGCGCGGCCTCAGGCTCCGGCTCGAGAACGGGCTCGGGCCTGGGCGTCTCAGCCGGCGGCTCCGGTGGAACCGCCTCGCTCTTGACGTCCGGGACCAGCGGATCGTCCAGGCCCGGCAGCTTGGGCACCCGGATGCGGGGCTTGCGTCGAGAGATGCCCGGGCGATCGCCCTTCTCCGTCGGAACGGTCGCATCGACGAGCGCGGCGCCCAACGCGTCCGCGAAGTCGCGAGCGTGGGCGGGCCGACGCTCCGGCTCCGGATCGATCGCGCTCTCGAGCAGTTCGCGGAGCGCCGAGGCATCCTTCACGCGCAAGTCGGCCAAACCCGGTAGTGGCTGCTCGGTGCCGGGCAGGGCGCGCCGCCCGGTGAGCACCTCGTAGGCAATCACCGCCAGGGAGAAGACGTCGGCCGCAGCGCCCCACTCGTTCCCGGCTTCCCGTTCCGGCGCCGCGTACGGCCGGCGGATCGGACCGTGCTGCCCGATCTTCTCGAGTGCCATCGAGACACCAAGCCCCGTGACGTGCGTCTCACCCGGCGTCACCAGGATGTCGCGCGGGTGCAGCACGCCATGGAACACGCCAACGCGCGCCGCCACGTCCAGCGCCTCGGCCACGTGGGTGATCAGGCGCACCGCGTCGCTGGCTGGCGCCGGGCCATACTGGCGGATCGCCGCGTCGAGCGACTCTCCCGCGACGTATTCCTGGGCCAGGTACGCGACCGACTCCTCGACGCCTGTCGCCAGCGGGCGCGCAATGTTCGGGTGCTCCAGGTCGATGTCGACCACGCGCTGCAGTTCGTCGACGAGTTCCTGCGCCCGCTCGGGCGTCAGGTCGAGCGTGAAGGCCTTGACCGCCACCAGGCGGTCGCCATCCGGATCGTGGGTGCGAAAAACGGGGCCGAGGACGCCGGCGCCAATCTGATGCAGGAGTCTGAACCGGCCGAAGGCCGGAGGCGGCGAGAAGGATGTTCCTGAAGTCAACGTCGCTCGATGAACGTTAGCACGGAACTCGTGCGTCTACAACGGTTAGCGAGGACTCGACCGGCCGTTTACTTGACAGTCGTTCGGGGGTCTGCGACAGTAGCCTCCAGGTGACGCCAACCACAGAGACCAGCACATCGGGCACCATCCGCCAGGCCGTTGACCTGCGGAGTTTTCCCGGCATACGCCGCCTCGCGGCCGACTATGCCGAGGGTACCACCGGGCTTCTCGACTTCTACGCCGGCCACCCGGGAGACCCGGGCGCCTGGCGTCGGGCCATCGAACGGGCTCGTGCGCATCCCCGCGATCGCGCAGCCCTGTGCGACGCGCTGCTGGCCCAGCTTCATCATCGCGCGGCCCCTCCCGAGGCGTGCGCGGCTGTCGAGCGACTGCGCGATCCCGGGACGGTCGTGATCATCACGGGACAGCAGGCCGGCCTGTTCGGTGGCCCGATGTACACGCTGCTCAAGGCGATCACGGCCATCAAGCTGGCCGCCCGCGTCCGGCAGCAGTTCCACGTCGAGGCCGAAGCGATCTTCTGGATCGACTCCGAGGATCACGACTGGAACGAAGTCAACGGCTGCGAGGTACTCGACGCCGATCTGCAGCCGAAACAGTTCAGGCTGCCCGACCCGCCGGGTGCGGGCGAACTGCCGGTGGCGCGCCTGCCGCTTGACCACTCCGTGACGGCCTGCCTCGACGAACTGGCGGCGGTGTTGCCGCCGACCGAGTTCTCGGGCACGCTGCTCACCCGATTGCGCAGCGCCTATCGCCCCGGTGCGGGGATGTCGGACGCGTTCGGCCGACTGCTCGAGTTCGTGCTGGGCGAGCTCGGCTTGATTGTCTACGACGCGGCGGATCCGGCCACCAAGCCGCTCGTCGCGAGCGTGTTCAATCGCGAGATCGCCTACACCGGCCGCACCGCCGATCGGGCGACCGAAACCGGGCGTCAGCTCGAAGAGCGTGGCTACCACGCCCAGGTCGTCTCGAGTCCGGGCCACGTGTCGCTCTTCCACCTGGATGGCGGGCGCGCCGGCATCACGGCGATCGGCGAACGCTTCGCGGTGGGCGGCCGAAGCCTGGACCTGAAAGCGCTGACGGCGCTGACGCGCAGTCAGCCGGCGCTGTTCAGTCCAAACGTCCTCCTGCGCCCCATCGTCCAGGACGCCCTCTTCCCCACGATCGCGTATGTGGCCGGGCCGAACGAGCTCGCGTATCTCGGCCAGCTGAAGCCCGTGTACGAGGACTTCGGCGTGCCGATGCCGCTCATGTACCCGCGCGCCACGGCCACGCTGCTGGATTCGGCGGCACTCCGGTTCCTGGGCAAGTACGACGTCGCGCTGGCCGATCTGCAGGCCCGCGACGAGAGCACGCTCAACCGCCTGCTCGAGGCGCAGCTCCCGCCGGAGGTGGAGCAGTCCTTCAGTTCCGTGGAAGCGGCCATCACCGACGGCATGCACAGGCTGGTGGCGGCCGTGCCGGCCGTGGATCCGACGCTCGAGGGCGCGGCCCGGTCGGTGGCCGGCAAGATTCACCACGAGCTGCAGAACCTGCACCATAAGATCATCAACGCGGCCAAGAAGCGCGACGAAACCCTGCGCCGGCAGTTCTCGCGGACCCAGGCGCAGGCGTTCCCGGGCGGCCACGCCCAGGAGCGATCGACCGCGTTCATCTACTTCCTGAATCGCTACGGCCCGGGCCTGGTGGATCGGCTTCTGAACGATCTGCCGGTTGAGCCCGGCGCGCACTGGATTCTCACGGTTTAGGATCGCGTCGTGGCAAAGAAGGCCGGCCCTCCGGCACCCCGCCCCGCGTTCAACTGGCGCCACTGGCGCGACTGGGTCAACCCGCGCCGCTGGCGCATCAAGCGCTGGGTGGCCGTCGCGATCGCGCTGCCGGTGGTGGGGGTCCTGGCCGTTTCGGGATACTACTACGTCACCTTCGCCCGGATGATCGACGAGCGCCTCCACGGCGAACGCGTGCGCACCATCCCGAAGGTGTATGCCCGTCCGTTCGAGATACGCCGTGGCGAGTGGTACACGTCGCAGCAGGTGGTGGATCGCCTCAACGACCTCGGCTACTCGGAGCGGGCCAAGGCCGAGAAGCCGGGCGAGTTCTCCCGGCTGGAAAGTCAGCTGACGTTTGTCCCGCGCGCGGGCAATTTCGACGGCAAGCCCATCCGGCTGACGTTCAAGCTGCTCGGGCCCGGCTCCACGATGCCCCTCACCATCGAGGGCAAGCCCATCCCGACCATGGCGGTGGACAAGATCGAGGTCGCGGGCGGCAAGCCCACCGACGTCGTCCGGCTCGAGCAGCCGCTGCTGACGTCGCTCATCACGGCCAACCGCGACAAGCAGCGCCGCGTGTCGCTCCAGCTGATTCCGAAGTTCATGGTCCAGGCGGTGCTCGCCATCGAGGACCGCCGCTTCTACGAGCATCCCGGCATCGATCCGATCCGCATCGTCGGCGCGATCATCACGAACCTGCGCGGCAACAAGCCCTACCTGGTCGGCGCCAGCACGCTCACGCAACAGCTCGTGAAGAACTTCTTCCTGACGCCGGAGAAGTCGATCAAGCGGAAGCTGCAGGAGCAGTTCCTGGCGGTCGTGCTCGAAACCCGCGCCTCCAAGGACGAGATCCTCGAGCTCTACCTGAACGACGTTTACCTGGGCCAGCGCGGGTCCTTCGGCATTCACGGCGTGGCCGAGGCGGCCCGGCTGTTCTTCGGCAAGGACGTCACGAACCTGTCGTTGGCGGAAGCCGCCACCATCGCCGGCGTCATCCAGGCGCCGTTTACCCATTCGCCCTTCGCGTCCGCCACGCGCGCGCACGACAGGCGGAACGTGGTGCTGCAGGCGATGGCCGATGCGGGCTTCGTTTCGACCGCCGCGGCCGAGCGCGCGGGCAAGGAGCCGGTGCAGGTGGCGACGCACGCGCTCGACACGGAGGCGCCGTACTTCGTGGACCTCCTGAGCCAGGCGCTTTCGGAGCAGTACCCGGGGCTGCTCGCCAGCACCCAGCCCGTCGAGATCTACACCACGCTCGACATCCACCAGCAGCGGCTGGCCCAGGACGCGGTGCGGGACGGCCTCGTCCAGATTGACGACGCGCTCGCCCGCAAGAAGATCAAGACCAGGGCGCAGGTGGCGCTGATTGCCATTGACCCCCGGACGGGCCAGATCCTGGCCTATGTCGGGGGGCGCGCCTACAGCCAGTCGCAGTTCAACCGGGCGCTCTCGGCCAAGCGGCAGCCCGGCTCGGTCTTCAAGCCGTTCGTGTACCTCGCGGCCTTTCAGAACGCCGCCAACGAGATGCGGACGGACCTCACGCCCGCCACGGTCGTCAACGACGAGAAGACCACGTTCACCTTCGAGGACAAGGACTGGACGCCGGGCAACTACGAGGACGAGTACGACGGCTACATCACGCTGCGGCGCGCGCTGGCACACTCGCGCAACGTCGCCACGGTGAAGGTGGCCCAGATGACGGGCTACGACAAGATCGCGGACCTCTGGAAGCAGATGGGCGCGGCGACCGTACCGAAGCCGTATCCGTCGATCGCCCTCGGCGTGTTCGAGGCGACGCCGTTCGAAGTCGCCACGGCGTACACCATTTTCCCGAACCTCGGCGAGCTTCGGCCGCTGCAGGCGATCACGCGCATCAGCAACGGCGACCAGCCCGTCACGGTGGTGACGCAGCCGGCCCGGCGGGTCGCCCGCCGGGACGCCACGTTCCTCGTCGTCAACATGATGCGCAGCGTCCTCACCGAGGGCACGGGCGCCACGTCACGCAATTACGGGTTCACGCTGGATGCCGCGGGCAAGACGGGCACGACCAACGACATGCGCGACGCCTGGTTCGTGGGGTTCACGCCTGAGCTGCTGACGGCGGTCTGGGTCGGGTTCGACGACAACCAGCCGCTCGGCCTGAGCGGCGCGATCGCCGCGCTGCCGATCTGGACGCGCTTCATGATGGGGGCGACGGCCGGCCGCCCCAGCCTCACCTTCCAGGCCCCGGACGGGATCACCTTCATCGACATCGATCGCGACACGGGCAAGCTGGCCGAGATGGCGTGCCCGCGCCTCTTCTCGGAAGCATTCCTCGTCGGCGCTGAACCCGCCGAGAGCTGCCTGCTGCACAAGTTTCAGTAGGGAAAAGGGCAAAGGGGGAAGGCGAAAGTCTTGTCCCTTCCCCTTCCGCCTTCCGCCTTTCCCCTTTCGCCTATCGCCTCTATATAATCCCCCCGTGCAGGAAGCCGTCTTTTCCGCCGTGCTGCGCGCCCTCGAGCAGGGCGAGGCGGCGGCGCTCGTCACCATCGTGGCGGCGCGCGGGTCCACGCCGCAGCGCGTCGGCGCCAGAATGCTGGTCTACGCCGACGGGCAAACCGTGGGGACGATTGGCGGCGGCTGCTACGAGAACGATGCCGCCGGCAAGGCGCGCGGCATCATCCGCACGCGCAAGGCGCAGGTCGTGCGCTACGAACTCAACGACGAGGTCGCCGAGGAGCAGGGCCTGATCTGCGGAGGGCAGATGGACGTCTTCATTGAACCGCTCGACCCTTCGCCGCACCTCTATGTCGTCGGCGCGGGCCACGTCAGCCAGCACGTCGCGGCCATCGCACATGACGTGGGCTTCAAGGTGCACGTCGTCGACGACCGATCCAAGTTTGCCAATGCGGCCCGCTTCCCCGACGCCGACGACGTCATCGTCGAGCCCATCCCGGAGTGGCTGGCCGGCGCCGATCTTTCACCCGCCGCCTACATCGTGGTGGTGACGCGCGGCCACCGGCACGACTTCGAGGCCCTGCGGGCACTGGCCGGCCGCACGTTCCGCTACGTGGGCATGATCGGCAGCCGGGCCAAGGTCACGCGCATCCGGACGGCCCTCGAAGAGGCCGGCATGGACCGCGACTGGCTGGCCGCTGTCCGCGCCCCCATCGGCCTTCGCATCGGCGCCGTCACTCCGGAAGAAATTGCCGTCAGCATCGTTGCGGAACTCGTCGCGGTCCGCCGCGGCGCCATCGCCGAACCCGATACCGCAGGCCTCTCGATGCAACTGGTTCGCACGGACGAGTAACGTCATGCCGAGTGTGCTGCTGCGCGGGGGGATGGTCCTCACGATGAACGACGCCCGGGACGTCGTCATCGGCGACGTCTCCATCCGGGACGGACGCATCGCCGCCATCGGCCGCGTCGGCGACCAGCCGCACGACACGACGATCGACGCCTCCGGCGCCATGGTGCTGCCCGGATTCGTCCAGACCCACCTGCACCTGTGTCAGACGCTGTTCCGCGGGTTCGCGGACGATCTGGCGCTGATCGACTGGCTCCGCCAGCGGATCTGGCCGATGGAGGCCGCACACACGGCGGGCTCGCTGCGCGCGTCGGCGAGGCTCGCCGTCTGCGAGCTACTGTCCACCGGGACCACCACGGCCCTGACGATGGAGACGGTGCACGACACCGACGTCGTGTTCGACGAGGTCTCGCGGTCGGGCCTGCGCGCCACGATCGGCAAGTGCATGATGGACGCGGACGCGCAGGTGCCGAAGCGGTTGATGGAAGGGACGCAGGCGTCGATCGACGAGAGCCTCGCCCTGCAGCGGCGCTGGCAGGGCCAGGCGGATGGCCGCATCCGCGCCGCATTCGCGCCACGCTTCGCGCTCTCGTGCTCACGCGGCCTGCTCGAAGCGGTGGCCTCGCTCTCCTCGTCTCACGGCGTGCTGGTCCACACCCATGCGTCGGAACAGCAGGCCGAGATCGCCCTGGTCGAGCACCTGACGGGGCGCCGCAACATCGAGTATTTCGACGACATCGGCCTCACGTCTCACCGGCTGTGCCTGGCCCATTGCGTGTGGGTCAACGACCGCGAGCGCGCCCTGCTCGCCGAGCACGACGTGAAGGTGCTGCATTGCCCGGGCTCGAACTTCAAGCTCGGCAGCGGGATGGCGCCGGTCCCCGAACTGCGCAGGATGGGGGTGTGCGTCTCGCTTGGCGCGGATGGCGCCGCGTGCAACAACCGCCTGGACATGTTCGAGGAAATGCGGCTGGCGGCTGTCATGCAGGCGGTCCGGCTCGGCCCCGGCGCACTGCCCGCCCGGGACGTCGTCTGGATGGCGACGCGAGGTGGAGCCCGGGCGCTCGGCCTGGACGCGCAGATCGGGTCGATCGAGGTAGGCAAACGCGCCGACGTCATCGTCGTCGATACCACGCAACCGCACACCGCGCCGGGCCCCGACCCGTACTCGACGCTGACCTACGCGTCGCGCGGCACCGACGTGCGCCATACGCTGGTCGATGGCGAGATTCTGGTCCGCGACTTCCGGCCCACGCGCTACGACCCGGTGCAGATTGCGGCCGACGCCCGCCGGGAAGCACAAGCCCTGGCCGTTCGGGCCGGTATCTAACGGCAGCGCGCAGGGCTGAAGCCCTCTGCCACGAGCGGCAGGTGGCACAAGGCGTTAGCCGTGTGTAACTTCCAGCCTGCAACGCCCGCTTGCTATAATGGCTGTTGGGCACCGCAGTTGCGTGTGCCGTTGTCATGACTATCAATCCGCAATCGCTGAGCGAACGTTCGCGCCGAATCCTGGCGACGCTGGTGCGGGAGCACATCGAGTCCGGCGAGCCCGTCGGCTCGAGCGTGCTGGTGCGCCGGGGCGGGCTGCGCCTGTCGTCCGCCACGGTCCGTAATGTCCTCGCCGCGCTCGAGGAGATGGGCTTCGTCCGGCAGCCGCACACGTCGGCCGGCCGCGTCCCCACCGACTCGGGCTACCGCATCTACGTCGACGAACTGCTGAACCGGCCGCGTGGCGGCCGGGCATCCGCCTCCGTTGAAGCACGGATGCTCGAACAGATGAGCGGCACGCAGGACGTCGGCTCGGTGCTGTCGGCCGTCCCGCATATGCTCTCGCAGGAATCGCACCACGTGGCGTTCGCCACCACGCCGGCGGCGGGCACGGCGGAATTTCACCGCGTGGAATTCGTGCCCCTCGGCGGCGGGCGTGTCATCGTCATCGTCGTCGCCAGCAACTCACAGGTCAGCCACAAGGTGGTGGAGCTCGACGACGAGATTACGTCGGACGATCTCGAACAGGCGGCGCGATACCTGAACCAGGAGTTCAGCGGGCTGACCCTGTCGTCGGTGCGGGATGAAGTGCTGCGCCGGCTCGGCCAGGACCGCGTGCTGTACGACCGCCTGATGGCCCGCGCGTTGCGCCTGGCCAAGACGACCTTCGAAGGATTCAGCCGCCAGTCCTCGCTGTTCGTCGAAGGGGCCTCCACGCTCGTGGACGACATGGCTGAACCGCATAGCGGCATCACGCTGTCGGCGCTGGGCGTCCTGGTCCGACTCATCGAAGAAAAGCATCGCCTGGTCCGCATCCTGTCCGAGTACATGGACGCGCCGGGCTTGACGGTCATCATCGGAACCGAACATTCCGATCCCACTCTCCAGCAATTCAGCCTCGTGGCCTCCACCTATGGCGAAGGAGCCGAGCAAGGCACCGTGGGGCTCATCGGTCCCACGCGGATGCAGTATCTGAAGGCCATCTCGATGGTGGATGGCGCCGCGCAGGCGGTGTCCCGCGTGCTCAAGGGCGCGCCGGGGCCGAAATTGCCATCAGGCTCCTGACTACCAATCTCACGGCACCTCCATGACAGACGAATTGAACGACCAGCAACCCGCCGCCAGTGCGGCCGGCAACACCCCGACGAACAACCCGGAGCCGGAGGGCACTGCACCGGCGATCTCGCGCGAGCAGGTTCTCGAGCAGGAACGCGACCAGTTCAAGGATCTCCTGCTCCGCAAGTCAGCCGAGTTCGACAACTACCGGAAGCGCATCGAGCGCGAGCGCCGGGAGCAGGCCGAACGCGGCATCGCCGATCTGCTCGAGGAACTCCTGCCGATCGTCGATGACCTCGATCGCGCGCTGAAGGCGGAAGCCGTCGGCGAACAGGCGCAGGCGTACCGCACCGGGGTCGAACTGATCTACCGGCAGATGGTCGAGGTGCTCAAACGCCGCGGCGTCACGCCCTTCGATGCCGTGGGCACCGACTTCGACCCGAACATCCACCAGGCGGTCGTGTCCGAAGACGCGCCCGGCCGCCGGGACGGCGAGGTGCTGGAGCAGTTCCGGCCCGGCTACATGATTGGCGAACGCCTGCTGCGGGCCGCCATGGTGAAGGTGGCACGAGCGTGAGCAAGCGGGACTACTACGAAGTACTGGGTGTAGCGAAAGCCGCCACCGACCAGGAAATCAAGAGCGCGTACCGCAAGCTCGCGATGCAATACCACCCGGACCGCAACCCGGGAGACAAGACCGCGGAAGAACGGTTCAAGGAAGCGGCCGAGGCGTATTCCGTCCTCGCAGACGGCGACAAGCGGTCCGCGTACGACCGGTTCGGACACGCCGGCGTGAGCGGGGCCGGCGGCGGCGGCTTCGACCCGAACGTCTTCCACGGCTTCGAAGACATCTTCGGCGGCCTGGGCGACATCTTCGGGTTCGGCGACATCTTTGGCGGCGGCGGACGGCGCCGCAGCGGCCCGCAACGCGGCTCCGACCTGCGCTACGACCTCGAGATCAGCTTCGACGAAGCGGCCAAGGGCGTCGAAACGACCATCCAGATTCCTCGCCTCGAGTCATGTGAAACGTGCGGCGGGAGCGGTTCCGCCAAGGGTGCGGCCGCCTCGCGTTGCCCGCAGTGCCAGGGCCGGGGCCAGGTGCGCTACCAGCAGGGCTTCTTCGTGGTGGCGCGCACCTGCAGCCAGTGCGGCGGCTCCGGCTCGATCATCACGAACCCGTGCCAGGGGTGCCGCGGAACCGGGCACCTCACCAGGGACCGCAAGCTCACGGTCAAGATTCCCGCCGGCATCTCCAGCGGCCAGCGGCTTCGACTGTACGGCGAAGGCGAAGGCGGGGCGCAGGGAGGCCCAGCCGGCGACCTCTACGTCGTCGTCCAGGTGCAAGAGCACGAGTTCTTCAGGCGCGAAGGCGACGACCTGTTCTGCGAAGTCGCGGTGAACTTCCCCACGCTCGCGCTGGGCGGCGCGATCAAGGTACCCACGATCGACGGCGAGGAGCCGTTGAGTATCCCCGACGGCACGGACTCCGGCACGGTGTTCCGCCTGCGCGGGAAGGGGGTGCCGAACGTCAGCGGCCGCGGGCGCGGCGACCTGCACGTGCTGGTGCAGGCCAAGACGCCTCGCAAGCTCACGAAGGAACAGAAGAGCGCCCTGCAGCAATTGTCCAAGGCGCTGCCGCCCGAAAAGGTGGACCTCCGCAGGCCCGGGCAGGGCGGCGACGAAAAGGGCGTATTCGACCGCGTCAAGGACCTGTTCTCCTGATGCGAATCTGGCCCGCGCTTGCCGTCACGTTCCGGGCCGGCAGTCCGTCAGAGGTGCAGGATCTCGTGTCGGCGGCGCTCGACGGCCTGGGCGTGGTGGCGATCGACGAACCGTCGGACGATGTGTGGCGCGTGTGCTTTCGCGACGAGACCTCCCGCGCGTCGGCACTCGAGCAGCTGGCCGGCGGAGCCGGCTTCACGGTTGAATCGCTGGACATGCCCGACGACGACTGGGCACGCCGGAGCCAGGCATCGCTTGGCGCGATTCGTGTCGGTCACCTCGTGGTCACACCGCCCTGGGCCGACGAGGCCGCGAATCGCGCCCCCGGGACGCTGACGATCGTCATCGAGCCCGGCATGGGATTTGGCAGTGGACACCATGCCACCACGCGGCTCTGCCTGGCGGCCCTGCTGGCTGAATCGCCCACGGGGAAGACGGTGCTCGATGTCGGCACCGGGTCCGGCGTCCTGGCGATTGCCGCCGCCATGCTCGACGCGAAATCCGTACTCGCGATCGACGTCGATCCCGATGCCCTGGACTCCGCCCGGACGAACGCCGCGCTGAACGTGCTGCGGCCGGTGCTCGAATTCCGCGAAGCGGATTTCCGCGCGGGCACGCTCCCCCGCCGTGACATCGTCCTGGCCAACCTCACGGGCGGGATGCTGATTGCGGCCGTCGAGAATGTGATGGGATGTTGCGTACCGGGCGGGACGATCATCCTGAGCGGCATCACGTCGGACGAAAGCCCGGATGTGACCGCCGCCTTCGCGCGTCGCGGCAGCATCCGGCACTCCGCCGAAGAAGCCGGCTGGGTCAGTCTCGTGGTGCGAGCGTAGCCGCGGGTCTTCAGACCCGCGTTCGCGCCTCACGGACCTGAAGGTCCGCGGCTACACCCGACCCTACAGGTCCCCCCAGACATGCTGCAGGACGCCGAGGGCGACGAGGGGCGCCGCGTCGGCGCGGAGGGTGCGGCGGCCGAACGTGACGAGCAGGCACCCATGCTGCCGCGCGAGGGCGAGCTCCTCGGGTGCCCATCCGCCCTCCGGCCCCACCAGGACGTGCACGTCGCCGCCGGCGCCCGACTGCCGCAACGCGGCATCTGACGTCAGCTCGCCGGCGGGGTTCGCCTCGGGTTCCACCAGCATCAGCCGAACGCCGGCGCATGGGCTGGACAGGTACTCGGTCAGCCGGAGCGGCGGCGCGAGGGCCGGCACCACGGCCCGGCCGCACTGCTTGACCGACGAGATGACAATGCGGTGCCAGCGCTCGAGGCGATGCGATCCGGAGAACGCGGGCGGGGGCACATCCGTGCGTTCCGTCAACAGCGGGTGGATCGCGGCGACGCCGAGCATCGTGGCGTCGCGAAGCAGGTCGTCCATCTTGTCGCCCTTGAGGACCGCCTGGACCAGCGTGACGCGCACGCGCGGCTCCGGGGCGGGCTCGACGGGTTCGAGCGCGTCCACCGACACGCCAGTGCGACCCACACGCGCCACCGTCGCCCGCCACTCATGTCCGCGTCCGTCGAAGACGTGGACCACGTCGCCCGAGCCGAGGCGCATCACCCTGGCCAGGTGTTCGCCTTCAGTCTGCGGCAGTGTGACGGACGCGCAGCCAGGCTGCAGATCGGGAGCGTAGAAGCGCGGCACCATGCCATAATTATAGACAAGACGATCTATACTCCAGTGACGCTTCATGTTTTTCCGCGGACAGGTCATCGGGAAATACAAAATCCAGTCAGCCCTCGGCAGCGGTGGCTTCGGCACCGTCTACCTGGCCGAGGACACGTGGATCGGCAAGAAGGTCGCTCTCAAGGTCCCCCATCGCCAGAACGTCAACTTCGGCGAACTGCTCCGCGAACCGCGGCTGCTGGCCAATCTCAATCACCCGAACATCGTCACGGTCCTCACCGCGGAGAAGCAGGAGAATATCTTCTTCATCGTGATGGAGTACGTCGCCGGCGACACGCTCGAGAACATGATCGCCCGCGACGGCGCGCTGGACCTGCCGAAGGCGCTCGACTACACGTGCCAGATCTGCAACGCGGTCGATCACGCGCACAACCAGGGCGTCATTCATCGCGACCTGCGGCCGGCCAACGTGCTCGTCTCCGAGAGCGGCCTCGTCAAGGTGGCGGACTTCGGCACCTCCCGCCTGCTGGAGTTCGCGGCGCTCGGGACGACGGTGATCGGCAGCCCGCCGTACATGGCGCCGGAGCAGTTCCACGGCCGGGCCACGTTCGCGTCGGACATCTACTCGCTGGGCGTCACGATGTACCAGATGATGACGGGCATCCTGCCGTACCAGACGCCGGTGCCGGCCGACCTGGACAAGCTGATGCGCGGCGAACTGGTGTCGCCGCCCCGCACGCGCAACACGCGGATGCCGCAGAGCCTGAACGATATCATCATGAAGGCGATGGCCCCGGAGGTGACGGAGCGCTACCAGCGTGCCTCGGAACTCCTGGAAGACCTGATGAAGGCGGTGGACCTGCGCGAGCCGAACCGGACGCCGTCGCGCGTCTCCCGGCCGGTGACGTCCGCGCCCACCCCGCCCACGCGGCCGACGCTCGTGCCGCGGAAGAACGAGACCCCGCAGCCGCGTTTCTGCTGGCACTGCCGGAAGCCCCTGCACGCCCGCTCGGACCGGTGTCCTTTCTGCGGTGAAGCACAGTAGAATACCGGGTTGAGGAGTTTTCATAATGGCTTTTACCGGCACTGGCAAGATCTGGATGAACGGCAACCTCGTGGAGTGGGCCGACGCCAATATCCACATCGGGTCGCACGTCATCCATTACGGCAGCGGCGTCTTCGAAGGGGCGCGGTGCTACAACACACCCAATGGCTCGGCATGCTTCCGGCTCGACGCCCACATGCGCCGGCTGATGGATTCCGCCAAGATCTACCGCATGGTTCCCGCGTACTCGCAGGAACAACTCGAGCAGGCCGTCCTGGACACGATCCGCGTCAACGCGATGAAGGCCTGCTACATCCGGCCGATTGTCTATCGCGGCTACTCGCAGCTGGGGGTCAACCCGTTCCCGTGCCCGGTTGACGTGGCCATTATGCTGTGGGAGTGGGGTGCGTACCTGGGGCCCGAAGCGCTCGAGAAGGGCGTGGACGTCAAGATCAGCTCGTGGCGCCGCATGGCGCCGGACACGTTCCCCGCGCTCGCCAAGTCCAGCGCCAACTACGCCAACGCCCAGCTCATCAAGATGGAAGCCATCGTCGATGGCTACTCGGAGGCGATTGCCCTGGACGGCACGGGCAACGTGAGCGAAGGCAGCGGCCAGAACGTGTTCGCGGTGCGGAACAACGTGATCTACACGCCGCCGATGGCCGGCTCGATCCTGCCGGGCATCACGCGCGACTCCGTGATCGCGGTGGCCAGAGACCTGGGCTTCGAGGTGCGCGAGGAGACCCTTCCGCGCGAATTCCTGTACATCGCCGACGAGGTGTTCTTCGCCGGGACGGCCGTCGAGATCACGCCGGTCAAGTCGATCGACCGCATCCCGATCGGCAAGGGCACCAAGGGCCCGATCACGGAGGCCATTCGCGACGCCTTCTTCGGCATCATCAATGGCACCCGGCCGGACACCCACGGCTGGCTGACGTTCGTCTACTAATCCCGGGGCTCACTTGCGTTGAGCATCGTCGTCCCGGGGCACGCGGGCTGAAGCCCGCGCGCTACATTCCCGGCGCATCATGGACACCACTGAGCGCCGGGCTTAGTCCTGCCAGGGCGCCGGTCGCCGGTGCCCCGCCGGACCGTTCGATGACCCGGCGAGGGCGGCACCCATGCACGTCAACGATCTCCTGAAGACCGCGGTGCAACTGGGCGCGTCCGACCTGCACCTGAAGGTCGGCAGCTTCCCGATGATTCGCGCGCGCGGCGCCCTGGCGCCCGTGCCGAACGCTGCGCGGCTGACGCACGAGGACACGGTGGCGATGGCCGCCGCCCTGATGTCCGCCCCGCTACGCGAGCGCTTCAAGGAGCTGCAGGAAGTCGATCTCGCGTATACCGTGCCGGGCCTCGGGCGCTTCCGCTGCAGCATCTTCCAGCAGCGCGGGGCGATCGGCCTCGTCCTGCGCGTGATCCCGTCCGCGATCCGCCCCATCGACGACCTCAGCCTGCCCCTCGTTCTCAGGAAGATTGCCGAGGAGGAGCGCGGCCTCATCCTCGTCACGGGCACCACCGGCAGCGGCAAGAGCACGACGCTGGCGGCGATGGTGGACCACATCAACCGCACCTCGTGCGTCCACGTGCTGACAATTGAAGACCCGATCGAGTTCCTGCACCGCGACCAGCAGTCCATCATCAACCAGCGCGAGGTCTCGACCGACACCCGTTCGTTTGCCCATGCGATGCGCAGCGTCCTCCGGCAGGACCCGGACGTCATCCTGGTCGGCGAGATGCGCGACCAGGAGACCGTGGAAACCGCGCTGCTGGCGGCCGAAACGGGGCACCTGGTGTTATCCACGCTGCACACGCTCGACGCCACGGAAACGATCAACCGCATCATCGCGGTGTTCCCGCCGCACCAGCAGAAGCAGGTCCGGCTGCAACTCGCGTCGGTGCTGAAGGCGGTCATCTCGCAGCGGCTCGTGCCGCGCAAGGACGGCCAGGGCCGCTGCCCGGCCGTCGAGGTGATGGTGTCCACCGCGTTCATCCGCGACTGCATCGTGGACAAGGAGCGCACCCATCTCATCCAGGGTGCCATCGCCGCGGGCACGTCGCAGTACGGGATGCAGACGTTCGATCAGTCGCTGCTCGGCCTGCTGCGGCGCGACCTGATTACCATGGACGAGGCCCTCCGGTGGGCGACCAACGTGGACGAGTTCAAGCTGCGCGTGGCGGGCATCTCGGCCACCGGCGACGAGGCCCAGGAACAGATGGCCCGGGACATCGTCGGTCCCACGCCGCCGTCTCCGGAAATCACGCGCTTCACCAGGTAACCCGTGCGCCGTCCCACGCACCTGGCCATCCCCGAGGACCCCGAACACGCCATTCGCGCCGCCTACACGCTGGCGCTGCGCTGGCTGTCGATGCGCGAGCTGGCCGCGGGAGCGATCCGGAAGCGCCTGCATCAAAAGGGCTTCCCGCCCGACATCATCGAGGCGGTGGTCACCAGCCTGACGCTCAACCGGGCCATCGACGACGACCGCGCGGCCCGGGCGTGCGCCCGGACGCTGGTCTCGGTGAAGCGGCGGGGCCGGCAGCGCGCCCAGCGCGAGATGGAGGCCATGGGTTTCGCGCCCGACCTGGCCCGCCACGTCCTCGCAGACACGCTGGGCGACGAAGAGGAACAGGCGCTGGCGAGTCGCGTCCTCGCCACGAAGCTTCGAGGCGCCCGAGCCATCCCGGACCCGGCGGCCTACCAGCGCCTGTACGGCAGCCTCCTGCGACGCGGCTTCGCCCCGGCGATTGTCCGGGCCGCGCTGAAGCCATTCTGGAAACGTGGCGCCGACCTGCCGGATACCGACGCCGATTGATAGAATGGTCGGATGACGTCGAACGAGATCCGCAGCAGTTTCCTCCGCTTCTTCGAACAGAACGGCCACCGCATCGTGCCGAGCGCTCCGCTGGTGCCCGGCGACGACCCCACCCTCCTGTTCACCAACGCCGGGATGAACCAGTTCAAGGACGTGTTCCTCGGCAAGGAGCGGCGCGACTACGCGCGGGCCACGACCTCCCAGAAGTGCATGCGGGTGAGCGGCAAGCACAACGACCTCGAGAACGTCGGGCCATCGTTCCGTCACCACACGTTCTTCGAGATGCTGGGAAACTTCTCGTTCGGTGACTATTTCAAGGACGAGGCCATCTCGCTGGCGTGGCGGCTGCTGACCGAGGTCTGGAAGCTGGAGCCGGAACGGCTGTTCGCCACCGTGTTTGCCGGCGAGAACGGCATCCCGCGCGACGAGGAAGCGTACGCCTACTGGCGCCGCGTGATGCCCGCCGAGCGGATCCACGAACTGGGCGCGGCCGACAACTTCTGGGCGATGGGCGAAACGGGCCCGTGCGGGCGCTGTTCCGAGGTCCACTACTACCGAGGCGAGTCCGTGCCCTGCGCGGAGCCCGTCTGCCGCGGCCTGGAGTGCTCCTGCGACCGCTACGTCGAGGTCTGGAACAACGTCTTCATGGAGTTCAACCGCCAGCCGGACGGCGCGCTGCCCCCGCTGCCCGCCCCGTCCATCGATACGGGGATGGGCCTGGAGCGCATCACCGCCATCAAGCAGGGCGTGCTGTCGAACTACGACACGGATCTGTTCGCCCCGCTCTTCGACGCGCTCGCGCAGTTGACGGGCCGGCGGCACGCCGGGACGATGGAGCCGGCCGACGTGTCGATGCGGGTGATTGCCGACCACGCCCGCGCCGCCACATTCCTGATTGCCGATGGGGTGGTCCCCTCCAACGAGTGGCGCGGCTACGTGCTGCGGAAGATCATGCGCCGTGCGATGCGGCACGGCGTCAAGCTGGGCCTCACGGACCCGTTCCTCGGCAAGCTGGTCGATGTCCTGGTCGAGCAGATGGGTGACGCGTATCCGGAACTCAAGAGCGGGCACGCGTACGTGTCGAAGGTCGTCCAGAGCGAGGAAGAACGGTTCGAAGCGCTGCTGGTGACCGGCCTGCCCCGCCTGGAGGAATTGCTCGACAAGTCGGCGGCGGCGAAAGTCGTCCCGGGCGAGGACGTGTTCCGGCTCTACGACTCGAATGGCCTGCCCTACGACTTCATCGAAGATACGGCGGCGCAGCGCGAGATGACGATCGACAAGGCCGGCTTCGACCGGGCGATGGAAGCGCAGAAGACCCGTGCCCGGGCGGCGAGCGGATTCGGCGCCATGACGGTCGCCGAATCGTTCGACGCGGCGGCAGCCACGAAGACGGCGCTCGAGGGCGCCGGAGACGCGTTCGTTGGCTACACGAAGGACCGCGCCACCAAGGTTCCGATCATCGCGTTGTTCACCAGTGATGGCGGCGAGACCCCGCGCCTCGGGACCGGCGAGACCGGCTACGTGGCGCTGGCCACGACGCCGTTCTACATCGAATCAGGCGGCCAGGTGTCGGATGTGGGCACCATCTCGGGCAAGGGCCTGAGCGCCGCGGTGGAAGGCCTGGTGCGCGGAAACAGCCGATGGCCGCGCCTGCACCGGGTGCAGGTGACGAAGGGAACGCTGGCGCCTGGCGCGCTGGTCACGGTCGACGTCGACACCACCCGGCGCGATGCCACGCGCCGGAACCATACGGCCACGCACCTCCTGCACGCGGCGCTGCGCAAGGTCCTGGGATCGCACGTCAAGCAGGCTGGGTCGCTGGTCAGCCCGGAGAAACTGCGCTTCGACTTCGTCCACTTCACCGCCCTGACGCGCGAGGAGCTCGCCGAGGTCGAACGCCTCGTCAACGAGCAGGTCTTCCAGAACACACCGGTGAAGACCACGGTGACATCGACGCAGGCCGCCATGGAGGCCGGCGCGATGGCGCTGTTCGGCGAGAAGTACGGCGACACCGTGCGCGTGGTCTCCGTCCCCGGCTTCAGCATGGAACTCTGCGGCGGCACGCACGTGAGGGCGACGGGCGACATCGGGCCGTTCGTCATTGCCCAGGAGGGCGGCGTCGCGGCCGGTGTCCGGCGCATCGAGGCCATCACCGGAGCCCTGGCCGTGGCGCACATGCAGGCGCAGCGCCAGTCGCTCGACCGGATCCTGGAACCGCTGAACGTCGCCGCCGACCAGGCCGTCGACGTCATCGAACGGCTGCAGGGCGACGTCAAGCGTCTCGCCAAGGAGGTCAGCCAACTCAAGATGAAAGCCGCGATGGGCGGCGGCGCGGCGGGCGACGCCGGCGACACCATTAACATTGGTGCCGTGAAGGTGCTGACGCGGAGGGTCGACGACCTCGACAAGAACGCGCTGCGCGACCTCGCCGACTCGCTGAAGGGTCAACTGGGGTCCGGCGTCGTGATCCTGGGAGCCGTCGGCGAAGGCCGGGTGCAGGTGGTGGTCTCGGTGACAGCCGATCTCACCGCCAAGGTGGCGGCCGGGAAGGTCGTGAAGCAGATTGCTCCCATCGTGGGCGGTGGCGGCGGTGGCCGGCCGGACTTCGCGGAGGCTGGCGGCAAGAACCCCGAAAAGCTCGACGAATTGATGGAGGCCGGCAGGAAGCTGGTCCGGCAATTGCTGGAAGGGTAACGTCAGAAGGCCGTCCGTCCGATACACTGAAGGTCCATGAGTATCGTCCGCCTCTTTACCGTCGCGCTTCTCGTCGTCTCCGGGCTGTCCTCAGCCCGCGAGGCCAGCGCACAGATCTATCTCTGGAGGGATCAAAACGGTAATCCGGTGGTCAGCGGCACCCCGCCGAAGGGCACCACGCAGTACTCGACCTATCGCGTGCCCGGTGCCGCCACCGGCATTACCGCGACGCGGCCGGCCGTCGAGCACTACAAGAGCGAGTACGACGCCATCATCGACCGGCACGCCACCGCCAACGGAATTCGGCCCGACCTGGTGCGGGCCGTCATCCAGGTGGAGTCGGGCTTCGATCCGCGGGCCCGCTCTCCCAAGGGCGCCAAGGGCCTGATGCAATTGATGCCAGGGACGGCGCTCGACATGGGTGTCCTGCGTCCCTACGACCCTGAGGAGAACATCCGCGGCGGCGTGCGCTACCTGCGAACGCTGCTGAACCGCTACGGCAACGACGAAACGCTCGCCCTGGCGGCATACAACGCGGGCCCCGAGGCCGTGGCCAAGTATGGCGGCACGGTTCCGCCGTATCGCGAGACCCAGGACTATGTCGGCAAGGTGCAGTCGATCAGCCCCCAGGCGGCGGTGGCCGCCAGTGCGCCGGATCCAAACGACAGCGCCCTCGTCGCGGCGGCCAAGGCCGCCCGCGCCAACGGCACCGCCGTCCGCGGCGCTGCCCCGGCTGCCCAGGGGCTCCGCACCATTTACAAGACCACGGTCATCGGGCCGGACGGCCTCCCCATCGCCCGCTACACCGACGTCAAACCGACGTCCGGTGATTACGAGATCTACAGCTACCGCCGATAGTCTGGCGCGGGTCTCCAGACCCGCGGCTACGGCCGTACGTCGCCACGGCCCTTCAGGTCCGTGTTGACGTGGCTAACAGGCGCACAACGCCGTCGGGGACTGCCAGGGCTGGGTGATCTGGTCAATCGGAGGGACGAAGCCGGGCACCTCGAGGTGCGGTTCTGCCGCGCCCCCGCCCGGCGCGGGAATCGCGAACATCTCGGGCGGCATGGCCATCAGGCCGGTCACCACCCACGGACAATACTGCGTGCCCACGCCGCGCACGATCAGCGATCGTGCCGACTCGAACGTCAGCCGCTCGCGGTAGTCGCGCGCACTGGTGAGCGCGTCCAGCGTGTCCATCACGTTGACGATGCGGACCTTGAAATCAATCTGATCCTTGGCGAGGCCGTCCGGATAGCCCGATCCGTCGTAGCGCTCGTGGTGATACAGGACGATGTGGCACACGTCGTCGTCGAAACCGCAGCGATGCGCGATCTCCACGCCCAGCTCAGGGTGGATCTTCAGCTCGCGCCATTCGCGGGCGTTCGGCCGGCCGGGTTTGTTCAGGATGCGGTTCGGAATCAGCAGCTTCCCCACGTCGTGCAGGAGCGCCCCGACGCGGATGGTCTCGACTTCCTGGGGATCGAACCCGAACTGCGAGGCGAATCGGACCGAATAGGCTGAGACGCGGCGCGAGTGCGCCGCCACCTCGGGACGCTTCTGTTCCAGCGTCATCAGCACCGATTCGACCCGTCCCAATTCCGTTTGCAGCATATCCACCCACAGCCATTCCGGCCGCCTGGGGCGCCTGAAGGCGTTCGAAGACGCGTTGACGCCTTTTGTAGAGGCAAGGAGAATGCCAAGGCGAAGGCCAGCCGCGGAAGGGCACAGGCTGCCCGGGGCCGCACAAAGCTGCACACGCTCGAAGCGCCAGGATTGCCGGCTGGCCGGGTCCACCCCACACAAGGTGGAGGGCGCTCCGGGGGCTTCCCTACGAGCCCTGTGGCTCGCGTGAATTCCCACGAAATGTTATGATTGGAAGTTCATCGGCGGGCATGGGGCCCGTCCGTGGGGTTCAAGAAGACAGAGGTTTCAGTGGCCAGTCATGCATCTGCGCTGAAAGCGCACCGCCAGAACGTCGTCCACCGCGAACACAACCGGCAGCTTCGCTCGAAGCTCCGCAACGCGCTCCGCGACATTCGCGTGTCGATTGACAAGGACGACTTCCAGACCGCGAAGACCGGCCTGAAAGCCACCGTGTCGCTGATCGACCGGATGGTGACCAAGGGCATCATCCACAAGAACGCCGCCGCCCGCTACAAGTCGCGGCTGCAGACGAAAGTGGCCACCAAGGCTTCGAAGTAGACTCTTGCGCGGCCGCCCGCCCGGGCGGCCGCTTCGTCATCCGCACAACTCGACGACGAGCCGCTCGAGGGCAATGCGCGCTTCGGGCGGCCGCGACGCACTCCCCTTCAGTGCAAGGTCCGTCCGGAACACGGCCTCGATGCTGCGCGCCACGCGGGCTGGCGGAAGCTTCATCCGCGTGAACCAGGCGAGTTGCCCCAGGATCATGAGGGGGACCTCTCCGGCATCGAACTTCATCGCGAGTTCCCTGAGCGCCCCCCGGGCATCCCCACTCGAAATGGCGTTGGTCATCGCCCATGGGTCCTGTGTCGTCGGGGCGCTAGCCACCTCGTTGACGGCCGATTCCGTGATCACGCCGTCGCCCGACGCAAACAACAGGGCGCGCTCGAACTCCGCGCGAAGGCGCGTGATGTCGCCGGCCGCCAACCGGGCCAGTAACCGCGCGGCCCCCGGCTCGATGCGAATGCCTTCCCGCGCCGCCTCGGCCTTGATCCAGGCGATGGCGTCCCCGGCATCGGCCAGGGGGTCGCAGTCGACGATGGTGGCGTACTTCTCGAGCAGTTTGACCGGCTTGAGCGAACGATTCAGGCCGTCACCCGCCATGAACACCAGCACGGATTCCGCAGCAGGGTTCTGCAGGTACTGCTCCAGCGCGTCGATTTCCGCCTCGCCCGCCGCCTTGGCGCGGACCTTCCGGCCCTTCTTGTCGCCCCTGGCGGCCTCCTCGGCTGCGCCCTCCTCGTCAGACTGCTTGAAGATGGGCATCAGCCGTTCGGTCTGCGCCACCACCACCACGCGCCGCGACGCCATCATCGGGAGCGTGCGAACCAGTTGCATGACATCCCAGAACTGCTTGCGGGCCTCGTCGCGAACATCGGGCGGATATACCTTGTCGACGTTGAAGGCGCGCAGGTCCTCCTCGACCGTGCCGATCACCAGATTCACCAGTGCGGCCTTGGCCTCGTCGTCGGGACCGACGAGCAGATACACGTGCTCCATCTGGCCGGCAGCGATCTGGCGTTCGAGTTCGGCGGGAGGAATCCTGGCGGGCGCGCGCTCGGGCATGGGATGATCGTATCGCAGAATGGGCCGGGCAGAAGGCAGAAGGCGGAAGGCGCCAGGCGACAGGGCAGAAGGCAGAGATCTCACGTGAATCACGGCTGACGCCCGAACGGTATAATTGAACGTTTGCCTCAGGAGGTGTTGGTGCGGCAGAGCGCGTCTTTCCCGGTCATATGCGCGGCGCTTCTACTTGGCATGGCGTCCCTGGTGTCCGCACAGGCGCCGCCACCGGCACCGCCGAAGCCGTCCCCGCCGGCATCCGGTTCGTACGTGCTCGGCGAGATCGTGGGAGCCGAGAGCCTGGCATCGCTGGTCGGCACCACCTATGCGGTGACGGCCGACGAGATTGCCGCCCGGGGCATCCGGGACGTTGGTGCGGCCGTGGCGCTGCTACCGGGTCTCGCGCCACACCGTCCTGCTGATCGACGGCGTGCCGTTCAACTCCACCTACGACGGCCAGTTCGACCCGTCCATCATCCCCGTCAGCCACATTGCCAGCATCACCGTGTCGTACGGCACCAGTTCAGTCCTGTACGGCATCGGCGACCTCGGCGGCGTGGTCAACATCGTGACGAAGAAGACCACCAGCGGCATGAACATGGGGTTGAACTACGCCGGCGGCACCGACCACCTGCAGAGCGGCACGGGCACGGTGTCGGCGGGCAGCCCGGCATATTCCCTCATGGTGAGCGGCGGCGCGGACCGGCGCGACGGCTGGCCGGTGAGCCGTTCGTTCGCGGCCACACCATACGAGGATGGCGGCACGCGCGAGAACAGCGCCACGCTCATTGACCACGCGATGGCCAGCGCGGAATTCCGCCCCTCATCGCCGTGGGTGCTCGGTGTCTCCGGGACGATGTTCAGGGGCCACTTCGGCCAGCCCCCGACGACCGCCAACGGCACCACGGATATCTTTGCGGACCCCATCAAGTACCAGCGCGTGGAAGATCTCGACACGAAGGCCTTCCAGGGCGGCACCCAGTGGTCCGGCACCAACAGCCTGGTCCTGCGCGGCTGGGCCTACTACAACCGGCAAGACGAGCGCGACGCGCGGTACGACGACAACACGTACAACACGTTCGCGAGTCAGGCGATCAAAGGCACGTATCGCCTGACGTCCCTGGCTGAGATCACGGGTGCCCAGGGCCAGGTCCGCTATGCCCCAGGCCGGAGCCAGTCGTTCACGGGCGCGGCCAACGTGGAGCGGGACGCCTGGTCGCAGACGGGGTTCATCCGCGACGTGCCGCAGACGTCGCCGAAGAACACCTACGCCATGCGGGACGTGAACGACGCCAGCCATTTCGACATTACGAACCTGGCCGTCGAATACAACCTGCGGGCCGCAGACGCGCTCGGGATCACGGCAGGCCTCGGCTGGGCGGAGCAACGGCGCGTGGAAGGGACGCAAGAGAGCGGCTGGAGTCCCATGGCGGGCCTCGCATACACCCTATCCGACAGCAACCGCGTCAGCCTCTCAGCCGCCCGGAAGATCCGGTTCCCGTCGATCCGCCAGTTCTACGATCCGGCCCAGGGGAACGCGTCCCTGGTGGCGGAGCGATCCACCAATCTGGACGCCGGCTACGAGCGGCTGTTGGGCGCTGGCGGCAGCCTGAACGTCCGCCTGTTCACCACGGACGTCGAGCACTACATCGAGACGAACGCGGCGACGCAGATCTTCGAGAACAACCAGGCCTACCGGTTTCGGGGCCTGGAACTGGGCTGGAAATCGAAGTCAACGAAGGGCCTCGCCATCGACACCAGTTACTCGTACTTGTGGACGCGCGACCGGTCAGCGAACACGGAAAAGCAGGAACTGCAATACCGCCCGGCGCACAAGATCGCGGCGAACCTCACCTACCGATTGGACATGGGTCTGACGGCGCAGGCCGATGGCGTCTGGACGGCCGGCACCTACTACTACTCACGCAAGTCGCCGCTCGTGAAGGCCGAGATGGCAGACGCCCTCGTGTGCGACACGCGGATCTCTCAGAAACTGGGGCGGGCGCTGTCGGGGTTCGTGCAGGTCTCGAACCTGTTCGACGCGAACTATCAGCAGGCCTACGGTTATCCGCAGGCCGGGCGCGTCGTGATGTGGGGCTTGAGCGCCACGTACTAAGGGGTCGGAGCCGTCTTCTCGCGTGACCATGAAGACTGGACCGGCCCCTGTTCTGGCGCTAGACCTTGATTGCCCGCCAGATGGCCCCGCCGCCGGGAGGCGCGGGCTCGACCAGCAGGACGACGCGACCGCCCCGCCAGGCGGGGCGCAGATGCTTGCCGACGTCCACCAGGCCCGTGGTGATCACCGCTCCGCCGTCCAGGCGTTCGATACCGTCCACGCCGCGGGCTTCCAGTTGTGCGATGCTCCGGACGCCCGCAAAGGGGTCCGGCCACGTCCAGTCCTGGAGATGGACGACGCGCCCATCCTGCCCGCCTGCAGCCAGGCCCACGGCCGCCAGGGCGCCGATAACGCCCTGCTCGGTTCCACCCAGTCCCTCGAGATGAATCCCGTGGCGAGCCGCCAGCGCTCGCGCCGTCGACTGCTGAACGACGTCGTGCTGGCACGACCGGCCGAACGCCGTGATCTCGGCCGGCACACGCAGCGTCACGCACAGCCCGGGGTCGCTGCCCGCGACGAACCACTCGCGCATCCCGGCGCACAGTTCGGCGACCAGCACGTCCGTGGATTCGGCTGCCGGGTCCGCCAGAATCAGGGACGCCGATCCGTTCTTGCTGGTATAGGGAACACGCGGATCGAACAGCAACTGGTGGCGCAACACGACGGCGCGCCTGGCCTGCACGGCCGGCCGCTTCAGCAGCGCTCGCGCGAGCTGGTTGGTGCCCGGGGAGCCCGTGATGTCCGTGTCGTCGATGCCGACGTAGACCAGGCCGCGCACTGGCGTCAGACCGCGTCGCGCTTCCGCGTCACGCGGAAGAGCATCAGCGCGCACAGCAGGCCCGCCGTTGCGCCCGCCAGCGGATACGTGACGATCGCGTAGTAGAACCAGTCCCGGAACGGCTTCCCCACGAGCGGCTGGATCGACAGCAGCCTGACGCCGCCCCGAGCCACCAGCGCGACCATGCTGGCCGCGAACCCGGCCACGACGAAACCCACGTGCAGCCGCCAGCCCGTCGCCCGCGCCAGGACCACGTCGAACGCGGGCCCGAGCGCCACCATGCTGGCCACGGCACCGGGTCCGGTGCCGACCGGCACACCGAGTGCGTGGTAGACGGCGATTGTGCCAAGTGCCGCGAGGCTCATCACGGTGCCCGCGCCATGCCGAGGTACCAGCGCGAGGCCGGCACTGACGGGAACCACGCTCAGAAGAATCGCGCTGCCGGGGATTCCCAGCCGGAGTTTGACG
>Ga0334722_10000815_pt1 | contig 42930 bp, 35 predicted proteins | sample C3_bottom_MG_FD_207210 | JGI IMG/M metagenome (GOLD analysis project Ga0334722, IMG submission 207210) | Sediment microbial communities from Yellowstone Lake, YNP, Wyoming, USA - C3_bottom | ecosystem: Environmental > Aquatic > Freshwater > Lake > Sediment | place: USA: Wyoming | collected...
CCCCGAGATCAGGAAGACCTCGGAGCTCGTGCGCGAGATCGCGGCATCGAGCAAGGAGCAGGCCCAGGGCATCGGACAGATCGGAGCGGCCATGGTCCAGCTCGACAAGGTGATCCAGCAGCACGCGGCCTCGAGCGAGGAGCTCGCCTCGATGTCCGAGACCCTCTATTCCGAAGCCTCGGTCCTGGTCGACTCGGTCGCCTTCTTCTCGCGCGGTCGCAAGGACGCGCAGGAAGCGGCCGAGCCCGCGGGAACCGGCAAGGCCGCCGCGGCCCCTCCGCCGTCGGCCGCCGCGAAGGCGATCCCCCGGCCGGCGCCAGCCAAGACGGTCAGGCAGAAGCCGGCCCCCGCCTCCCTGCCCTCGCCGAAGGCCATCCGTCCAGCGGAGGCGAGGAAGGGCGAGGCGAAGGACGAGGACTACGAAGACTTCTGAGACCCTGCATTTTTATCCGCCTGCATGGATATCCATGCAGGCGACCTCTTGACCAAGAGGAGGGCGGTCGCGCACTATTCCTCCATCTTGCCTCCGGAGGAGGATTCCATGCCCGGAATCAGCCGCTGCCTCGTGCCCCTGGAACAGGGTCTCGCCCTTCCCTCCCTCGCCTCCCTCGTGCGCCTCGCCCCCCTCTTCCCCCCGACACCCCGCCTCCGTCGTCAGCGCTGAGCCCTCCGGGCCGCGCCCCCCCTCCCACACCAGACAGCCTGACCGGCCCGACCGGTCGATAGACGACTGCCGCTCCCGCGCCCCTGTAAAAGACCGGCGCCGGGCGGACGGAGGTCCCCATGTTCACCGCAGCTGTCCTCGGCGCCACCGGCTACGCAGGCGCCGAGCTCACACGGATCCTGCTCGGCCATCCCCGCCTCGGACGCCTGGTCCTCGCCTCGACGAGCGCCAAGGGCGAGGCCCTCGGCGCGGTCTGGCCCAATCTGCTCGGGCTCGGGCGCGGAGGGCCCGAACCCCGCCTCGTCGATCCCGAGACGGCCCTGGCCGATCCCGCCATCGAGGTCTTCTTCTCCTCCCTCCCCCACGGCCACGCCGAGCGACTCGCCGGCCCCGTCCTCGCGCGGGGCGGTCTCTTCATCGATCTCTCCGCCGACTTTCGCTTCGGCGAGGACGAGGCGGCCTTCCACGCGGCCTACGGCCAGGGCTACCAGTTCCCCGAACTCCATCGCCAGGCGGTCTACGGACTCTCCGAGCGCAACCGCGCCGCGATAGCGAAGGCCAGGCTCATCGGGAACCCGGGCTGTTATCCCACCGCGGCCGCCCTAGGCCTGCAGCCCGCCCTAGCGAAGGGCCTGGCCAGGGGTCTCGTCACCGGCCGGGGCATCGTCATCGACGCGAAATCGGGGGTGACGGGTGCGGGCAAGGAACCGACGCGCACGACCCACTACGCCGAGGCGGCGGACACCCTAGCTCCCTACAAGATAGGGACGCATCGCCACGCCCCGGAGATCGAGCGCAGCCTGGCCGCGATCGCGGGCGCCCCGGTCGGCGTCGTCTTCACGCCCCACCTCGCACCCATGGGCAGGGGCATCGTCAGCACCATGTACCTCCCCCTCGCGCGCCCGACGACGGTCGAAGAGCTTCATGCGCTCTGGTCCGACTTCTACGCCGACGAGCCCTTCGTGCGCGTCCTCCCCCCCGGGTCCGTGGCCACCAACCGCGAGGTCCGCCTCTCCAACTTCTGCGACATCTCCGTCCATCTCGCGCGCGGCGGGGAGACGGCCATCGTGGTCGCCGCGATCGACAACATGGTGAAGGGCGCCGCCGGACAGGCCGTGCAGAACATGAACATCGCCCTCGGGCTCGACGAGACCGAGGGACTCAGGTCCCTTCCGGCAGCCTTCTAAGGCACCGGGGAAAGGAAGGAAGGATGAAGACACTTCGCGGGGGCGTCACCGCCCCTCTCGGCTTCACCGCCTCGGGCGTCCACTGCGGCATCCGGAAGAACCGCGAGAAGAAGGACCTGGCCCTGGTCCTGTCGGAGAAGCCCTGCGCCGCCGCCGCGGTCTACACGACCAACAAGGTCGTGGGCCAGCCCCTCGTCGTGACGAAGGAGCACCTCGCCGACGGGCGGGCCCAGGCCATCATCGTGAATTCGGGCAACGCGAACACCTGCACGGGGGCCCAGGGCGTGGCGACGGCCCGCCGCATGGCCGCCCTGGCCGCCGAGCGCCTGGGCCTCGTCCCCAAGGACATCGTCGTCGCGTCCACCGGCGTCATCGGCGTGCCCCTCGACGTCTCGGTGATCGAGGCGGGCATGGAGGAGCTCGTCGCGGGCCTCTCGAAGGCCGGTTCCATCGATGCCCGCGAGGCCATCATGACCACCGACACGATGAAGAAGGAAGTCGCCCTCGCCCTCGAGATCGGCGGCGAGACGGTCACCCTCGGGGCCATGGCCAAGGGCTCGGGCATGATCCATCCCAACATGGCCACCATGCTCTCCTTCATCACGACGGACTGCGCGATCTCGCCCAAGCTCCTCCAGCAGGCCCTCTCGGCCAGCGTCAAGCGCACCTACAACCGCGTGAGCGTGGACGGCGACACGAGCACCAACGACATGGTCGTCATCCTCGCCAACGGCATGGCCGATAACCGGCCCATCGAGGCCGAGGGCGAGGACTACCGCGCCTTCGCCGAGGCCCTCGACTGGCTCAATACCGAGATCGCGCGCATGATCGCCCGCGACGGCGAGGGGGCGACCAAGCTCGTGACCTGCACGGTGACGGGCGCCGCCTCCGAGGCCGAGGCCGAGACCATGGCCAAGGCGGTGATCATGTCCAGCCTCGTGAAGACGGCCCTCTTCGGCTCCGACGCCAACTGGGGCCGGGTCCTCTGCGCCCTGGGCTATTCCGGCGCCGGCCTCGATCCCAACCGCGTCGACCTCGCCTTCGAGAGCTCCAAGGGCTACATCGAAGTCTGTCAGGCGGGGGCCCCCCTCCCCTTCAGCGAGGAGAAGGCCAAGAAGGTCCTCGGCGACACGGAGGTGACCGTCCTCGTGGGACTCGACGCCGGGGAGGCCGAGACCACCGCCTGGGGCTGCGACCTCTCCTACGAGTACGTCCGCATCAACGGCGACTACCGCACATAAGGGAGCGAGCCATGAACATACCCGAGAACGCGAGGGCGGACATCCTCATACAGGCCCTGCCCTACATCCGCAAGTGGGCGGGCAAGACCGTCGTCGTGAAGTACGGCGGGGCCGCGATGACCAACGAGGGCGTGCGCGAGGCCGTGGCCCAGGACCTCGTCCTCATGGGCGTGGTGGGCATCCGCACCGTCCTCGTGCACGGAGGGGGCCCCGAGATCGACGCCCTGCTCCGCCGCCTGGGCAAGGAGCCGTCCTTCGTGGGCGGGCTCCGCTACACCGACGAGGAGACCATGGAGGTCGTGCAGATGGTCCTCGCGGGCAAGGTCAACAAGGACCTCGTCGCCCTGATCCAGCGCGAGGGCGGCAGGGCCCTGGGCCTCTCGGGCATCGACGGCGGCCTGATCAAGGCCCGGCGCTACACGAAGGCCGACCTCGGCCTCGTCGGCGAGATCGTGTCCGTCGACCCCGCCTCCCTGGAGACCGCCCTCGCCGGAGGCCACATCCCGGTGGTCTCGACCATCGCCGGCGCCGCGGCGGCTGATGATAACAATTATTACAACATCAACGCCGACACCGCCGCGGCCGAGATCGCCGTGGCCCTGCGCGCCGAGAAACTCGTCCTCCTCACCGACGTGCCGGGCATCCTCCGCGACCTCCGCGACGGCGACACCCTCATCGACGAGCTGCCGCGCTCCGAGATCCCGGCCCTCATCGCCGAGGGAGTGGTGGCCCGGGGCATGATACCCAAGGTGGAGTGCTGCGCCAGGGCGGTCGAGGGCGGCGTGAAGAGCGCCCACATCGTGGATGGGAGGCACCCGCATTCCCTCATCCTCGAGCTGTTCACCGACGCGGGAAGGGGGACGATGATCTCATGAGCGACAACTTCATGGACACCTACAAGCGGACGGGCCTCGTCTTCGAGTCCGGCTCCGGAGCCAGGCTCAGGACTCCCGAGGGCCGGAGCTACCTGGACTTCGCGGCGGGCATCGGCGTCAACAGCCTCGGCCACGCCCATCCCCGCCTCCTCGCGGCGATCACGGAGCAGGCAGCCCGCCTCATCCACGTCTCGAACTACTACCTTACGCCCACCTCCCTCTCCCTCGCCCGCCGGCTCTGCGAGACCACGGGCTACGAGGCCGTCTTCCTCGCGAACTCCGGCGCCGAGGCCAACGAGGGCGCCCTCAAGATCGCCCGCAAGCACGGGGCCGCCCGCGACGGGCGGAAGACCACGGTGGTCACCCTCCGCTCCTCCTTCCACGGCCGCACCATCGCGACCCTCGCGGCCACCGGCCAGGAAAAGCTTCACAAGGACTTCGGCCCCTTCCCCGCCGGTTTCGTCCACGTCCCCCCCAACGATGTCGCCGCCCTCGAGGGCGCGATGGACGAGACCGTCTGCGCCGTCCTCCTCGAACCCATCCAGGGCGAGGGCGGGGTCCTCCCCCTCGAGGTCGGCTTCATGAAGCGGGCCGAGGCTCTCTGCCGGGAATACGGCGCCCTCCTCATCGCCGACGAGGTGCAGTGCGGCGTGGGAAGGACGGGGTCCTTCCTCGCCTCGACCCAGGCCGGCATCGTTCCGGATGTCATCACCCTCGCCAAGGGCCTCGGAGGGGGCGTTCCCATCGGAGCGGTGCTGGCGCGCGGCGAGGCCGCGAAGGTCCTCGGGCGGGGCGACCACGGCTCCACCTTCGGAGGCAACCCCCTGGCCTGCGCCGCGGGCCTAGCCGTCCTCTCCGAGCTCACGGCGCCGGGTTTCCTCGAAGGCGTCGCCGCGAAGGGCGAGAGGCTCATGAAGGCCGTCACCGCCTGGAAGCACCCCCTCGTCTCCACCGTGCGCGGCCGCGGGCTCATGGTGGGCATCGTCACCGGCGCCAAGCCCGACCGTATAAAGGAACTGGCCGCCGAAGAGGGACTCCTCGTACTGACCGCCGGCGAGGACGTCGTCCGCCTTCTTCCGCCCCTCGTCATCGGCGAGGCCGAAATCGACGAGGGACTCGGCCTTCTCCGGAAGGCCTTCGATCGAGCCGCCCGAGAAGCCTCGTAAGCGCGCGCGGGCCCTGCCTCGACCCCCCGGGTCTTTGAACGGGGGGTCGCTTTGCGTTATAGTGACCGGGTCCACGCTCACCCCGCATCACGATCGAGTCCTCAGATGGAGGTTCGCATGCGCCGTTTCCCGGTCTCGATGGCGAGGCTCGCCCCCGGTGCCCTCGCCCTTGCCCTGATCACCTCCTGCGCCGGCGCTCCCCCGCCGGCGAAGCCCGCGGTCACCGCCCCGGCTCCGGTCAGGAAGGAGAGGATCCTCGTCTTCCAAGTGCCCTATCTCGTCAAGGAAACCCGCTTCTATCCCGACGGCCTCGTCGATGAATACAGCGTCTTCGCCTATGATCCGACGAACCGGATCCTCCTGTCGAAGACCACCTTCGACCCCTCGCGGGCCGACCCCATCGAGAAGGTGGTCTCCGAGCTCGGCGCCGACGGCCGCCTCGCCGCCGAACTCAGCTACGGTCCCGACGGCGCCCTCAGAACCCGCAGAGAAGTGGTCTGGGGAGGGGACAAGAGCCTCCTCCTCGCGGGCGAGCGCCTCCTCGACGGCTCGGGTCTCCTCCAGGGCTCCTCCTCCTGGGACTACGACGCGGGAGGACGTAGGACGGCCTGGAAGACCTTCGACGAGAAGGGCCTCCTCAAGGGAGCCACCGCCTACAAGTACGACGAGGGGGGCCGGCTCCTCCTCCGGGAACTGCGGAACGCGGCGGGAACGGTGACCGGCAGCATCAGGACCGAATGGGCCGCCGACGGCACCGAGAAGGACAGCTACCTCGGAGCCGACGGAGTCCTGCAGAGATACGAACTGAGAATGTGGAAGGACGGCAGGGTGACTCGTTTCGAGACCCACCGGGCCGACGGCAGCCTCGCGGAGGCCGTCGACTACAACTATGGCCCCCAGGGAGAGCGGCTCGGCGCCGTCACCTCGGACGGAGCCGGCAAGGTGAAGGAGAAGTCGGTCGCCGAATACGCCCTCCGAGAGGACCGGAAGACCGAAGTGTACTATGAGTAAGGAAGCAGCCCGATGAAGCGATTCGCAGCCACCCTCCTCGCCCTCGGCCTCACGGCCGCCCTGGGCGCCCCCGCCCTCGCCGCCGACGAGATGACCGAGGTCTACCGCCAGATCTACCTCGAATCCGTCAGCCTCAAGGACAAATACAACGCCGTCAAGAATCTCGTCGCCCTCGACGACCGGAGCTCGGCGCCCATCCTCTCCGAAGCCCTCCAGGAACTTCTCCTGGCCCAGAACGGGTACAAGGACGCCACCGAGCGGACCCTCTTCGGGCAGACCCTCCGCCTCCTCGCCGAGGCCCTCGGCAGGCTCAAGTACGCCGATTCCGCCCCCCTCCTCTGGACGGCCGCCGAGGAGGTTCCCGATCCCCTGGCCCAAGCCGAGGCGATCATCGCCCTCGGCCGCATGCGGGCCCTGGACTATTCCGAGCGGATCGCCCTCAAGCTCCGCAATCTCAACATGGGCCCGACCAGCGACACCGATTCCGGCGAGAAACTCGCCTTCGCCTGCATCGTCGCCCTCGACAAATTCAAGGACCCCCAGGGCTTCTCCCCCGTGTTCTTCGCCTCCGACGGCTGGTACTCCCTGCGCGTCAGGAAGGAGGCCGAGCGGGTCCTGCCCGGCCTCACGGCCGACCCGACCGATCCGGTCATCGAGATCGTCACCAACGAGGCGACGGGTCGCAAACTGAAGGCCCTCCAGCTGGAGTTCGGCTCCTCCGCGCCCGCCCAGCGCAAGGTCGCCGCGGCGACCCTCGCCTATTCCCTCGGCCACCTCAGGGCGGACCCCAACAAGCCCGCCGAGGCCAAGGCCTACGCCGAGCTCCGGAAATACAGCATCCGGTCCCTCGTCGTCCTCAGGCCCCAGAACGCCGACGCCGTCGACTCCGCCCTCAGGTCCTACTCGGGCGGCTACGACGTCGAGGAGCAGCTCCTGGCCCTCCAGCTCCTCGGCATCATTCCGGGCGACGAGCCCGCCAAGGCTCTCGACCTCATCCTGCGCCGCCTCAACGAGGACGTGAAGAACGGGGTCACCGACGAGCTCAAGACCCGCCTCGGGGAGGCCGCCGTGAACGCCGCCTCGGTCTCGAAGAACCCACTCCTGCGGCCCGTCCTCGTGATGATCGCCAACAACCAGAAGTGGTCCGGCCGCATCATCAACGCCGCCACTACCGCCCTCAAGGCCTACGCTCCCTGAGGCGGAGGCGCCGATCATCCAGGGGGCCGGAGCGATCCGGCCCCTTTTTTGGCGCGTGCCTCCGCGCCCTCCCGACCTGTTTCCGTCGCCGCCCACCTTGCGCCGCCTCGCCCGGCTGGCCTATGGTGGCAGGGTCGTGGAGCTCCTCATGAAGAAGTACCTGGTCCTCGCCGGAAATATCGGCGCCGGAAAATCGACCCTCGTCGGCCTCCTCGCCGAACGTCTCGGCTTCCGTCCCTACTTCGAGCCGGTCGCGGAAAACCCCTACCTCGAAGACTTCTACGCCGACATGGGCAGGTGGGCCTTCAATTCCCAACTCTACTTCCTCAACCATCGCCTCCGGAGCCACCGAGCCCTCTCCCACGATCCCTGGTCGGTGGTGCAGGACCGCTCGGTCTACGAGGACGCCGAGGTCTTCGCGCGCAACCTCCACGAGCAGGGCACCATGAGCGACCGCGACTGGGAGACCTACGAAGGCCTCTACCGCACCCTCATCGGCCTTCTTCCCCCTCCCGATCTCGTCGTCTACCTCCGCTGCTCCGTGCCCACCCTCAAGGCCCGCATCGCCAAGCGCGGCAGGGACTTCGAAGCCTCCATCCCCGACGATTATCTGGCGGGCCTCAACAGCCTCTACGAGAACTGGCTCGAGTGTTTCGACCTCGCCCCCGTCCTCGTGGTGCCCGGCGACCACCTCGACTTCGTGTCGGACTCCAAGGATCTCAACGCCGTCATCGCCAGCATCGAGGAGAGATTGCGCGATCGGCAGGGAAATCTCTTTCCCGTCGACATGAAGAACCGCCCCGCGCGAAGACCCGCCGCCTGCGGCTGAGCCGCCCAGCTTCCCGCTTCGGGGCGCCCCGCTTTGCCGGCCCCCTCCTCCCTGAGTACCTTGGACAGCAGATCAGAGCTACCGCCCGCCGCGAAGGGCGGAATCCAAGGAGACTCCATGGCCACGATCACGCACAAGGGCAATCCCATCCATACCTCCGGCGAACTTCCCCCGAGGGGCGCCAAGGCCCCCGATTTCCGCCTCACGGGTTCGGACCTCAAGGATGTCGGCCTCGCCGACTTCCAGGGGAAGATCAAGATCCTCAACATCAATCCCAGCCTCGACACCTCCGTCTGCGCCCTCTCGGCCAAGCGCTTCGACGCCGAGGTCGCCCGTATGGGGAGCACGGTCGTCCTCAACGTGAGCCGCGACCTGCCCTTCGCCGCGAGCCGCTTCTGCAAGGGCGAGGGCCTCAAGACCATCGTTCCCCTCTCCGAGATGCGCGACCGCGAGTTCGGCCGGGCCTACGGCGTCGCGATACAGGACGGGCTCCTCGAGGGCCTCCTGGCCCGCGCGGTGGTCGTCATCGATTCGGAGGACCGCGTCGCCTACGCCGAGCAGGTGCCCGAGATCGGCAAGGAGCCCGACTATGTCGCGGCCCTCGAGGCCGTGAAAACCGCATCGAGATAGCGGGGCAATCGCCCGGAAGCCCGGGAATCCGGCAGTCGGCAGAATTCGGTGGACAAAAAACCTTAATGACCATATTGTATTTTATGGTCATTTCACACAAGCCGCCTTCGGTCCGGGTACAGGGCCGTCGGCGGGAGATCGAAGCGCGGTCGGTATGGCTCCAAGGCAGCTGACCGATCGCCAGCAGGAAACAAAACGACAGACCCTCAAGAAGAAGGGGATGGAACTGGCCATCGCCCGCGGCCTGCGTAACCTGACCATTGATGAGATCGTCCGCGCGGCCGGAATGGCGAAGGGGACCTTCTACCTCCACTTCGCGTCCAAGGAGGAATTCCTCTTCGCCCTCCTGGAGGATTTGCACGAACGATTGCTGCGCCAGGTCGAGGGCATGGTTCTGGAGCAGGGGTTCTCGGCATCGAGGGATGCGCTGCGGAATTTCATCCTGGAACTGTTCGGCCTGCCCGAGTTTTCCTTCTTCATCAAGCACCACGAGGAACTGAGCGAGCTTTTCGAAGGCTCCCTCGGCGATCGAGTCCGATCGCTCGAGGAATACGAGGTCTCCGTCTATGACAAAATCCTGCGACAGGCGGGGGCCGACACGAACAAGGTCGATTCAACAGTGGTCCTCGAGTGCATCCACATGATCTTCATCGGGGCGGGCGGCGCGGGACTCGCGGCGGACAGGAATTCCTCCAGGGCGGTCGGCGTGCTGGTGGACGGTCTGGTCGCCTATGTCTCCGGCGGCTTCGATCCCCCGGAGGCCTGAGAGAGGAGGAGGCGGAAAATGCTAGGAGAGGCGTCGCGCTTGGCCGGAAACCTCTGGTACATCCAGGGAGAGATGCCCACCGATTCGAGCAAGGCTCCGGATCCCTGCAACGTGGTGATCTACTGGGCCGATTCCAGGCTGTACCTGATAGATAGCAGCTGCGGCCTCGGCATGCGCGCCAGCATCGAGCGGGTAGTGCGGGAGGCCGGACCCCTGGAATCCTTCACCCTGATCAATACCCACAGCCACCTCGATCATATCTGCAACAACGACCTGATCGAAACCGTCGACGCCCGGACCAGGCACCACTATGTCCTCGGATCCGGGATTTCGGCGGAGAAGCTCGACGCCCCCGAATACTTCGCCGAGCAGTTCGACAAGATGGATGAGTACTACGATCCCTTTACGAGCTACCAGGCGTACCGGGCGAAATACGCCTTCGCCGCCTTCCTGCGCGACGCCCTCGGGATTCTGGTCGGGCGGAAGCGCGTCCTGAAAGCCCTGTTCGCGCTGTTGTTCAAGAAGTTCGCGCCGATCGGGGATTCACGTCGGACTATGGAACCCATCGAGGCCTTGCCCGGGAAATCGGTGACGCTCGGAGGAGAGACCTGGAAGGCCTGGGCTCTCGGACACGACGAGGTGATAGTGCTGGAGGGCCGGGCGCACAGCGACGACGAAGTCTTCGTCTATATTCCCGAACACCGGATCCTCTGTGTCGGCGACCTCAACTTTCCCCTCTTCCCCACCTGGGCCAACAGCGACAAGAAAAGAATCGTGGAGTGCCTCAAGAAGGCGCTGTCCATGACCAGGGCCGGCATGGTCGACATTCTCGCGGACGGCCATGGCGATCGCTGTCTCAGATCGAAGAAGGACATCGAGGAGCTTCTGGAGAGGACGATCGCGGATCACCTGGAGTACGAAGGGATATTGCGAGAGATCCTGGAACGGGAGAAGGGACTGACCCCCGGAGAAATCTACGAACGATTCAAGCTCGACAAGGTGCATCCTGTGGTGGAGAAGTACCTTCGGCTCGAGTTCCCCCGCACTCCCGGCAGTCTCCAGAATGTCATGGTCACGACCCTGCTCCAAATGGGCGCGCGAGCCGAAGGAAGACGCAGGCATAGGCGCTTTTTCATGGATGCCGGCTGAGGCCGCTATCGGCTTCGGGGCCCGCGGAGGGAAGGCAGGGAGGAGGAGTGGCGCGAGGGCACCTCATCCTCCCGCCCGACCTCGTCGCCCTCCGCGGGATTCGTCCGGCTCGCCGTCAGCTCAGGACAAGCCGGTGATCATCCCCGTCTCGGTGTCGATGTCCATGCCCATGTAGCCGGGCTTGGAGCCGAGGGCGGGCATGGTGTTGATCTCGCCGGAGAGCGGATAGACGAAACCGGCGCCGGCCGCCAGCCTCACGTCGGTGATCGGGAAGACATAGCCCTTCGGCGCGCCCTTCCAGTTGGGGTCGTGGGAGAAGGAGTACTGGGTCTTGGCCATGCAGATCGGCAGATTCGAGTAGCCGAGCTCGGAGAAATTCTCGAGGGCCTTCTCCGCCTCGGGAGTGTAGCTCACGGAATCGGCGCCGTAGACCTCGGTGGCCAGGCGGGTGATCTTGTCCTTGAGGGGCAGTTCGGCGACATAGAGGAGCTCGGGCTTCGAGGGCAGGGAGGCGGCCCTGTCGACGGCCTGCGCGAGGGCGGCCGCGCCGTCCCCTCCTTCGGCCCAATTGGTACAGACGACGGCCTCGGCGGCCCCGGCCTTCATCGCCGCCTCGCGCACGATCTCGCGCTCGGCCTCGGTGTCCGAGGGGAAGGCGTTGATGGCCACCACGGAGGGCAGCCCGAATTTGCGCACGACCTCGAGGTGGCGCTCGAGATTGCAGAGGCCCTTCCTGACGAGGTCCTGGTTCTCCTGGGTGTAGGCCGTGGCCAGGGGCTTGCCGGGCGTCACCTTGGGCCCGCCTCCGTGCATCTTGAGGGCGCGCACGGTGCAGACGACGACGACGGCGTCGGGCATGAGGCCCGAGGCGCGGCACTTGATGTCCATGAACTTCTCGAAACCCATGTCCGCGCCGAAGCCCGATTCTGTTACGACGTAGTCGCCGATCTTGGTGGCGATGAGATCCGCGAGGATGGACGAGTTGCCATGGGCGATGTTGGCGAAGGGTCCGGCATGGACGAAGGCGAGCTGCTCCTCGAGGGTCTGGAGCACGTTGGGTTTGAGGGCGTCCTTCATCAGGATGGTCATGGCGCCGGCGACCCCGATGTCCTCGGTGGTGACGGCCTTGCCCGACTTGTCGAGGGCGAGGACGATGCGGCCCATGCGCTCGCGGAGATCCTTGAGGCTGGTGGCCAGGGCCAGGATGGCCATGACCTCGGAGGCCACCGCGATGTCGAAGCCCGTCTCGCGGAGGGGGCCGTTGTCGATGCCGCCGATGCCCACGATCACCTTGCGGAGGACGCGGTCGTTCATGTCGATGATGCGGCGCCAGAGGATCTGCATCGGGTCGATGTTGAGCTTCTTGAGGCCCTGCTTCTCGAGGAAGGCCTCGGACCAGCGGGACTCGTGGTACATGCGGGCGTCGAGGGCGGTGGCGCAGAGGTTGTGCGCCGCCGACACGGCGTGGATGTCGCCGGTCAGGTGGAGATTGAAGTCGGCCATGGGGACGATCTGGCTGTAGCCGCCTCCCGCCGCGCCGCCCTTGATGCCGAAGGTCGGGCCCATGGAGGGCTGGCGGATGGCTGCGATGGCCTTCTTGCCGATGACGCCGAGCCCCTGGGTGAGTCCCACGGTCGTCGTCGTCTTGCCCTCGCCGAGGGGGGTGGGGGAGATGGCGGTGACGTCGATGTACTTGGCCTTCTTGGGAGCGTTCACGCGCTCCTGCAGGAACTCGAGCCTGATCTTGGCCTTGTCGTCGCCATGGAGCTCGAGATACTTGCCTTCGATGCCGTAGCCGGCCGCGATCGAGGAGATCGGCCTGACGACCGCGGACTGGGCGATATCGATGTCGCTGGGAACGGGCTTCTTTCTTGTCACGGACATGCGTGGCCTCCTGGTGTTGAGTGGTGCTCGGGGAATCAGCGGGCGGAGCCCGCGGCGAAGGACTTCATGAATTCCCGGGCAGCCTCGCCGAGGTCGGCGAGGCTCGGGGCGAGGGCGGTCTCGAGGGCGATGACGCCCTTGCTTCCGCCCGCGACGAGGGCGGCGTGAGGATCGTAGGCATTGTCATGGTCCGCCTGCCAGGCCCCGTAATCGAAGGCCGGGTCGTCGACGTACTTCGGGTCGAAGGCCGAGGCGATCGCCCGGTCCAGGGTCCGGCCCCGCGACCGGGCCTTCTTCGCGACCTTGTCGAGGACCCAGCGCCTCGCCCTTGGATCGCCGAAGACCGAGGTCGCGACCGCGCCTCGGAGGGCGGCATAGAGCCCCGGGCTCCCCTTCTCCCCCTCGGGGGAGGCGAAGAGGGAATACTCGTAGTTCTCGAGGACGGTGTGGCGGTTCGAGAGGAGGATGACGGTGCCGTCGATCCTGGACTGGGGTCCGAAGAGGTAGAGGCCGAGGATGCCCATGGTCGATTGGGAGGGAAGGATGCTCGAGTGGTAGGGCTGGGCGGCGTCCTCGACATAGTGGAGGGCCCAGCCCGCGAAGCGCCAGCCCCAGTAGCCATGGCCCGAGGCGAAGGCCGCGCGGGCGAGGGCGGAGTAGAGCTCGACGCGATAGCCCACGTAGCTCCGCTGATACCCGGGAGCCGCGGCTTTCAGGATCCAGCTCTCGTTGGCGAAGCTCATGTGGAAGGGAGCCTGGCTCCCGTAGGAGAGACTGGGGTTTCCGAAGGGCTGCTTCCCGAAGCCGTAAGTCTTGCCGTAGTCCGTCCCGTTGTCCTCGAAGAGGCCGATGTCCATGCCGTAGTCGGGCTCGTCGGCGGCCGTGTCGACGACCTGGAGGGCGGTCACCGACTCGCCGGGCTCGAGGCGACGGAGTGGCGGATTGGCGATGCGGGCGTTGGAGAGGTCCACCTCGCCCTGGGGAATCTCGGCCCGCCCGCAGACCTGGCCCATCGGCGTCTGCAGGAAGAGCGCGAAGGGAAAGCGCGGATTGACGCGGATCGCGCCGACGAAGGAGGCGCGGAGGGCCGCGCCCCGGGCCCTCGGGTCGAAGGCGAGGGAGGCGGGCAGACCTTCATAGGCGGGGAAATCGGCCTTCGCTCCGACCTCGACCTCGGAGAGGACCTGCTGGAGGCCCGGGGCCTCGGCGGCGAGGAAGGCGTCGAGACTCTCCACGTCCACGGAGGCGCCGCCCCAGGGTTCCGAAGCCAGGGCCAGGTCGGTGAGGATGGTGTGGTTCTCCCAGGCCGCGACGGGGAGGGCGAGGAGACAGGCCGCGAGGACCAGGGAGAGGACAGGGAAGGGGGATCGCATGACACCTCCGGAAAAACGAGTGCACAGGATAGCCTCGGATCGCAGGCCTGCAAAGCCCGGAAAAGGCGCGGGGGCCTCCCGGCGATAGGGGGGAAAAGGGACGTAAGGCGGGGGTCGGCCGAGGCTCAGGGCAGCCAGGTCGTGGCGGCGCGGGCGATGAGGCTTCCGCCGCGGCGGAGGTCGCTGTACTCCGGACCTCCGCCTTCCCGGCCCGGGGCATGCCCGGCCTCGAGGATCTCGCCCTCGAGGGCCTCGAGCTGGAAATCGACGCGGAGTCCCGAAAGGAGGCCCGAGCCCCTCCGCTCGCGCGGTACTGCGTCGACGAGCCAGTCGAGGAGATGGGCATTGTTCACGTGGCCGTTGTCGTCGAGGTGGCGGGCGTTGGCCGTCTCGAGGAAGCGGGCTCCCCTCGCCCCCTCGCCGGGCTCCTCGACGCCGAAGCGGAAGTCGGGAACGGAGTGCCCGAGGTCGGACACATCGAGGTCGGCGAGGCGGGCAAGGGCCCGCTCGGGCCTGAGGGGGCGCCGCGCGGCGAGATCGACGACGAGATAGGCGTAGACGGAACGCACGAGGACCTCGCCGCCACGGGTCTCGAGGACGATGTCGCGCAACGCGAGGAGGCGGTCGAGGCCCGAGGGCCAGGTGCGGACCCTGAGGGTCTCGCCCTCGTGGGGCAGGCGGTCGACGCGGAGGTCGAGCTTGGCGAGCATCCAGGTCTGTCCCGCGGCCTTGAGGTTGTCGATGCCGAAACCCAGCGAATAGGCATGGGCCCCCGCGGCCTCCTGGAGGAAATTCGCCAGGGGCAGGACGCGCAGGGGGCCCCCGTAGCCGCAGTCGTAGCCGCGGACCTCGAGATCGATCGCGAGCGCTTCGATCTTCGTCATGAGGTGGCCGCGGTCAGGTAGGCGTGGGCCTCCTCGAGGCGGTCGGGGATCGCGATGTGCTGGGGGCACTTCTCGAGGCACTCGCCGCAGCGCGTGCAGGCGTCGGCGGCCGAGCCTCCCTTCACCATGCCGCGGTACCAGGGCGCGCGGCCCGCGAGGTCGTCGTACATCGACGCCGTGTTGTAGTGGCCGAAGACCTCGGGAATGTCCACTCCGTTCGGGCAGGGCTTGCAGTAGGCGCAGGAGGTGCAGGGCACCTTCTGTTTCTCCGCGAAGAAGGCCCGGGCCCTCGCGATCAGGGCGCGCTCCGAGGCGATCAGCGAGTTGGGCTTCGCCGAGGAGGCCACGGCCGCGTTCTCGAGGAGCTCCTCGACCCTTCCCATGCCCGAGAGGGTGGTGACGACCTCCTGGCGGTCGAGGACGTGGCGCAGGGCCCATTCGGCGGGACTCCGCGGCCTCTCCCCCGAACCGAAGATCGCGCGGACGGGATCGGGAACACGGGCGAGGGCCCCGCCCCGGAGGGGCTCCATCACGATGACACCGAGGTGGTGGGCGGCGGCGTATTCGATGCCCGCGGCCCCGGCCTGGTAGTTTTCGTCCATGTAGTTGTACTGGACCTGGCAGAACTCCCAGCCCTCCCAGCCGTCGACGATGCCCTTGAAGACCTCCAGGCTGTCGTGGAAGGAGAAGCCGGCATGGCGGATTCGGCCGTCCCTCCGCGCCCGGGCGAGGAATTCGAGGCCCCCGAGTCTTCGCAGGGATTCCCAGCGCGAGGCGCCGAGGGCGTGCATCAGGTAGAAGTCGATGTGGTCGGTGCCGAGCTTCTCGAGCTGGCGGTCGAGGTAGCGATCCCAGTCGCCGGTCTCCTTGACCAGCCAGACCGGGGACTTTGTCGCGAGGAGTACCCGCTCCCTGGCTCCGAGCCGCGCCAGCGTGCGGCCCACGACGTCCTCGCTTCGCTCGCGATGGTAGGGCCAGGCCGTGTCGACGTAGTTGACTCCGGCCTCGAGGGCCGCGGTGAAGAGGCGCTCGACGGCCTCCTCGTCCACGTCCTCGCCCTTCTGGGGAAGTCGCATGCAGCCCAGGCCGAGGGCCGAGACCTCGAGGTCTTCGATCTTGGGAAAGCGGCGGTAAAGCATGAGGCATTGTCGCCAAAGCGGAGGGGACAGTCAAGAAAGGCCGCGACGCCCCGCTCCGCCCGTGGTACCATGCCGCGCAGTCCGACATCCCAACCCAGGAGCCTCGCATGTGCGGAATCGTTTCCCTCGCCTACCACGACGACAATCCCGACCTCGGCAAGGAGGCGGCCGCCCTCCTCCGCCGTCTCGAGTACCGCGGCTACGATTCCACGGGAGCCTCCTTCATCGACCGGGCGGGCGCGATCAGCCTGCTGAAGAAGGTGGGTTCCCCGACCAAGGTCTGCAAGGAACTGGGCGTCGAAGGGCGCTCGGGTCAGCGCTTCATCGGGCAGGTCCGCTGGGCGACCTACGGGGCGGCCACCGACGTTAACAGCCAGCCCCACCGGGTGTCCTGCAAGATCGGCATGGTCGGGGCCCACAACGGCAATGTGTCGAACACCGACAACCTCAAGGTCCTCCTCACCTCGAAGGGGCACAGGGTCCTCTCGGACAACGACGGCGAGATCATCGTCCACCTCGTCGAAGAGGGCCTGGCGGTGTCGCGCGCGGATCCCGCCGAGGTCCTTCCGGCCCTGAAGCGGGCCTGGGATGCGAGCGGTCTCGCGGCAGGAGACAAGGATGCCGAGCCCGACGACCAGGTCCTCCTCATGATCCACGCCATCCGCCAGGCCGAGGCCCAGGCCGAGGGCTCTTACGCCGCAGCCGTCTCCGATCCGGCCGTGCCCGGGGTCTTCGCCGTCAAGTCGGGCTCCTCTCTCTACGCGGGCCAGGGCCGGGACGCCCGCGGCGACTTCGTCGTGGTCTCCTCCGATCTCAGCTCCGTGCTGTCGAAGACCCGGACCCTCATCCCCCTCCTCGAGGGCGAGGGCCTCTGGTTCACCGAGAAGTCCTGGCTCATCTTCACGCTCGCGGGCGAGCTCCGCTTCGCCCGTCCCCGCCTCAAACGCTCGCGGCTCAATGTCCGCGACACGGCCCTCGATCCCCGCTACCGCCACTTCATGCAGCAGGAGATCATGGGCTCGGGGGCCAACATCGAGCGGGTCGCGCGCTACTACTTCAGCGACCCCGCCGCCGAGCCCCTGGCCCGCGCCCTCGAGGGCCTGGGCGAGGCGGTCAAGGCAGTCACCGACGCCCTCCCGGCCCTCGCCGAGGGATCCGGGGCCAAGGACCCGGGCGCCGCCCTCGAGGCCCTCCTCTCGGGCCGGGAGTGGAAGGAGATCGCACAACGCGTCGCCTCCCTGGGCCCGACCGCCTCCGCGGGAGCCTTCGTCTCCGACGAGGCGGAGCTCCTGGCCGAGCTGGCCCGCATCCTCCCCGCCCGCGGCGGGGAGCTCGCCCTCGCCGACTCCCTCTTCGTCTGGGAAAAGCGCCGCTCGGTCCTGCGCGACCTCGGCCGCTTCCTCGCCGCCATCCGCGAGCGCGCCGCCTCGGGCGGCCGCGTCTTCCTCGTGGCCTCGGGCACCTCCTACCACGCCGCCCTCACCGCCGCCTATTTCTTCGACGCCCTGGCCGGGATCCCGGTCTACCCCTGCAATCCCGGGCAATTCCGCTCGATGTACTTCTCGAGCCTCGACTCGCGAGACCTCCTCTTCGGCATCACGCAATCGGGCGAGACGAAGGACCTCGTGGACATCTTCCAGGACGCCGGCCAGGCCGCGCCCGGACTCACGAGGGCCTGTCTCGTCAACAACGAGAACTCCCGGATCCCGCAGGAGCTCTCCGATTTCTACCTGCCCATCCTCTGCGGTCCCGAGACCGCCGTGGCCGCGACCAAGTCCTTCACCAACCAGGTGGCCATCCTCTATCTCGCCGCCGCCTCCTTCCGCCTCCCCGAGAGGGAGGTCGCGAAAGGTCTCGGCCGGGCCCGGACCCTCATCGACGAGGCCCTGGTCCTCTCCGCGACGGCGGTCGACCGCGCCGCCGAGAAACTCTTCCTCCGGCCCTCCCTCCACATCCTCGGCACCGGCCTCATCGGCCTCGCCCGCGAAGGGGCCCTCAAAATCCGCGAGGTCGTGCTGAACCACGCCGAGGGCTACGACGCGGCCGAGTTCAAGCACGGTCCCAACACCATCCTCGGGAAGAACACCCTCTTCTCGGTGGACGATCTCGTGAAGGCCCTCGGCGCCTATCGCGACCTCCTCGGAGGCGAGCCAGCCCTCTCGAGGATCGATCCCGAGGCCGCGCTCCACGCGCACCCCGAAATCCTCGAGGGGCTCTTCCGCGACTATCCCCTCGTCTTCGTCTGCCCCCCCGACGAGCGCGATGTCCGGATCACGATCAGCCAGATCCACACGCACAAGATCCGCGGAGCCGACATCATCCTGATCGCCGAGAAGAACGCCGACCTGGCCCTGGCCCTCGAAGGCAGGCCCGCGGGAGTCAAGGACTGGTGGTCCCACCACATCGAAGTGCCGGCCTCGGGAGATCGCTGCCTCTTCGTCTTCGCGGCCGCGGCCCTCCTCCAGCTCCTCGCCTACCGGATGTCGGTGCTGAAGATGGAATATCTCGACTCCCTCAAGGTTCTCGACCACGGCGTGCATCCGGATGTCCCCAAAAACGTGAGCAAATCCATAACCGTGGACTAGGGCGGCCGATCCCGGGACATTCGCCGAGGGCCCCCGCCCCGGCTTCCGCCGCCGAAGCTGCGACGACGAAATGCCATGGCGCGGGAGCCCGCCTTCCCTTATCCTTTGTCTTGCAGCTTAGGAAGGGGGAGAATTCATGGAGCGTCTTCATCGCGGATCGAAATCGGCGCGGGGTGCGGGAGCCGGACCCATACTGGGTCTCGCGATCCTTCTCTGCGCCCTTCCCGCCGCCCCCGAAGCCCCGAAGAACCCGGCGCCGCCCGGGGACAAGGCCGCCTTCTCCGTCCTCACCCTGCGCGACGGGCTCCTCAACATGTCGATCTCGGGCCTCGTCCAGGACTCCAAGGGCTTCATCTGGATAGCCAGCCAGGGGGGGTTGAGCCGCTTCGACGGACGCGCCATAAAATCCTGGGAAAACGAGCCCTTCAACGAGAACAGCCTGTCGGGAGACCAGGTGCAGACCATCTTCCGCGACAACTTCCGCGACAAGACGGCGCCTAGGATGTCCGGATCCATGGACGCCTCGGAAGCGGCCGGCGACATCCTCTGGATCGGCACCTACAACGGCCTCAATCGCTTCGACACGGCCACCGAAGGCTTCACGCGCTATCGGTACAAGGCCCAGGACGACACTTCCCTCTCCAACGACCTCGTCATCGCGATAGCGAGGGACGCGCGCGGCAGTCTCTGGGTGGGGACGCTCAACGGACTCAACCGGCTCGACGAGGCCACGGGGACCTTCAAGCGCTACTTCCACGACGACAAGGATCCCCATTCCCTCCCCAACAACATCGTCAGGTCCCTCCTCCTCGACGCGAAGGGCCGCCTCTGGATCGGCACGACGGGAGGGGGGCTCGCCACCTACGACTTCGACCGCGACCGCTTCGACAACCACCTGGGGCCTGCGGACGGAAGCGCGGGCATGGTCCCCTCGGCCTCGGCCCAGAGTCTCGCGACCGATCCCGACGGGAGCCTCTGGATCGGAGCCTGGGGAACGGGGCTCGTCAACTACAAGGTCGAGACGGACAAGGCCCGCGTCTACGCCCTCCCCGACAACTCGATCTACGTGCTCAACACTCAGAACCCCGTCCAGGTCCGCGCCGGCACCTGGGGAGGCGGACTTTACGTGTTCGACAAGGCCACGGGTTCGATCGGCGCCTACAGGACATCGAAGGCCGCGGGAGCCCTCCCCTACGATGTCGTCTACTCGATGATGCAGGACGCCTCTGGAGAGCTCTGGGTGGGCACGAACGGGGGCGGGTTGGCGCGCATGGACTCCACGAGGAAGAGCTACACCGCCTTCGTCGCCGACCCCGGCGACCCCCGGGCCCTCCCCAAGGGCAAGACCCTCGCCACCCTCGTGGACTCTCGCGGGACTCTCTGGGCCTCGGTCTACGGCAGCGGGATCCATTCCTTCGACGCCGCGACGGGCACCTGGCGCCATTACCGCTACGACCCGAAGAATCCGCGCAGCCTCCCCAAAGACATCTGCAACGACATCTACGAGGACTCGGCCAAGCGCCTCTGGATCGGCACCAACGCGGGCATCGCCCTCCTCGACCGGGAGCGCGGCGACTTCACGGTATACAAGCACCGCGACGGCGACGTGAACAGCCCGAGTTCCGACATCATCTACGCCCTCCTCGAGGACCCCGCGGGCGACTTCTGGGTGGGCACCTACACCTCGGGCCTCGACCACTGGAACCGGCGCACGGGAGCCTGGGAGCACTACCCCTTCGACCCCAAGGACCCCGGATCCCTCTCCGACAACCTCGTGAACCACATGGCCTACGACTCCCGGGGCAAGCTCTGGATCGCGACCAACAACGGCCTCAATCGCCTCGAGGGGAAGGTCTTCGTGCGCTACCACTACGATCCGGCCAGGAGGGACGGCCTCTCGAACAATTCCATCCTGCGGATCTTCCGGGACTCGAGGGACATCCTCTGGATCGCGACCCGGGGCGGCGGTCTTCTCCGCTACCATCCCGAGACCGAGAGCTTCGACCATTTCATGCGGACCGACGGGCTTCCGAGCAACCTGGTCTACTCGGTGCTCGAGGACCGCTCGGGCAACCTCTGGATCGTGACCTCGACGGGCATCGCCATCTACGATCGCGAGACCAGGAACGTCAAGCGGGCCTCCTTCTGGAGCGAGCTCGAGACCGCCTCCTTCAATTCCGGTTCCCGCGGACCCGACGGCGAGCTCTATCTCGGCGCGGTGGGGATCATCACGAAATTCGATCCCGCCTATTACGACTACAACCGCCACGTCCCGCCGGTCTACGTCACCGAGGTCAAGGCCGCCGGCCGCGACAAGATCGTGGCCCCCTTCACGGAAATCCGGGACGGCAAGGACCTGCGCCTCGCCTCCTGGGAGAACTCGGTGGAGATCCGCTTCGCCTCCCTCGACTTCCGCGATCCCGCGGCCAACCAGTTCGCCTGGAAACTCGAGGGCTTCGACAAGGACTGGACGGTCTCGAACTCGCGGGACTTCGCCTCCTACACCAACCTGGGGGGTGGCCGCTACGTGTTCCGCGTGAAGGCCGCCAACAACGACGGAGTGTGGAACGAGGCGGGGGCCACCCTGCGCCTCGTCGTCGCCACTCCCGCCTACCTCAGTCTTCCGGCCCTCCTCCTCTATCTCGCGGCCATCGCCCTCGCCGGCTACGGCCTCGCCACCTTCCGCTCCAACCGCCTCCTCGCGGCCAAGGTCGTGGAGCTCACCGCGGCCCAGGTCGCCCTCCGCGGCGCCTCCGAGGGCGCCGAAAAGGCCAACCGCGCCAAGGGCGAATTCATCGCCACGGTGAGCCACGAGATCCGCACGCCCCTCAACGGCATCATCGGGATGTCCGAGCTCCTCGGCCGCACCGTCCTAGACCGACGCCAGGACGAATACGTCTCGACGATAAGGAAGGCCGGCGAGACCCTCCTCGGCATCATCAACAATGTCCTCGACTGGTCCAAGATCGAGGCCGAGCGCGTCGACCTCGAGTCCATCCCCTTCGATCCCCGCGAGGTCGCCGCGCGGGTCCACGCCGCCTTCGCCTACCGGGCCCAGGACAAGGGACTCGCCTTCGCCCTCGAGGTGGAGGGCGACCCCGCCGAACGCTACCTGGGCGACCCGCTCCGGATCGAGCAGGTCCTCGTCAATCTCGTGGGCAACGCGCTGAAATTCACCGACAAGGGCTCGGTCACCCTGAAGGTGACGGTGCCCGACCGGGGCGGCGGACTCCGTTTCCAGATCACCGACACGGGCATCGGCATCCCGGCCGACAAGTTGCCCGACCTCTTCACGCCCTTCACCCAGGCCGACCAGTCCACCGCGCGGCGCTACGGCGGCACGGGCCTGGGGCTCTCCATCTCGAAGCGTCTCGTCGAGGCGATGGGCGGCTTCCTCGATGTGGAGAGCGGGCCGGGCAAGGGCAGTACCTTCGCCTTCTCCCTGCCCCTCGCCGAGGCTCCCCTGACCGACGAAGCGGAGACCCAGCCCGCGGGTCCCGGCGACATATCGGGCCTCAAGGTCCTCGTCGTCGACGACGACCCGGTCAACCGCGACGTCGCGGTCCACCTGCTCCGGGAACTCGGGGCCGTCGGGGAAGTGGCCGACTCGGGGCACGCCGCCATCGACCGCCTCTCCAAGGTCCGCTTCGACGCGGTGCTTATGGACTGCTCGATGCCCGGCATGGACGGCTTCGAGACCACGCGGCGCATCAGGCAGAGCTCGGGCGGGACCATCGACCGGAGCGTCCCCATCGTCGCGATGACCGCCCATGCCCAGCGGGAAGATCGCGACCGCTGCCTGGCCTCGGGCATGAACGGCTACCTGGCCAAGCCCGTCACCCTCGCGACCCTCGCCGCCGCCCTGGCCGCGGTCACGGCCGATGGCAGGGGGGAAGCCGCCGGCGCGGGGAACGGCGAGGGGAGGAAGGCGGGGCAGGAGCAGGCCTCCGTCGATGTGTCCACCGTCTTCGACGACGAGGACTTCATCCAGCGCTACGAGGGCGACCGCGTCCTCGGAACCAAGATCCTCGAGCTCTTCCTCGAGACGACGCCCGCCTTCTTCGCCGAGGCCCTGGCGGCGCGGTCCGCAGGGAACCTCGCGAGGATCGGGGAGATAGCGCACCGCCTCAAGGGCAGCGCGGGAGCCATAGGGGCCCCCGCTCTCGTCCACCGCTCCGACAGGCTCATGTCCCTGATCAGGTCCGCCGGGAGCGCGGAAACCAAGGCGGTCGCGGCGGGAGGGTCCCTCGCCGGGGAGATAGACGAGGAGCTCAGACTCTTCGGAGAGACCTTCGAGACCCTGCGCCTCGCCCTCACCGCCTTCCTCGGAGCCTGGCAGGGGAAGGACTGAAGCCGCGCCGCCCTCGCTCCTCTCTCAGAGCCTCGTAGGTCTGCCCTCGCGGGCGCTCGCGAGGAGGGCCGCCAGGGCGGCGGCGTTGCCCCGCGAGTCGGCCAGGTCCATCGCGGGGGCCTTGCCGTCGAGGACGCAGGCTTCGAGGTCGGCCACCTCGCCGGCATAGAGCTCGGCCGGGCTCACCGCGATCTCCTCAACGCGGTCCTCGCGTCTGATGATCACCTTGTCGCCGCCCTGGGGCTTGAAGGGCGACTCGACCACGAGGGTGCCGAGCTCACCGGAGACCTCGAAGCGCGTGCGGTAGGGCGAGCGGAAACCCGAGTCGAACTGGAAGACGAGGTCGCCAGGAAAGAGGAGCTCGCCGAAAAAACTCTCGTCGACCCCGCCCCTGCCCATCATCGCCCTTCCCCAGGCCTCCAGGGGCTCGGTCCCGGCGAGGTGGCGGGCGAGGCTCACCGGATAGCAGCCGACATCCCAGATCGAGCCCCCGCCCGAGGCGGCGAGGAGGCGATGGTCGCTCTCCGATTTCATGCGGAAGGTGAAAGAACCCCGCATCGAGGCGGGCTTTCCTATCGCACCGCCAGCGACGAGCTCGCGGACGAGGCGGGTCTGGGGATGGTGCCGGTACATGAAGGCCTCGGCGAGGACCCTGCCCGCCTTCGCGGCCTCGGCCGTCATCGTGTCGATTTCCGCGACGGAGAGGGCCAGGGGCTTCTCGCAGAGGACGTGCTTCCCCGCCCGGAGGGCCTTGACCGCCCACTCGGCGTGGAGGTGGTTGGGCAGGGAGATGTAGACCACGTCGAGGTCGCCGTCGGCGAGGAGCTCCTCGTAGGAGCCGTAGGCGCGCCCGAGGCCCCAGGTGGACGCGTAGTCGCGGGCCTTCGCGACCTCCCTCGAGGCTACGGCGACCACGCGGCTCCGCGCCGAAGCCTTGAGGGGAGGGAGCAAGGACGCGTTGATGCGCGAGGTGGAGAGGATGCCCCAGGCGAGCCTGCCGTCGATCATAGTCGGTCCTTCGGGCGCGCCGGGCGCCCCTCCGTGGGATATCGCGGGGTAGGGATGAGGGGTCGCCGGGGAGAAGGGAAGGGGCGGAGTCCCTTCCCTTCGCTCCGGCTCAATTCCTCATAATTCCCAAGTTCTCGCGGGCGAAGCGCTCGAGCACGGGCCTGAGCGCGGGATCGGCGGCGGCGTTGCGCAGGATGGCCTCGAGGTAGCCCGCGGGCTCGCCCGTGTCGAGGCGCTCTCCCTCGAGGCGGCAATAGGCGACCCGGCCCGCCGCGATGAGGCGGTCCAGGGCGTAGGTGTGGAAGTACTCGCCCTTCTCGTGTTTCGCCCAACCTTCCGCGAGGAGCTCGAAGAACTCCGGGGTGTAGAGGTAGCGCCCGATGGAGACCTCGTGCGAGGGCTCGCGCCCCGGGGCGGGCTTCTCGACGAAGCCGCGGACCGTGAGACCGTCGGGGGCGGGGTCGACGACGCCGTAGCGCGAGACGTCGCCGGGCTCGTGGAGCGTGGCCATCACCGACTTGCCCGTCCTCGCGTGGACGGCGGCGAGCTGGGCCGAGAGCGGCTTCGCGCCGAGGTGGAGATCGTCGGGATAGGCGACGACGCAGGGCTCGCCGCCGGCGAAGCCCCGCACCTGGAGGAGGGCGTGCCCCGTGCCGCGCATCTCGGTCTGGCGCACGAAGGTGAAGACCGCCTCGTAGGGCGCGATGAGGGCGAGCTTGTCGGCCCTGCCCTCACGGCGGAAGATCTCCTCGAGCTCGACCTCGCGGTCGAAGTAGTCGTCGAGGGCCTTCTTGCGCCGTGAGGTGATGACGGCGATCTCGCGGATGCCCGAGGCGATGAACTCCTCGACGATCCAGGCGATGGAGGGTTTGAGGCCGACGGGCAGGAGCTCCTTGGGGACGGTCTTGGTGGCGGGAAGGAAGCGCGTGCCGTAGCCCGCGGCGACGATGATGCCTTTCATGGGCCCATAGTAGCCCGCTGGGCGCAGGTGCCGCAAGAAGAGAGGCCGCTCAGGACCGGGGCTTGAAGCCGATGCAGGTGCCTAGAATGCGGTCGATGGGCGGGAGACCGAGATGGAGGGGCAGATTGACGAGGCGGAGCCGGCCGTCCTCGCCGCGCAGGGCCATCGAGCTCGAGCCGCCGCCGTCGAAGCTCAGCGCCTCGACGGCCCCGAGCCTGAGCAGGAGCCGGGCGGCCTCCTCCTCGCTCATGCCCGCCGTGCCGGGCCTCCGGCCGTCGACGACGATGAAGACGAGGCGGCGCCCGCCCTCGAGGATGCCGGCGGCCGTCATCGGCTCCCGTCCGCTTTTTCGGGCCACCACCCGGCCGCCCTCGATCAGGCGGAAGAAGCCCCCCACCGCGAGGTCGAAGGAGGTCTTGTCCGCGAGCTCGGATTGGGCGACGACCCTGGCCTGGCCCTCGCGCGTGAGGGCCAGGGCGACGAAGCGCGGGGCCGGCGGGGAGAGGAGTTCGCCGTCCACGAGAAGGACGCCCGAGAGATAGCGAGGCCCCTCGCGGCGGTAGGAATCGGGGTAGAAAGGCGTCGCGTTGACGGCCGCGGCGCAGTCGAATTCGCGGGCGAATTCGAGGAGGCTGCGACCGACCACGCGGCCGTAGCCCGACCCGCCGGGGGTCACGACGAGCGTGGCGCGGTCGAGATCGACGAGGAGGGCGTGGACTTCGCTGCGCGGACTGCCGGCCGCGAAGGCGGCGTATTGGATGCCCTCGGCGACGGGGCGCCAGGGGGGTCCGCTCTCGGCCGCCGTGAGGACGGGCAGGGTGGCGCAGGCGACGCAGAGGAGGGCGGTCGCCGCGAGTCCGATCCGCCGCATCGGGGCGGTCGAAGGTCTCGGCATGAGGATACCTTAGTGGCCCGCTCGCCAAATTGCCGTGATTTGGAGGGGAATTTGCGATCTTTCCGAGCCCCGAAAAATAATTGGTTGTGCAGTATGACGCGGGGTCCCGGGGGTTTCGGCCATGGAGAAGCGACGACCGGCCTCCGATCGCACGCAAAACTCGCCGAAATGAATACAGGGTTTCTCGAGGCCCGGCGGGACAGTCACCGGGGCCGGCCCGGCCAGGCCGCGCTTCGGGGAATCGCAGGAGGGTTATGACTGGACAGGTAGCGCGGCCTCGGGTGGTCCTGACCGACGACCGCTTCGGCGAGAGCGAGATCGAGAGGACCCTCCTCGAAGCCGGGGGCATGGAGCTCGTCGTGGCGGACTGCGCCTCTTCGGCCGATGTCATCCTCGCCTGCCGGGAGGCGGACGGCATCCTCGTCAACCTCGCGCCCCTCGACGGCGCCGCCCTCGAGTCCCTCGAGTCCTGCAGGGCCATCTCCCGCTACGGCGTCGGCATGGACAACATCGACCTCGAGACCGCGGCCAGGCTCGGTATCGCCGTGCGCAACGTGCCGGGCTACTGCGACCTGGAAGTGGCCGAGCACGCCCTCGGACTCATCCTGGCCCTGGCCCGGGGGATAGCCTCCCGCGACCGCTCGGTCCGGGAGGGAGCCTGGGGCAAGGTCCCCCCGGGCCGCAGGCTCTCGGGTTCGCGGCTCGGCATCCTCGGCTTCGGCGGCACGGCCCGGGCCCTCGTGCGCAAGGCCCTTTCCCTGGGTTTCGCCGAGATCCTCGTCTGGAGCCCCCACATCAGCCAGGCCCGCCTCGATGCGGAGCTGGGCGCGGCTCCCGAGGCCCTCGGCGTCACGCTCAGGCCGGCGGGCTTCGACGAGCTCCTCGCGGCCAGCGACTGGATTTCAGTGCATCTCCCTCTCAAGCCCGAGACCCGCGGCATCCTCGGAGCCCGGGCCCTCGGCCTCCTCCAGCCCGGCAGCTTCCTGGTGAATGTGTCGCGGGGGGCGGTGGTGGAGGAGGCAGCCCTCATCGAGGCCCTGCGCTCGGGCAGGCTCGGCGGCGCCGGTCTCGACGTGTACTCGGCCGAGCCCCTCCCCCGCTATTCGGTATTGCGGGGCCTGCCCAACCTCGTCCTCACCGACCACGCGGCCTATGCATCCAGAGAATCGATCGCGGAGCTCAGGCGGCGCTGCGTCGTCAATCTCATCGAGGAGCTCGCGAAGTAGATGGAGGGGGACGGGAGGGAGGAGGCGGTACCGGCTATTCCGTCTTGGCTGGTTTCGGGACCGAGAGATCGAGGGGCCTGATGAGGGGATCGCCGGGCATGGGCCGGTCGCCGACCCGGAGCACCGACACCGTACGGTCGTAGTCGTTCGTGGCCTTCTCGCCGTTCAGGGGATCGGGGATCATCGAGCCCCGCCACACGAAGCAATAGAGATTGAGCCCGGGCGGCAGCACCAGATCGAGGCGGTATTCCCCCGGCCTTGTCTCGACGAGGGTGTGGGTGAAGGGATCCCAGTTGTTGAAGCTGCCCGCGACTGTCACGAGTTCGCCCGCCGGGGCCTTGAAGAGAAAATGCGCCGTGCGCCTGTCGGAATCGAGGACCCGATAGAGACCCGGGACCTCGCGCGTCCGCCAGGGCAGATCGACGAGGGAGACGGGCAGACCCCGTCCGGCCACCGTCGAGCGCTGTGAATTGGCGGGGTCGGCCATCCAGGCCCCGTCCACGACGAGGCGATAGGCCAGGGGCGACGCGAACTCGAGGGGCACTTCGATGGCCAGGATGAAGATGCCGTGCCGGTTCCGCTCGAAGGGATGGATGGTGGTGAAGCCCTCGTGGCCGAAGGCCGCGCCGACGAAGCGATGAGCCCCGCCCATCGTGAGGATCAGGGTGTCGTCGCGGACCAGGGGCGCCATGGGCCTGTCGAGGCCCGACAGGAAGAGATGCAGGTCGAGCTTCTCGACCGTGGCCGCCCCGAGACCGAAGGAGAAGAGACCCAGGGCGAGAAGGAGGGCTATGGACTTCTTCATGGTGTCGCAGATCGAATATCGGCCCCATCGGGGCCTCTCTTGATGTTATTCACTATTGAAAGCCCGTGACAGGCCGTTAATAATACCGGGACATCAATGCCGAAGATCAAGGATCTCGAAAGGTTCCGGCGCGATCTCGTCGCGTTGGCCAAGGAAAGCGAGGTCCTCGCCCAATGGGGCGAGGTCCGCGAGGATCCTGCCCTTCCCAGCGAGGAAGCCCAGGCCGCTCCGCCTCCCCCGCGGAAGGGCCCGACGCCGCCGCGGAAGCCGGGGGCCGCCCCCGATTTCGCGAGCCTCCTCTCCGGCCTCCCCCTCGCCGACAAGACCCCGACCCCCGCCTCCGACAGCGAGCTCGACGATCTCCTGGCCCTCCCCGAGGAGGAGTCCGGGCTTCCCGAGGCCGCCGGCCAGGGCCTGCCGGAGGAGGAGACCGCCGGCGAGACTGACGGCGATTTCGCCCAGTTCCTCGCTTCCCTCGACAGCGGCGCCGAGGCGGAGTCCCCGACCTCGGAGGCGGAGCCCTCCTTCGAGGAGGACCTGGGCGAGGCTGAAGAGAAAGAGGGGCCCCTCCCCGCCGCCGAGGAGGAGTCCACCTTCGATCTGGGCGCCTTCGCGGGAAGCCTCGAGGAACTGGACCGGATCGAGACCTCGCCCCCCCCCGCGGAGCCTTCCGCACCCACCGAGCCCACCCCTCCCGAGAGCCCGATCCCGGACGAGTTCGACTTCTCCCTCCCGGCCGAGGACGTCTCCTCTCCTCCGGCAAGCGCAGGGGACTTCGACCTCCCCTCCTTCGAGGAGCCCGAGGCCGCTTCGGCGGGCTTCGATCTCGAGGAGGGCCTCGCGCCCGCCGAGGTCGAGTCTCCCCCGGAGGGCACGGCCGAGCCCTCCTCCTTCGATCTCTCAGACTTCGGAGCCGAGGAGGGCGGAACGGCCCCGGCAGCTCTCGAGGGCGGCGCCTCCGATTTCGATTTCGACCTTCCGGGAGAAGGGCCGGCCAGTCTCGAGGGTGACTTCGGCGCCCTTGGCGCCGGCGGCCTCGAGGACCTGGGCGAAGCGACGGCCACGGAGCCCGAGCCCGGCCTGGGCGAGGAGAGCGAACTCCCCGATCTCGGCGGCGAGGACTTTTCCATTCCCGGCTTCGAGCCCGAGGCCCGCCCCGCGAAGGCCCCCGCCTCGGAGCCCCCGGCCCCCGAAGGCTTTCCCCTGGGGGCCGAAGAAGCGCCCCTCGACGCCTTCGACGCCTACACCTTCGACGAGCCGGCGGGCGGCCTGAGCGGCGAGGCCCTCGACAGGGAGCTCGAGAATCTGGGCGGCGAGACCGACCTCGCCTCGACCTTCAGCCTCGAGGGCTCCTTCGATAATTTCGGCGCCCCCGAACAGGACGAGGGTCCGCGGCGCGCGGAGACTCCTGGCCCGGCCTCCGGCCGGCGAGGCGCGGGCCGCCGGGAAGAGGAGCCCGGGAGGAAGGTCTCGCTGACCGAGGCCCAGGTCGACCGTCTCCAGGACCGCCTCCTCGCCCTCCCCCTCAACCTCCGCGTCGCCGTCGAGGACAGCATAGCCAACGAGCGCGGTAGCGAGGCCCAGCGCAGCGACCTCGTCTGGATGCTCGTCGAGTCGGCCTCCCTCGAGGAACTGGCGTCGGCCGCCGGCAAGATCCTCAAACGGCGCATCTCGATACCCGAGGGTTACGTCCGGCGCACGGGAGCGGGCTATCTCGAGGAGAAGGGCAGCCTCGGCTACCTCCTCGCGCACACCGTCCTGCCCATCGCGCGCATGGCCTTCCTCGTCCTCCTCGTCGCCTCGGCCCTCGGCTACCTCGGCTGGCGCTTCATCTACAAGCCCATAGTCGCGACCTCCCTCTACCGGACCGGGTACCAGCGCATCGCCGAGGGTCGCTATCCCGAGGCAGAGGACGCCTTCGTGCGCGCCACCTCGATCAGGGAATTCGTCGTCTGGTACTACCGCTACGCCGAGGCCTACGTCCAGAAGCGGCAGTACATCAGGGCCGAGGACAAGTACCGATCCCTCCTCGAGGGCGATCGCAAGCGCGGCATCGTCCCCCATCCCCTCGAGAAGAAGGCGGCCCTCGCCTGGGCCCGCCTCGAGCGGGACCAGCTCAAGTACAAGGACGCCGTCGACATACTCAACAAGCACGTCATCGACCACCTTCCCCGCGACGAGGACGCGCTCCTGCTCCAGGGCGACATCTTCCTCGAGTGGGGCGACGAGGACAGGGCGCGCTACGAGGACGCCCGCAAGCGCTTCGCGCGCCTCATCGAGTACCACGGGACCAAGGACCTCTACCTCGAGCGGATGCTCCTCCTCTTCATGCGCACCGACATCCTCAAGGAAGTGCTCCCCCTCAAGCAGCGTTTCCTCGCCGCGAAGAAGCCCCGCCTCGCCGCCTCCACCCTGGCCGAGCTCGGCGGCTACCTCCTCGACCACGACCGCGTGCCCGAGGTCCTGCCCGTCCTCAAGCTGGCCCTCGACCTGGACCGCCTCCTCCCCGAGACGAATTTCCAGCTCCACCGCTACTACCAGAAGGCGGGAGAGCCCGGCGAGGAGATGAAGGGGCTCGACAACGCCATCGCCGGCTTCGAGCGTCTCAGCGCGCTGGGGAAGCGCCGGCTCGGCATGTACCTCGATTCCCTGGTCCGACGCGGCGATCTCCGCCTGGCCGCGGGGGGCTTCCTGACCGCGGAGGAGGACTACGGCAAGGGGGCCGTCGCCTACGAGCGGGCCCGCGACCTCGATCGGGTGCCGCGCACTCCAGCCTGGGCGAAGGCCTGGGCCGGCCTCGGCGACGTGGCCTATTGGGGCAGGGACGATCTGACCGCCGCGGAGGACCTCTACGCCAAGGCCGAGCAGCAGGGCTGGGACGAACCGGCGATCCGCTACCGCAGGGGCTTCATCGCCTCGCGCGACGCGCGCTACGCCGACGCTCTCGAGCACTTCTGGCGGGCCATGCAGGGCGGCATCGAGACTCCGCCCCTCCTCTACGCCATCGGCAACACCTTCTTCGAGCGCGGGGATTACCACGCGGCCGAAGGCTACTACCGGCGCATCATCGAAAAGCTCGGCGACAGGTTCGACGCCCTCGACTATCCCGAACCCCAGGACAAACCCTCCGACCGCGCCCTCGTCGAGACCCTGATGGAGGCGCAGAACAACCGGGGCGTCGCCCTGTACCGCCTCGGCGGTCGCATCGGCAACGCGAAGCTCAAGGCCGAGGCCATCGCGGCCTTCGACGCCTCGGCCCGGCTCTACGACACGATGGTCCGCGACACCCGCAGCCTCATCTCCGCCAACGCGGCCAACCTCGGCTACCTCAACATGGACTACGTCCTGCACCCGAAGCGCGGCATCGACCTGGCCATCTACCGGCCCATAGCCAAGGATCCCGACTGGAGCTACGACACGCGCTACGCCCAGGGCGGCGGCGTGGGAGCGGCGCCCGCCGCCCCCCTCCCGGCCCCGGCCGCCGAGAAACCATAGGTTCCTTCTACCCCCTCCGCTCGGCGACGAAGGCCTTCACCGCCTCCCTGATCTGATCCCGCACGCGGCTCACGCCCGCCATGATCTCCTCCTCGCTCCCCCGGAAGGAGGAGGGATCGTCGAAGGGCCAGTGGAGCTTCTCGGAAAGACCGGGGAAGACGGGGCAGCGCTCGGCCGCCTCCCTCGAGCAGACCGTCACGACGACTTGGTAGACCTTCTTGGCCTCGAAGAGCGCGAAGACGCTCTTGGTCGCGTTATGCGAAATATCGATACCCGCCTCCGCCATCGCCCGCACGACGAAGGGATTGAGCTTGCCCGGCTCGAGGCCCGCGCTCTCGGCCTCGAAGCGGCCGCCCCCGAATTCCTTCAGGAAGGCCTCGGCCATCTGGCTGCGGGCGGAATTGTGGACGCAGAGGAAAAGGACCTTCGTCATGCTTGGCCTCCGTCCCCATCGTCGCGGGGGACTGTCAGGACTTCGTGAGAAGGCGGCGAGCTTTTCGTCAGTTCGCGGCGCCAGGGCGATCGCGACCGCGCCGTCGTCGCCGCGCGGGCGTCGTCGCCGCGCGGGCGGCGAAGCCATGCGGGCGTCGTCGCCGCGCGCCTCCCCTCAGGCCTTCGAGACCTTCGGCTCGAAGCGGCCCTGGAGTCCGAGGGCGACATTCACCAGCGCGAGCATGACGGGGACCTCGATGAGGGGGCCTATGACCGCGGCGAAGGCCTGGCCCGAGCCCAGACCGAAGACCGCCACTGAAACGGCGATCGCGAGTTCGAAGTTGTTGCTGGCCGCGGTGAAGGACAGGGTCACCGTCTTCGCGTAGCCGCCGCCCAGAGCCTTGCCCAGGGCGAGGCTGATGAAGAACATCGCGACGAAGTAGATGAGGAGAGGAATGGCTATCCTGACCACGTCGAGGGGCAGGGCCAGGATCCTGCCGCCCTTGAGGCTGAACATCACGAAGATGGTGAAGAGGAGGGCCGACAGGGTAAGGGGCGAGATCCTCGGGATGAAGGAGGAGCGGTACCAGGACTCCCCCTTGGCCCCGCGGAGGAGGAGCCAGGAGAGGAAGCCCGCGGCGAAGGGGATACCGAGATAGATGCCGACGCTCTTCGCTATCTCTCCGATGCTCACGTCGACGGCGCTGCCCGCGAGGCCGAAGAGGGGAGGCACCAAGGTCACGAAGACCCAGGCATAGACGGAGAAGAAGAGCACTTGGAAGACGGAGTTGAAGGCGACCAGGCCGGCGCAGTATTCGGTGTCGCCCTTCCCGAGCTCGTTCCAGACGATCACCATCGCGATGCAGCGGGCGAGACCGATCATGATGAGGCCCACCATGTATTCGGGCTTGTCCCGGAGGAAGATGATCGCGAGGCCGGTCATGAGCACCGGCCCGATGACCCAGTTCTGGATCAGGGAGAGGGTGAGGACCTTCCGGTCCCTGAACACGTCCCCGACCTCGTCGTAGCGGACCTTCGCGAGGGGCGGATACATCATCAGGATGAGGCCCACCGCTATCGGGATGTTGGTCGTACCGACCGAGAGACCGTCCCAGAAGGCGGCCACCCCTGGGATGAGGGAACCGGCGATGACGCCGATCCCCATCGCGAGGAAGATCCAGAGCGTGAGCCAGCGGTCGAGGAAGGAGAGTCGCTTGGTCATTCCTTCGGGCATGGTGTGCTCCTTGCGAGGCGGAGGGACTCTGCAGCGGCCCTCTTCGATGGCCCTCAGGCCAGTCCGCTCGCGATGTATTTCTCCGGCGCCCTGTCGAAGGCGTGCTTGCAGCCCGGGGCGCAGAAATAGATGGTATGGCCACGGTACTCGCTCCTGAGCTTGGCCGTGCTCGTGTCGACAGTCATCCCGCAGACCGGGTCCAGTGCGTACACGCGTTTCGCGCTCGTCTGGACGAGTCGGACCAAGGCGACCATGCTCGCAAGAAAGAGCGAAGTCATCAGCGCTGCCGTTACCCATACCGCGGTCGGCGACAGGTTGACCATCACGCCGAGCATGGCACCCATCATGCCGCCCATCATGCCGCCCATGCCCCCGTCCATCATGCCCATGAGGCCCCCCACGCGACCGAAGACGACGCCGAAGGCGACACCGACGATCACCGCGACGAGGTTACTGATGAACATGTCGGTCGCGACTCCGATGAAATAGCCGAGGGCGATGCCGGTCATCATGCCGAAGGTCATGCCTATCATCATGCCCAGCATCTCGGTGACGGATTCACGGTACTTGCGGAGATGGACGCCGACGGCGGCGCTGACGAGCGCCACGGCCAAACTACAAGCAATTGCGATACTTAGCGGCATCGGTCGCCCCTATCGCCAGTTGACCTGGAATTCGAAGCGAAGGTCCTCGCTAGGGTGCCCGGCGGCCTCGATGCGGACGATGACACGCCAGGGACCGGGCATCATGAAACGCACCTCCCCGAAGTAGTGTCCCTTGCCAGTCCCGCTAGCCTCGACGACGTTCTTGCCGTGGTTCATGTTGGTCATGTTCAGGTCGAAGAAAACCTTGGCCCCTTCGACCGGCCTTCCCGATGCATCCATGATGAGGACCTCGAGGAGGTCCTTCCCGCGGATGGGGGGCGCCGGATTGCTCGAGAGCTTGACCACAAAACTGGACGTCTTGAGCTCTCCGAGGGGGCCGAAGGTCTTGCCCGCGGGAGCCGGAGCGGAGCTTCCCTGGGCGCTTCCGGAGCTGAGGCCTAATAGCGCGAGAAGGGAGAATAGAGCCAGAGTCCTGAAAGTCCTCACCATGACAACTCCTTGACCGAAACTCCGGGCTCCGCCTTTCAAAGGACGGCATTGAAAAGAAAGCCGGTGATCATTATACCGACGGCCACGACTCCGAAATAGAGGGCGAGGAGCCTGGGCTTGAGGACCTTGCGGAGGATGATGGCCTCGGGCAGGGAGAGCGCCGTCACCGCCATCATGAAGGAGAGGGCCGTCCCCATCGCCATGCCCTTCTCCATCAATACCTTGACAATTGGAATGACACCGGCGGCGTTGGAATAGAGCGGCACCCCGATGAGGACGGCGAGGGGGACCGCGTACCAGGCTCCCGGCCCGGCGTACCTGGCCAGGAGATCCGCGGGGGCGTAACCGTGCATGAGAGCCCCGATGGCTATCCCGACGAGTACGTAGGGCCAGACCTTGCCGACGATCTCGCCGACATAGCCCCAGGCGTACTGGACGCGGTCCAGCAGGCTCAGCTTTTCTTCGACAGCCTCGCCCGAGCGGATGGCGTAGACATACTCCTCGACCCAGCCCTCGAGCCTCAGCCTCCCGATCAGGGCTCCGCTCGCGATCGCGACGACGAGGCCGCTCGCGATGTAGAGAAGGGCGATCTTCCAGCCGAAGAGCCCCCACAGCATGATCAGCGCGACCTCGTTGATCATGGGCGCCGAGACGAGGAAGGAGAAGGTGACCCCGAGGGGCACCCCCGCCTCGATGAAACCGATGAAGAGAGGCACCGCGGAGCAGGAACAGAAGGGCGTGACGATGCCGAAGAGGGCCGCGAGGATGTTGCCCAGGAACTCGGGTACCTTCTCGAGGGCGCGCTTGGTCTTGTCGGGCGAGAAGAAGCTTCGGATCAGGGCGATCCCGAAGATGATGACGACGAGGAGAAAGAATATCTTCGCGCTGTCGTAGATGAAGAAGTCGAGGGCCGAGCCCAGGGCGGAGCCGGGCGAGAGTCCGAGCCCCTCGTAGACCAGCCTATCGACGGTACCTTGCCACATCTTACTTGGTGAGCAGGGCGGCGACCTGGTCCTTGGTGAGGAGCCTTCCCGAGCTCTTCACGACGCCGTCGACCGCCAGGGCGGGCGTCGACATCACGCCCATCCTCATGATGTCCTCGATGGCCGATATCTTGACCAGCTCGGCCTCGATGCCGAGTTCCGCTATCGCCTCCCGGGCGTGATCCTCGAGCAACTTGCACTTCGCGCAACCCGAACCGAGTATCTGGACCTTCATCTGAATCCTCCCCAGGCTGCCGCCGGACGACACCCGAGACCACGGCGTCTTGTTGCAAATTATGGAAACATTGCATGATCCTGTCAAGCGCTCTCCCGGACTGCCGTATAATTGACAAAAGTTGGGAAACCTTGCAACCTTAGTCCGTGAAAAAGCCAGATCTTCGCCGCTATGAACTGCGGGCCGAGATGTTCAAGGTCCTCGCTCATCCCATGCGGGTATACCTGCTCGAAAAGCTGAAGGAGCGCCCCTGGTGCGTCTGCGAGCTGGCGGCCGAGGTAGGCATCGAAAAGTCCATCGCCTCCAAGCATCTCAGTCAGCTCAGGAATGTCGGCCTCATCACGGACGAAAAGCGGGGAACCCTGGTCGAGTACCGCCTCGCGGCGCCCTGCATTCTCGACATGGCGGCCTGCGCCGAGGCGACCGTCGTCGCGGACCGTCGCAGGCGGCTCAAAGTCGCAAGCGGCTCCTGACCAGCGAGCGGAGACCCGCCGGTCGATCGCCTACTTCGCCTCGGCCCGGGACTCGGGAGGGAGAAGATACTCGCTCTTCACGTTGGCCATGGACTCGAAGATCCTGCGCTTCACCGCTCCCGAGCCCCCCGTCAGGGCCGCGATGTCGGCACGGATGGTCCTCCGCTTTGAAGTGACCCCGTAGGGACAGGTGCAGGCCGCGGAACGGAAGCCCTTCTCCTCGGCGAAGGCGATCACCTGCCTCTCCTCGCAGAGGGCCAGGGGCCGGACGATCGAGATAGGATACTTCGTGTAGGACAGCACGGGCAGCATGCCGGAGAACTCGCCCTTCTGCGTCATGTTCATGAGGAGGGTCTCGACGATGTCGTCCAGGTGGTGGCCGAGGGCGATCTTGTTGAAGCCCTCTCGCTCGGCGTAGCGCATGAGTTCCGTCCGGCGCTGGGTCGAGCACCAGTAGCAGTTCATCGCCTTGCCCGGCTTGAGCCTGCCCTTCACCGGCACGAAGATCGACTCGTACTGGAGGCCCCAGGACTCGAGGAGGGAGACGAGAGAAGTCTTCTTGCAGCAGGAGCAGAAGTCCGTGGCGATGTGGACGGCCCTGAGCTCGAAGGGCTCGGGCCACCAGCGGCGCTTCTTCGCGAGGTCGTAGGCCAGGGCGGTGGAGTCCTTCCCCCCCGACACGGCGATGAGGAGGCGGTCGCCCTTCTCGATCATCCCGTACCTTCGGATCGCGACTTCGACGAGCTTGGACAGGACGGCTTCGGCGTTCTTCATGCGGGACATCCCTCGTCAGGCTGGGGCTCCGCCTCGGCGGGCCCTTTCGAACGCGCACACTTATGCCACGGGCGCCCGCCTTGCACAAGACCCGGGAAAGACCGCGCGGCGGCCTCTCCCGAGATTCGGCTTTTTACGAGCAATTAAAACGAATATTTCAGCGAAAACCTTCCGAGCGAGTTGTCCTTCCAGGCTCCATAGGTCGTGTCGGAGGCGCCGAAGAACAAGAAGGCGCTTCCTTCGAGCTTGAGCCCGTCTGCGAGGGTGTAGCTCGCCTGGGGCCCCACCATGCCGTCTCCATCGAGGTCGTAGATCGCCGCCACCTTGAGGTTCGTCCGGCTGCCGAGGTCGAGGCTCGCGATGCCGACCAGGCTCTGCTTGACGCTGTCGCCGCCGGCCGCGCCTCCCTTCGCCCAGTCGAGGACGTGCTCCCCTATCAGTTGCACCCCGCCGAGGCGGTACTCGAAGCCGGAGACGCCCTGAACCTTGGCCGCCCCGGCCTCCGGCTCGAGGAGACTCGAGTCGCGCAGGGTCCGGTAGCCCCACTCCGTCTTGAGGAGGAGGCCCCCGCCGGGCGCGAAGACGAGGTCGGCCGCGAGGAGGGTGAGGCGGTCGTAGCTCAGGGTGATGGATACAGGATTGTAGCTCGCATCGAGAATCACGGTCGCGGTCGGGCGGTAGTCCCGCCCCCGGTAGGCTGTAAGGCCGATGTCGAGGCCCTGGAGGAGGCCGAGACTCGCCTTGAGGTGCCCGCCGTAGGAAACATTGTCCCAACTAGGATCGACAGCGGCGAACTCCGTGGAAATCTGTAAAGGCTGGGCCCAGGGCGCTCCCGGAAGACGGGGCGATATCCAGTAAGGCTGAGCCACCAGGTCGAGGGTGAGAAAGTCCCCGTTATAGACCAGGCGCCCCATCGGAACGGGCATCTTGGCCGGATCGACGGGAAGCGAGAGGTCGACGGGATTCACGGCATCCGAGGGGACGAAGACGTCGCTCCCCCCCCAGGCGACCACCTGGTTGCCCACTGAAATGTCGAAGGGGCCGGCGAAGAACTTCACCCAGGCCTCGCCCAGCTCGGGCGTCGAGAGGGCCGTGGCCGGGTCGTAAGAGACCTCGAGCCCCGCCTCGTACTGGGCGGCCGGCTGATCCGCCTCCCCTACCTTGCCGGCGACCGCCCCCGAAAAGACCTGGGCGAGGGGGGCCAATTCCTTCGAGCCCCAGTACCAGCCCAGCCTCGCCTCGATGGACCCCGAGAAATCCTGGGCGGCCAGGAAGCCGCCGAGAGCCGAAATCATGATAACTATGAATGAGAGCTTGATCTTGTCCATGTCGTCACCCTACTGCTTGAGGAAGCGCTCGGTGAAGTACTGCTCGCCCAGTTCCTGGTCGAGCTTGTAGTCCGTGAAGCGCAATTCCGTGGCCGAACCCGAGGTCGAGCTCATCACAATCCTCGTCGGCATGAGGTAGCCCTGAACCTTGTCGTAGGCCACCGACTGGGACTTCACCGCCTTCCCGGCGCGCCAGTAATCGATCTTCACGTATTTCCAGATCGCCGAGTCGATCTGGTAGACGAGCTTCTCGTAGCCGAGGGCCTTCTTCGGCGTGGCCGTCACCGTGTAGATCCCGCCCGCGAAGGAGTCGACCGCGTAGGAAAAGTCTGCCTCGACGAAACCGTTGATGTCCCGGTTCGTGAAATCCGAGCCGAAGAAGGCCTGGTCCTGGTCCGAGGCTCCGCTCCCGAGGCGCCTGACCTTGCCCAGGGCCGGGAGCCAAAGAAGACTCTCGGTCGCCCCGTCGGGCTTCTTGAGATTGAGGAAGCCCGAGCCCTTCACGTCGGCGGGGGCCAGGAACTTCATGACCGTCCTCTCCGTCTCGCCCTTGGCCCCGTCGCCGCTCGACCAGGTCGTGAGGGTCCGCGTGAGGCTCTGCTTGCCCTTCGTGATCACCATGGTCATCGTCAGCACCGAGCCCCTGGGCTTGGCCGAAGCGTAGACCTTGTCCATCACCTCCTGTCCGGTAAGGGGAGCCTGGGCCTCGAGCGCGGCGCCCGCCAGGGCCGCCAAAGCGACGAGGGCAAGGGCCCGCTTCGCGTAAATACCGTACCTATTCATGTGAAACCTCCATTCTGCTCTTGATCGGATTGCGGAGAAAGACGAGACAGGCGGCCGGCAGAATGGTCAGGGACGCGATGCCGACGGCGAAAACGGTGAAGATCATCAGCTTGCCCAGGGTGGCCACGGGCACGAAGTTCGAGAAGGTTAGGGCCGCGAAGCCGCCGCCCAGCGTGAAGGAGGTATAGACGATGGACCTGCCGGAGGTGGCCACGGCTTCGGTCACCGCCTCCTCCGGAGCAAGTCCCTTCCGGCGGTCCTCCATGTACCGCACCGTGAGGTGGATCGCGTAGTCCCCGACACCGATGGCCAGGGCTCCCATCAGGGCCGAGGCCATGTTGAAGGTGAGGCCGAAGAGACCCTGCACGCCGTACTGAAGCACGATGGTGAAGAAGAGGACAATGATCGTGACCAGGGCCGCGCGGAGACTCCTGATCAGGCTGTCGATCAGGAGGACAAGGAGGACGGCGAGGCTCAGACTGATGGTGAAGTCGCGGAGCACGATCTGCTCGAGGATGGACTCGATGAAGCAGTCGCCCGTGAACTCTACCTTGGCCCGGTCGCCCAGGCTCGTCCGCGCGAGCTCGCCGAGCCTCGCGATGATGGCCTTGGTCTCGCTGGTGGAGACCCTGGCCACGATGATGGTGACGAGGCCCTGCGTGTAGTCGAGGTTCACCTGGGAAGTGACCTCGTCCACCGAGCCCGAGGACTGGTAGACGAGGAGCTCCTGTGCCACGAGCTCGCGCGTCGCCGGCATCCCGGCCTCGCCGGAGAGGGTCTCGTGGAGGGTCCTCACCGTGGAGGCCAAAGACTGGACCGGCCCGACCTTCGGGATCGACCGCGCCCCTTCCTGGAAGCGGAGGAGACCCTTGAGGAGTTCCGGATCCTTCATGTCGCCGTTCACGACCATGCTCACCGTCGTCGAGCCGCCCACCGCCTTCTCGACGGCGAGCATGCCGCGGACCGCGGCGGAGTCCTTGGGGAAGTAGGCGATGACCGAGGAGTCCGGCACGATCCTGAAGATGCCGAGGGCCGAGAGCACGATGAGGAGGATCCCGACGGCGAGGACGCGCTTGGGATGCCTGCCTATCCAGGAACCCAGCTTCCTGAGCTGGTCGCTCACGCCGCCGCCCTGCCCGCTCCGCGTCCTGATCCTGGGCGCCGGCAGGAGATTGAGCATGGCCGGGAGGAGGACGAGAGAGGCCAGCATGCAGGAGATGATGCCGACGGTTGTGAGGAGCCCCATGCCCCGGATCATGCCGATCTCCGAGAGAAGGAAGGTGAGCATCGAGGCCGAGATGGCCAGGCCCGAGACGAAGACCCCGAGCCCCGTCTTGCCGAGCATGGTCCTGATCGCATGGGCCTTGTCGTGGCCGCGGGAGAGCTCGAGGTAGTAGCGCCCGAGGAGATGGAGGGAGAAGGAAGAGCCCACCGCGAGGATGGCGATGGGGGCGATGGCCATCAGGGCGAGGAACTCGATGCCGAACCAGCCGAGGAAGCCCATGCCCCAGAGGAGCCCCACGAGGAGCTGGACCAGGGGCACGAGGATGCCGAGGGGGGAGCGGAAATTGAGGAAGAGGAAGCCGAGGATGACGAGGAGGGCCATGACGGCCATGATCGGGACGCCCCCCATGATCCGCATGATCTCCTCCGAGAGGACGGGCTCCCCCGTCGCCTCGTAGCGCCCCTTCCAGTTCTCCCGGATGACCTTGTCGAGGGTCAGGCTCATCGCTTCCATCTTCGAGGCCGGATCGAGCTGGATGAGGACATTGGCCGAGCTCCCGTCCTTCGCCGCCAGGAGGCCGTCCTTCATCGCGTAGTTCGTGGCGAGGTAGGCCCTCACCGTGGCGATCTCCGCCGGGGACGGATCGTCGGCGGGCACGAGATCCTCGGTGAGGAGGAAGCCTCCCTCCTCCCGCATCCTCGGCGCGTTCGTGACGGATACGACCTTCGTGACGCCCTCGGTCGCCTCGAGGGCCGCCGTCAGGGCCCTGATCTCGTCGAGCCTGGCGGCCGCGAAGACATCGTCGGCGTAGAGGACGACGATCTCGTTCTTCCCCGTGCCGAAGGTCTCCTGGACCTGGCGGCTCGACTTCATGATCGGGTTCTCCTTCGGGAAGAAGGATTCCGTGGAATACACGATGTGCGTGCGGAGCGCGCCGACTCCGGCGACCACGCAGAGGAGCGCGAAAATGACGACGACCAACCTGCTCCGCGCGAGCAGGGCCTCTATCAAGCGATGCATATGCCTCCTGTCGGCGCAACGGCCGAATAATGTGCAATTGATACAATCATGCGGCTCTGTCCCGCTCAGCCCAGCCTCTGCCTCACGAACTCCTTGGCGAGCCTCACCTGGCCGGCGAGGAGCTCGTCCTTGAGCCGGGAATCGATGCCGAGGAGGCGGTGGATCATCGGCGAGGCCACGGCCGGGAAGAAGACGAGGGAGTACACCGAACAGGCCAGCTCGACCAGTTCGGGCAACTTGGGTGGCGGGACGACCTCGCCCTCAGCTGCGGGCCCGACAGGCCCTGGGGGTAGCAGCATTCCGGGCGGGGGCAGGAATTCCGTGATCAGCTCCTCGATGAGGTCCGGATTGCGCGTCATCTCGTTGATCATGAACAGATGGAGGCGGGGTGCTCGCGCGAGGAAGACCGTCTGCTCGTCGATCCAGTCCTCGAGCCGCTGCCTGAGAGGCTTTTCGCCCTCCCGCCAGAGGGCTTCCATCGAGCGCAGCAATTCGGCCTGCTCCTCGCGGAAGATCAGGAGAAAGAGCTTGTCCTTGCTCTGGAAGTAATAATGAAGAAGAGCCTTGTTCACCCTCGAGGCGTCGGCGATGGCCTGCATCGTCGTGCCGTCATAGCCCCGATCGACGAAAAGCCGTTTGGCGGCTTCCTTTATCCGGACCGCCCTGCCTTGGTCGAGTCCCTCGATTTCCATTTCTTAACCATATGGTTAATGATAGTTGAATGTCAATACGTTTATTTCCCCGAGACGCTACAAGAAGCGAAGCTGTGATACTGCCTTGTCCGCAGGACCCTCAGGTACCTCGCCGCAGGGCGTCCACTCGCGCTTTGATATAATCCTTCGAGAGTACCCCTGTTCTCCTGCCATCCAGTACATAGACCCGGCAGTTGTAGCTGTACCCGGAGGGCTTGGTCCCGGTATAGATATCGACCCCGTCGACCAGGATTGTGGGAGAGCCTTGGAAGTTCAGCTGAGCCGCCTGGTCCATCGAGGGGACCAGGGTGATCCTGACCCCTTCGCCCTCGAAGATGCCTTCCGCCACAAGATCAGTGAGATTCTTCAACGTGGCCCTCGCATTCGGACAGCCGTCGAAATATTGGAACTCGATCATGAGATCGCACCACAGCCTTCATGCCCCGAGGACGGGAGGGTCAGGTCGCAAAAATAGCGCAGCGCTTCCTTCTCGGTGCAACGAAGGGAGAAATCTTCCCAGTTTCCGATCGCGACATTTCTCGAGAAACAATTCACTTCCAATCCTTCGGCATGTCGCGGCGCACGGCTTCCCGGTTGTCATTCATCTTGGCGGAAGTCTCAGTATAGTCCTTGTTCCTCTCCTTCCTGCGGATGTCATGTGCCTGGAAGGACTCGATTATTTTCCGATAGCGACCGATACGTTCCTCTATCTTGTCGATCTTTTCCCGTGCATCGTAGGCCCAATCGGAATCGGGATATTCATGGACTACGATGGAGAAGTAGTAATATGCCTTGGGGAAGAGCCTGACTAGTTCCATGACCTTTTTCCGAGACTTCTCTTGGTCTATGGCATGTTCGATGATTGTGGAGCTCGAGGGAGCGGTATCATCGGTTTTCCACTGGGAAGGATGGATCGCCATGAAAGCCTTCATACCCTGCTTGTAGAAGGCGTAGGCTTGGTCTGAGTAGAGGGCGACTTGTCTTTTCGGATCGGATGACCGCGGTATCGGAGAGAATTCCTTCTCCTCGGCTCCGACCCTCGAAACAAGTCGCTCGTAAGCCTGACATAGCGCGGTGAAAAGATCGTGGCTCTCAATCGCTTCTTCGGGAGATGCCAGGTCCGGATGAAGCTCCTTTGCCCTCTTCCTGAAACCAGACTTGATCAGCGAAAGGTCGCCCGTCTCCTTGATGCCGAGAATCTGGAAATCAGAGATCACCCGAATTCTGGAAATGGCAAGTAGAATTCCCCACCGTTTGGCAATCAGGAATCCCCAACCCGAGGGTTTAGCCCTCCTTCCTTGATGAGATGCGAAATGACTCCCCTGACAGGGAGAAT
>Ga0334722_10000816_pt1 | contig 42903 bp, 38 predicted proteins | sample C3_bottom_MG_FD_207210 | JGI IMG/M metagenome (GOLD analysis project Ga0334722, IMG submission 207210) | Sediment microbial communities from Yellowstone Lake, YNP, Wyoming, USA - C3_bottom | ecosystem: Environmental > Aquatic > Freshwater > Lake > Sediment | place: USA: Wyoming | collected...
GATGGTATTGGTGACCCAACCCCCGACCATCCGCTGCGTCTCACCCTCCGTCTTCAACATCAGGTAGATCGAGCCGTGCATCATGAAGAGCGCAACCGTTGTCACGCCCGTGAGCAGGGTGTACGGCGTCAGGACCGAGAACCATGAACCTGCGAACTCACCCGCGGCATCAAGCGGGATGCCCCAGATGACGTTGCCGAAGGCGATGCCCATCAGCAGGCTCGATCCGACCGACGCCATGGCGAAGCTGCGGTCCCATCCCCGCCGCCATCCGGCGCCGGGCTGTTTGCTTCTGAACTCGATCGCGACGGCCCGGAAGATGAGGCCGACAAGCAGGAGGATCATCGCCTCGTAGAATCCAGAGAAGACCGTGGCATAGACAGCCGGGAACGCCGCGAACAGCGCGCCGCCGCCGGTCACCAGCCATACCTCGTTGCCATCCCACACGGGGCCGATCGAGTTGAGGAAGACCCGGCGCTGCTCGTCGGTCCTGGCGAACAGGTGCAGCGCCCCCACGCCGAGATCGAACCCGTCGAGCACGGCATAGCCGCCGAGGAGCGCCCCCACCAGCAAGAACCACACGGTATTCAAGTCGAGGCTCATGCTGATTCTCCCGCGCCCTTCGCCCTGCGCACCCGAGATGCCTGCCCCACGCCCGGCGCCCCGGTCACGCCCTGTGCCCCGCGCCGCCCGGATGATCTTCGGCAAGCGGGCCATGCTGGATCTTCTCGTTGAGGAGGAACAGGAACACGGCAAACAGCGACAGGTACACCAGCGTGAAGAGCACCAGCGAGAAGATCACCTGCGGCGAACTGACCACCGGCGAGAGCCCGTCGATGGTGCGCATCACCTTGTAGACGATCCACGGCTGGCGGCCGATCTCGGCGGTGGCCCAGCCGAGCTGGTTGGCCATCTGCGGCGCGACGACGGCGCCAACAAAGGCCCACAGCAGCCATCGGGCCCGAAACAGCCGCCCCTGTGGCAGAAGCACCAACCCACACACAACCAGCCCCGCCATCAGGATCCCGAGAGCCACCATCGCGTGAAACGACTGGAAGGTGGCATTGAGCGGAGGGAGATCGCCAGGCGGAAACGCCTTGATGCCGGGCAAGGGGGCGGTGGCATCGCCTGCGATCATCGTGCTCAACAGGCCCGGAATCTCCACGCCCGTCACGTGCTGATTCGCGCCATCCACCCACCCGACAACGTGGAGGCCGGCGGGCGCGGACGCCTCCATGACGCCTTCCATCGCCGCGAACTTCTCGGGCTGGTAGGTGGCCACGAGGCGGGCGGACAGATCGCCGCTGGCAATCGACCCGAGCGAGGCCATGGCTGCCAGCGCAAGACCGAACCGCATCGACGCGCGCGCAAACGTCTCGTGCCGCCCCTTGAGCAGGTAATACGCGGCAATCGACATCACGAAGAACGCGCCGGTCGCCCACGCGGCAACCAGTGTGTGCAGGAGGCGGTCGACGCTCGACGGGTTGAAGACCAACGCCCAGAAGTCGGTGATTTCCGCGCGCGGGCGGCCGGCCGCGTCGACGACCACATGGTACCCAGCGGGCGTCTGCATCCAGGAGTTGGCGACGATGATCCAGATGGCGCTGAAGTGGGCGCCGAGACACACGGCGACGGTGGAGAGGAAGTGCAGCCGCGGCCCGATTCGGTCCCAGCCGAACAGCAGCAGGGCGAGGAAGCCGGACTCCAGAAAGAAGGCAAAGAGGCCTTCCGCTGCCAGCGCGCTGCCGAACACATCGCCAACGAATCTCGAGTAGGCGGCCCAGTTGGTGCCGAACTCGAACTCCATCACGATGCCCGTGGCGACGCCAATCGCGAACACGAGGCCGAAGATCCGGGTGAAGAACCGCGCCATCTGGTGGTAGATCGGGTTCTTCGTCGCGAGCGACGTGGCCTCGATGACGACCAGCATCATGCCCAGGCCAATCGAGAGCGGTGGATAGATGTAGTGGAACCCGATGGTCAGCGCAAACTGCAAGCGAGCGAGCCAACCAACATCCACAGCGTGTCCCCCGGGGCGGGAAACTCAGCTCTTCTTCTTGGGCGCGCGCTTCGGCTTGGCCGCGCCGGCCGCCTTGCGGGGAGCCGCAGGCGCCCGTCCGCGCTTGGCGCGCGGCGACGGCCCGGAGGCCTCCCGGGCCTTCAGCAGCTCGACGGCCTCGGCCAGCGTGAACGCTGCCACGTCGGCGGTCTTCGGCAACGACGCGTTGGTCGTGCCGTCCGTGGCGTACGGGCCGTAGCGCCCGTCCATCAGCTTGACCTCGGCGCCACCATCCGGCCGCGGCCCCAACGACTTGAGGACCGTCTTGGTCATCGTCCGCCGGCGCGACACCTTGGGCGCGGCCAGCAGCGCGAGCGCCCGCTCCAGCGTGATCGTAAACACGTCATCGCCGTCTTCGAGCGATCGGAACTCGTCGCCGTGTTTCACGTACGGGCCGAACCGGCCGCGGTTGGTGACGATGATCTCGCCGTCGGCCGGGTGCGCGCCGAGGTCGCGCGGGAGGCTCAGCAGTTGCAGCGCCTGTTCCAGCGTGATCTCGGCGTGGCTCGTCCCCGCCTGGATCGAGGCCCGCTTCGGCATCTCCGGCTTCTTGCCCTTCACGCGCTCGGGCGTCTCGCCGAGCTGCACGTAGTGCCCGAACCGCCCGTGCTGCACGGACACCGGCAGGCCCGACACCGGATCCGGCCCCAGCAAACGCGGCCCCTCCGCCTTGATCTTGAGCAGCGCCAGCGCCTTCTCGAGAGTCAGGTCGGCAGGCGGCAGCGTCTTGGGCAGCGTGGCCGTGTTGCCGGCGCCCCCGTCGCCGCGCTGCAGGAAGGGGCCGAACCGCCCGATGCGCACGCGGATCAGGCTGTTCGAGTCCGGATCGTTCCCGACCTCGATCATCGGGTATTCGATCTTGGATTCCTCGCGCGCCACCATCGGCGCCAGGCCCGGATGGCCGCCCTCGCCGTCCCGGTAGAACGCGCGGATGAACGACAGCGAGTCCCGCTCGCCATTCGAGATCTGGTCCAGGTCCTCTTCCATCTCCGCCGTGAAGCCCACGTCGACGTAGTCGCCGAAGTGGCGCCGCAGGAGGTGGATCACCGCGAACGCCGAGAAGCTCGGCACGAGCGCCTTGCCCTGGCGGAACATGTAGCCGCGCCGGTCGAGCGTGGCGATCGTCGGCGCGTACGTCGACGGACGGCCGATACCGGCCTGCTCCAGTTCCTTGATGAGCGCGGCTTCGGTGAAGCGCGCCGGCGGCTGCGTTTCGTGGCCCTTCGCGTCGAGACCGGCGAGAAAGACCGCGCCCTCCGCGCCAGCGCCTGGCCGCGCGATGCGATCGCCGACCTGCATCGCCGGCAGAATGGACTCCTGGTCCGCCAGTTCCGCTTCCGGGTCGTCGCTGCCTTCCACGTAGGCACGGCGGAACCCGGCAAACTCGATGGCCTTGCCGCTCGCCGTGAACGTGCAGGGCTCGCGGTCGGGGCCCAGCCCTTCGATCTCGACCGCCGTCTTCAGCACCCGCGCATCCGGCATCTGCGACGCCATCGTCCGCTTCCAGACCAGTTCGTAGACGCGCAATTCGTCCGAGTCCAGCACGCCGGCCAACTGCTGCGGCGCCAGGCGGAAGTCCGTGGGCCGGATGGCCTCGTGGGCTTCCTGCGCGTTCTTGACGCGTGTCTGGTATCGGCGCGGGCCCGTGTAGTACTCGTCGCCGAACATCTCGCGAATCACGCGCGCGGCCTCGGTGAGCGCTTTCTCGCCAAGCGTGGTCGAGTCGGTGCGGTGATACGTGATGAGGCCCTCGATCTCGCCGTTGCCAATCTCGAGCCCCTGGAACAGGCGCTGCGCAATCTGCATCGTGCGCTCGGTCGAGAACCCCAGCTTGCGGCTGGCTTCCTGGGTCAGCGTTGACGTCGTGAACGGCGGTGCCGGCCGCTCGGCGCCCGGCTTGGCGTCGACGCTGGCCACCCGCCACGGCAGGTTGCCCATCAGCCCGTCGGCGAGGCGTCGCGCTCCGGCTTCGTCGAGATGCCGCACGCGCTTGGCCGACAGCGCACCGGTGGCCGAATCAAAGTCCTTGCCGGACGCGACGCGCTCGTCAGCCACGCGAACGAGCGTGGCCGAGAACTCGCGCCCGCCGCCGTTCAGGCGGGCGTCCAGGTCCCAATAGGTGCTCGAGCGGAAGGCCCGTCGCGCCTCCTCGCGCTCCACCAGCAGGCGGACCGCCACGCTCTGGACCCGGCCCGCGCTCAGGCCGGTCTGCACCTTCTTCCACAGCACCGGCGACAGCGTGTAGCCGTAGAGCCGATCCAGGATCCGGCGGCTTTCCTGGGCCTTGACCAGGTTCTCGTCGAGGTCGTGAGCGTTGTCGATCGCCTCGAGGATGGCCTCCTCGGTGATTTCGTGGAACGCGATCCGGCGGACCGGGACCTTGGGTTTGAGCACTTCGCGGAGATGCCAGCTGATGGACTCGCCTTCGCGGTCGGGGTCCGTGGCCAGGAACAGCGCGGAGGCGTCCTTCAGGGCGGCCTTGAGGGCCGCCACCTGTTTCTTCTTCCCGGCAGGGATGACGTAGTGCGGCGTGAAGTCCCCGTCCGTGTCGACGGCCATGCGGCCCCAGGACTTGTCGCGGATGGCCGCCGGCACCTCGGAGGCACTCTCCGGCAAATCGCGCACATGCCCGTAACTCGCCTCGATACGGAACTTATTGCCCAGGAACCGCGCCAGCGTCTTTGCCTTGGCGGGCGACTCAACAATGACTAGTGGCTTCGCCATGAACTTCGAGGATCCTCTAGGTACGTCAGGTTTCCGTTACCTTAGCACGTTCTCGGCGGGCTTCACGAATCGCCCCCCGCCGACGCGCTCAATCCAACCGGCGAGCTCCAATTCGGCCAGACGCCCCAGGATCCGCGCGGTATCCATGCCCGTCGCGGCGTTCAAATCCTCTACCAGGTACGGTTCCCCGGCCGCCATGACGCGCAGTAAAGGGTCGTTCGACGGGTACGCCAGCCACGAAACAGGATCGGCCGCGGTCAGGATTTCCAGCCTCAGTTCCTCCAGTATGTCGGCCACCCCCTCCACGATCCGGGCGCCGTCCTTCAGCAGCGCGTGGGCACCCCGGTTGCGTCCGCTCAAGACGGTGCCGGGCACGGCCATCACGGGCCGGTTCTGTTCCATCGCGCACCTGGCCGTGATGAGCGAACCGCTGCCGGTGGCCGCTTCCACCACGACGACGCCGAGGCTCAGCCCGCTGATGATCCGGTTCCGGCGAGGGAAATGCCAGCCCTCGGGCGGCGATCCGGGCGCCAACTCACTGACGAGCGCGCCGGACGCGGCGATGGCGGCCGAGAGCGCCCTGTTCTCGGCCGGGTAGACGATGTCCACGCCGCAGCCGAGCACGGCCACGGTCCGCCCGCCGGCCCGCAGCGCACCCCGGTGGGCGGCCGAGTCCACGCCGCGGGCCATGCCGCTGACGACGGTGACGCCCGCGCGGGCCAGTCCCTCGCCCAGGCTGAATCCCATCTCGAGCGCGTGCGGCGTGGCCGTCCGGGATCCGACCACCGCCACCGCGATCCCGGCCTGGTCCAGTTCGCCGCGGATCCAAAGACGCCTGGGCGCGTCTGAGATACTAGCGAGGCCGGCCGGATATCCAGTCTCGCCGAGCACGATCGTGGTGGTGTTCGAGCCCATCCGTCGCTCTCCTATGCGAGCGTGATGCCACGTTTCGCCGGGGACCGGACCGTTGCTTGCACCCACCTGGATCGGGCGCTATAGTGGGCTCAGGACCCGCCTGCCTCTAACGATGATGGGACGTAGAGCGCCCAAGGTGTCTATGAGGGAACTGAAGAAAGCGCTCACTCTTGCCCTGCTGGCGGTGGCAATTTCTGCAACTGCCGCCGTCGCGGCGGGCGATCGCAAGGAAGCCCAGGCCCAGGTGGACTTCGGCATCAAGGTGGCGGAACAGGGCCTGTGGAAGGAAGCCATCTACCGCTGGGAACGTGCGGTCGCGCTCGACCCCACCTATGCCGCGGCGTTCAACAACCTGGCCGTCGGCTATGAGACGGCCGGCCTGTTCGACAAGGCCAAGGCGGCCTACGAGCGCGCGCTCGAACTCGACCCCAAGAATGCCAACATCCGGCAGAATTTTGACCTCTTCAAGGAAGTCAACGAACGTGCGAACCGCAAACCGACTCGCTAGCCTCGCCTTCGTGCTGCTGGCCGCGAGCGCCTGCGCGTCAGCGTCGCTCGAAGTGCCGGTCGAAACGCCGATCAAGCCGAAGATCGACGTCAGCCAGTTCTCGCGCGTCTACGTCGCCGGGTTCGTCGCCGGCGGCTCGGAGGACGTGGACGGGAACCTGGAAAGCGTGCGTCTCATCCGCAACCAGTTGAAGAACAAGTCGCACCTGAAGGTCATCGACGCGGACGTGCTCCAGCTGATGGAGGCCGCCGAGAGGACACCGGCTGCCGGTGTGACGATCACGGATGCGGCGGGCCCGGGGACGGGTTTCCCGAAGGCCGTCAAGGACGACAGCGACCTCAAGGCGTACGACCCCCTGTTCGCCAACACCGGCTACTGGAAGCGGATTGGCGAGGAAATGCAGGGCGCGCTCATCGTCACCGGGTCGGTGATGTTCACGCCACACTCCACGCAGGGCTACGTCCAGAAGGAGCAGGAGGTCTACGACACGTTCGGCCGGCGCCAGGTGGTCCCGGTGCGCACGTATATGGAGCGCAAGGGCTTCATCCTGCGGCCGAAGTTCATCTTCATCGACGGCCGGACCGGGGCGGTGATCTACACCGAGACCTTCCGTGAGGAAGTACTCTACGCGGCCGATCAAGCCAGCCCGGCGCTCTCGACGTACTTCGAACTGATGGACCGGGTGGTCCCGGCGTTCCTGTCGACGCTGAGCAGCCAGAGCATCAGGGGGACGAGGACGCTGCTCAGATAGGTCAAAGGCGAAAGGGGGAAGGCGAAAGTCTCTCCCCTTTGGCCTTCCGCCTTTCCCCTTTTCCCTGCTCCGTCCCGTGTGCTACCATTAGAGTTTCCGCCCGGGCCCCGGAACGCGTCTGAGGGGACCGGCGCGAGAGTTCAGCAGCGAGGGGTGACTCGTGTACGCGATTGTTCAGAACGGTGGACATCAGGTCAAGGTGGAGCCCGGCACCGTCGTGACCGTGGATCGGATGGCGGACGACAAGGGCGCAACGGTCACCTTCGACCAGGTGCTCCTGATTTCCAAGGACGGCGATATCAAGACCGGCACGCCCTACGTGGCAGGCGCCACGGTCACGGGCGTCGTCGAAGACCTGACCCGCGGCCCGAAGATCCGCGTGTTCAAGAGCAAGCGGCGCAAACAGGAGCGCCGGACGCACGGGTTCCGCGCCGACCAGACCCAGGTCCGCATCACCGAGATTTCACTGTGACGATTTCGTGACCGGCGCCGCCGGCGCGCGGGCGCCGCGAGCGCAGGTTTTGAGGTCGGCTGTTAGGCAGGACGATCAGTCATGGCACACAAAAAAGGACAGGGCAGTTCACGCAACGGCCGCGACAGCAATTCGCAGCGGCTTGGCGTCAAGCGGCACGACGGCAACATCGTGACGGGCGGGTCGATCCTGGTCCGGCAGCGAGGCCGCCGGTTCAATCCGGGCCTGAACGTGGGCCTCGGCAAGGACGACACATTGTTCGCGAAGGTGGCTGGCGTGGTGAAGTTCGAGGACCACGGCCGCAGCGGGCGCGCGATCAGCATCGTGCCGTCTGCCAAGTAAGCGTCTCCCCTCGAGGCCACGGGTGCACGATTCCCGTGGTCTTCGTGTGTACACGTGTATCCCAGTCCGGGAGTGGTTACGGATGCGTAACCACTCCCGGACTGGGCGGCGGCTGCGGGTGTGGTAGGGTGACACTGGATGTTTGTTGACGAAGTCGAGGTCCGCGTGGCGGCCGGCGACGGGGGCCGCGGGTGCGTGGCGTTCCGGCGCGAGAAGTTCGTGCCGCGCGGCGGGCCGAGTGGCGGCGACGGCGGCGACGGCGGCTCGGTGATCCTGGTGGCGTCCCAGCACATGAACACGCTGGTCTCCTTCCGCTTCCACCCGGACTTCCGGGCCCAGCGCGGCCAGCACGGCATGGGCTCGAACATGCACGGCAAGAACGGCCAGGACCTCACCATCCGGGTCCCGGTCGGAACGGTTGTCCTGGAAATCGACGAGGAGAACGGCACGCCCGTTCAGGTGGCCGACCTGACCGCGGACGGGCAGGAATTCCGGATTGCCGCCGGCGGCATGGGCGGCCGCGGCAACGCCAGGTTCGTCAGCTCCACCAACCGAGCCCCGCGCCGCGCGGACCCGGGTGTCCCGGGCGAAGTGAAGATGCTGCGGCTTCAATTGAAGCTGCTGGCCGATGTCGGCCTCGTGGGCTTCCCCAACGCGGGCAAGTCAACGCTCATCTCCCGCATCTCGGCCGCCAAACCCAAGATCGCGAGCTACCCGTTCACCACGCTGACGCCGCACCTCGGCGTCGTGTCGCTCAGCGACGATCGGAGCTTCGTGGTGGCGGACGTGCCGGGGCTGATCGAAGGCGCGCACCGCGGCCTGGGCCTCGGCCACCAGTTCCTGCGTCATCTCGAACGCACGCGGCTCCTCATCCATATCATCGACGTGTCCGGCGAGACGCAGCGCGATCCGGTGGTAGACTTCGAGACGATCCGGCGGGAGCTCGAACTCTACCGGCCGGAACTGGCCGACAAGCCTCAACTTGCGGCGGCCAACAAGATCGACGTGATGGCCGACTCCGACGTGGTTGATCGGCTCGAGGCCAGGTTGGCCGAACGCCGTATCCCGATGTACCGCATCTCGGCCGTGACGGGCGAAGGCGTCGGAGCGCTGGTCGAGGCGATGTGGCACCACCTCTCTCTGCCCGAACACGAATCGTGAGCGTGCATCGTCGAATCGGGATCCTGGGCGGCACCTTCGATCCGATCCATCTCGGCCACGTGGCCGTCGCGGAGGCCGCGCGGACCTATCTGAACCTCGACGACGTATGGGTGGTTCCCACGCGCGTCCCGCCCCACCGGGCGTCCGGCCCGGCGGCGTCGGCGTATCACCGGTTCGCCATGGCGGCGCTCGCGTGCGCGGATCATCCCGGGCTCGACACCTGCGACGTCGAACTGGCGCGGCCGGGCCCCTCGTATACCGCCGACACGCTCCGCCATCTCCACGCGGCCGGCCACCCCGCGTGGCAATTGTTCTTCGTGACCGGGGCCGACGCGTTTGCAGAAATTGCCACCTGGCGCGACTACCCTGCCGTGGTAAACCTGGCGAACTTCGTGGTGGTCTCCCGTCCGGGCCTGGCCGCGTCGGCGTTGCCGGACCGGCTGCCCGCGCTCGCGGCACGCATGTGCCCGGCCGATCGAGGATCGACAACCGCCGTTGACATCAACGAGACGGGAATCTATCTCGTTGACACCCCGACACCTGACGTGTCGTCCACCGACGTCCGTGCCCGCATCCGCGCGGGACGTCCGATTGCCGGACTGGTGCCGCCAGCCGTCTCCGATTATATTCAGCGCCACGGGTTGTACCTGGTTCCCGGTGACGCAGGCCGAACCACCGTCAACGGCGGGTGAATTGCATGACGACGTCAAAGACCGAGCGCTACGACATCACGGTCCGGCTGCCCGAAGACCTCGTCGACGCTGCGCGCGCGGCGTACGACAAGAAGGCAACCGACGTGGTCGCGCTGGACCTGCGGAAGGCGGCGGCATTCACCGACTACTTCCTGATCTGCACGGGCCAGAACACCCGCCAGGTCCGGGCGATCGCGGAAGCGATCGAGGCGGGCCTTCGCAAGTCCGGCGTGAAACCAGCGCACGTCGAGGGCTATGAACGATCGGACTGGGTCCTGCTCGACTGCTTCGATTTCGTCGTCCACGTCTTCACCGAAGACCTGCGCCGCTTCTACAATCTCGAGCGGCTCTGGGGTAGCGCCGAACGGATCGTCGTCTCTGATCCGGCTCGACGCTGAAGGCCCTGACGCCTGTCACACAGGGCTGAAGCCCTGTGCCACATCCATTGAGTCTCCGTCCGTGGCGCAGGACGTCAGTCCTGCGTACTACCGTCGGCTTCATCTCCTTGCGCGCGCGCTCGACGCGATCGCCATCGTGTTGTTCGCGCCCGAATGCGCGGCGTGCGGCACGTTGCAGGCGACGCTGCGCGATGGCGCGGTGTGCTCGTCCTGCTGGGAGGCCGTGCGCGCCGTTGCGCAACCGCCTGGCGGGATCGGCAAGGGCGACGACCGGACGCACCACCTCGCCAGGCTCCGCGCGATTGCCAGCTACGATGGCGCGCTGCGCCGGGTCATCCACGCGCTGAAGTACGGGAAGCGCCGGTCCGTGGCGCGACGGTTGGGACGGCTGATGCGCGACCACGCCGCCGACGTCCTGGCGGGCGCCGATGTCGCGGTGCCGGTTCCGCTGCACTGGACCAGGCGGCGCGAGCGCGGATTCAATCAGGCGGCGCTGCTGGCCCGCGAATTGGGGCTGCCGGTGCTCGCGGCGCTGCGCCGGGCCAGGCGGACGCGGCCCCAGGTGGACTTGGTGGCTCGCGACCGGTTGACGAATGTGGCGGGCGCGTTTGCGCTGCGCCGGCGGGATGCCTGGCGTCTGCGCATCTGCCGCCGGCATCACCCGCTGGCCGGTCGAACGGTCGTCCTGGTCGACGATGTCTGCACGACCGGGGCGACGCTCGACGCGTGCGCGCGCGTGCTGACGCAGGCGGGAGCGGTCAGCGTGCGGGCGGTGACGGCAGCCCGAGTGCCGATGCCACCCGCGTGATCACGTCCGCCGAGACCGCCGCCACCGGGCGGGCGGCGTCGACGACGATCCATCCCGGCTGTGTCGCCTGGCGCAGGTAACTGACCCGCACGCGCCCGAGCATGGCCAGGTCTCGCTCATAGGCATCCCGGTTCTGGGCCTTTCGGGCGGCTGCCACGTCGGGGGCGATGTCCAGCAGCACGGTGACGTGCGCCTTTGGCAAGTACATCTGGGACGAGGTGAGCCAGTCCGGGTCCAGGCCCTGCGCCTCGCCGTACGCGACGCTCGACGCGGCGTAGCGGTCGCTCACGACGACCCGGCCCTCGGCCAGCCAGCGCTCGATCTGCGCCTTCCACTGGTGCCGGTTCGCAATCTGCAGCATCTGGATCGTGTCGGGCCCGTACTCGCGGCCGCCGTGCAGCGCGGTCCGAATCTCCTGGCCGATCGGCGTGTTGTAATCGGGAAAGGCCAGCGCCTCAACCTGCCGGCCCGCGCGCTGGAACCACTCGCCGAGCAGCCGCGCCTGCGTTTCCTTCCCGCTCTGGTCCAGGCCTTCAAAGACGATGAGGAGTCCGGTCATCTCATTACTCACGTGCTGGCGGCCTTCACTCCGCAGTCCCGCTCGCGCAAGCCGGCAAAACACGCCTTACCGCGGCCCGTGGCTGAGCTGACGGCCCGGGACCCAACCCGCGTCTGTCTTCGGCGCTCACGGCGTGTTTTGCGGACTGTCGCCGATCGGCTTGGCTCAAGGGCCTGCTGCGTGAAGGTCGCCAGCACGCACCATGGCGCCACAGTCTCCTAGCGCCTACTCCTCGTATCGCACGAGGTCCGCGTACGTCTGCCGGCGCCGGATGATCTTCCACGTACCGTCGTCGACAAGGACCTCGGGCGCAAATGGCCGCCTGTTGAAGTTCGACGCCATGACGATGCCGTACGCACCCGCGTCGTGCACGGCGATGGCGTCGCCGACCTCGACCGGGCCCAGCATGCGCTCGTGGCCCAGCGTGTCGCTCGTCTCGCACAGCGGCCCCACCACCTCGCAGACGTGCTCGGCCCCGGGTCTCGGCGTCACGGCCGAGATCCGGTGATACGCGCCGTAAAGGGCGGGTCTGATCAGTTCGGTCATCCCGGTATCGAGGACCACGAAGCGCGGTGAGCCCTCGAACGTCTTGATGTCGGCCACTTCCCCGACCAGGATCCCGGCCCGGGCGATCAGGAACCGGCCCGGTTCGAGCAGGAGGTCAAGGCCCGTCGCGGACACGATCGGCATCACCGCGGCGGCATACACTACGGGGTCCGGAGCGGGTCCACCCTCGTACGAGATCCCCAGCCCGCCGCCGAGGTCGATATGCTGCAACCGGATGCCCGCGTCGCGCGCGCCCGACGCAAGGCCCGCCAGCGCCCCGGCCGCCAGCGCCACCGGCTTCATGTCGACGATCTGCGAGCCGAGGTGCACGTGTAACCCGACGGGCTCGAGGCCGGGCCGCGTCGCGAGATCGCGGAGCAGGCCGGCGGCAAAGTCGATCGGCACACCGAACTTGTTGAACCGGCGGCCCGTGGAGATGTGCGCGTGCGTGTTGGCGTCGATGTCGGGATTCACGCGCAGCGCCACGCGCGCCCGGACGCCTCGCGCCTGCGCCAGCGCGTCGATGCGGGCCGCTTCCCCTTCCGACTCGATGTTGATGGCCTTCACGCCCAGGCCGACGGCACGATCGAGTTCATCGCGCGTCTTCCCGACGCCCGTGAACACGATCTGGGAGGGCTCGAACCCGGCCCGCAACGCCACGTCGATCTCGCCGCCCGAGTTGGCGTCCGCGTGGGCGCCCAGCGACCGGAGCAACCGCAGCACCGCCAGCGTCGAGTTGGCCTTGAGGGCGTAGTGCAGCGTGTGGCGCGTGCCCGCAAACGCCGAGTCGAGCGAGGCGAACGCCTGCCTGATCGCCGCCGCACTGTACACGTAGACCGGCGTTCGGACCGCCCGGACAATGTCCGCGACGGGGACGCCGTCACAGTGGAGCGCGCCCCGTTGATAGGCAAAAGTAGTCACAGCCCTGCGATCTTACCGGACGCTGCGCTGGTTTGACACCCCCCCTACCGTGCGGTACGCTGTGACGCTATCTGTCGCGATGAGCCCTTATGAAGCCACAGCGGCATCGGCCGAGTCCGATGCCCTCATCGAACGCTGCCTCCAGGGGGATCAAGCCGCCTGGGAGACGATCGTCCGCCAAAACTGGCGGAGGGTCTTCAATGTCGCGTACAAGTTCGTCGGCCGCCACGACCTCGCCGAGGACTTGAGCCAGGACGTCTTCCTGAAGGTCTTCCGGTCACTTTCCACGTTCGACCGCCGGGCGAACTTCCAGACGTGGCTCATCAGCGTGAGCCGCAACCTCTGCATCGACCACTATCGCAGCGTGCGCAAGGAGCGCGAGACCATCGATCGTGACGTGCGCACCGACGACCTGGCGCCGGCGTCGCCGGCTCCGAGCGCGCTCGCCGCGCTCGAGCGGCGCGACCTCGCCGAACAACTGCGCGAGGCGCTGCAGCACCTGCCGGACACGTTGCGGGCCGCGGTGGTGATGCGCGACATCCAGGAACTGTCGTACCAGGAGATTGCCGAGCGGTTGTCGCTGCCCGAGGGCACCGTCAAGTCCCGCATCAACCGCGGCCGCCACGAGCTGGCGCGCCAGATCCGCCGGCTGCAGGAACGCGCGAGGCCGGCGCAGCCCCAGGCGGGCGACCCCGATCGGTTTGGAGTATGAGCATGAAACACACGATTGATCGCGTTGGTGACATCACGGTGGTCCGCGTCGGCGAAAGCCGGCTGATGTATCCCCTCCTCTCGGACTTCTCGACCACGGTGACGGGCCTCATCGCCGCCGGCACAAAAAGACTGATCGTTGACCTCGCGCCTGTCGTCTATGTGGATAGCGCTACCATCGGCTGCCTGATGGACCTGTACCGCCAGTCCGTGGCGGCCGGGGGCTCACTCAAGCTGGCCGCCGTCCAGAAGCGCGTGGAGACGATGCTGACCATGACCGGAGCGCACAACTTCATCCAGATCTTCGAGAATGAGGCGGGTGCCGTTTCCAGCTTCGGGGGATAGCCATGCGGACCATCAAGACCACGACGGGTGCCGACATCGCGCTCGACGGCGACTTGCTGACCGTCATGGAGACGCTCTACCACGAGGTCACGGCACGGCGCGAGCTCCAGCGGTCGTTCGAGGACATGATCCGCGAGATCCAGCATCTGATCGACCAGATGACCGACGAGGAACGCCGGATGTACCTCCAGGAGAGCCTGTTCCTCAACACCGTCACGTACGAGAACGAGCGCCTGGCGTCCTACATGCGGAAGCTGGCGAAACAAGAGTAGGGGGAACTGCCAGGCTGGAGCCTGGCGCTCCCAGGCGTACAAGAAGACGGCCGCGGTTGTTCGTTCCCGCGGCCGTATGCGTCAGGAGGAGGAGTCGGCGTCAGTTCGCCCGCACGGGCACGGCGGCCGGCACCACCACCGACGATGGCGCGGGCTCCAGTTCCACGATCTTCCACGCATCCGGTTCCGAGAGCAGCTGCTGGGCGCAGGCCGTGTGCAGCGCGTGTCCCGCACGGTGCGCGACCAGATGGCCGAGAATCGGGTACCCCACCAGCGCCAGGTCGCCGATCGCGTCGAGGATCTTGTGCCGCACGAACTCGTCCTCGAACCGCAGCGTGTTGTTCAGCACGCCGGTTTCGCTGAGGACGATGGCGTTCTCGAGCGACCCGCCCTGGGCCAGGCCCTGCTGGCGCAGCATTTCCACTTCGTTCAGGAACCCAAACGTCCGCGCCGGGGCGATCTCCTCGACAAACGTCGTTTCGTCGATCTGAATCGTCCGCGCCTGGTGCCGCAGCAGCGGGTGATCGAAACTGATGCTGTAGGTGATCTTGAAGGTGTCCGCCGGGTACAGCGACATCAGCTTGTCGCCGCGCGAGACCGTGACCGGGCGGAGCACTTTCAAATACCGACGCGGGACTGCCAGCGTCTTCGTCCCGGCTTCCTGCAGCAGGTACACGAACGGGGCCGCGCTGCCGTCCATCACCGGCACTTCGCCGCGGTCCAGCTCGATGGTCACGTTGTCGATGCCCAGGCTGACCAGCGCCGCCAGCAGGTGTTCCACCGTGTCCACCGATGCGCCCTGGTTGGTCAGGCCCGTCGCGTGGTTGGTGCCGCGCAGATGCATGACGGTGGCCGGAATGTCGGTCCCGAGATCGGTGCGACGGAATCGGATGCCCGAGTCCGCCGGGGCCGGCTTGAGGGTCAGCGTGACCTTCTGGCCGGAATGCAACCCGATGCCCGCGCACGCTACCTGTCGACGAAGAGTCCGCTGATTATTCATTAACCGGTCACCGTTGGCCCTGGGAGGGACCGCCCTGACTAAAGCAAGGCATGTACCGGTACGTCGAGATTTCGAATACTTCGTGTAAGCCTATACATGGCATTACTTTACGCCGTTTTTAGCGACCCATTTTGCTGGCCGGCACACCCCGAGTGTGGCTATCCAACCACGGCGAGAAAGTCCCGATCTGTTGCGTACGAGCCACACAACACGGCGGGAGGCGCCTGGCACCCGAACCGGTGTCGGTGAGCCACGACGTGGCGCGATTCATCGCATCATTCCGCCTCGCCGGGCAGACCAAGACACCGGCCGCCCGGTTCAACGTGCCGTGCCAGGGGCATGGCGTCGCTTGACACGGCGTCGGCCGTGCGGGACGATGCCTGTATCATTTCGTAGACAACCAACCCGTGGACCCCATGTGCGCGTGATCTCGACGCCGTTCGACAGCCCTGATTCCAATATCGCCGCCAGCCAGACCTCCACTGGCCGGACGGACCCTCCGTTGCCGGGCCGTCTCGCCTCATTCGGCATCCTCGCCGTCGCGATTGCCCTGCTGATGATGATCTTCGAGATCGTGAAGCAGTGGATCCATCCGGACATCAGCGCCTGGGAGTCGCACGTCCTGACCGTGATCTTCTCGTCTGTCATCGGCGGAGCCACGGGTGTGCTCCTCCTCCGCAAGCAGGACGCGCTCTACCGTGCCGTGCTCGACGAAGGGCGCGAACGGGAACGGGCCGCCGCCGAGGCTCAAGACGCCCTCGCGCGCCTGCACGCCTCGATCGACGCCAACCGGGACGCCCAGCAGCAGATCCAGATGCTGGCGCAGACGGTGCGGTCGATCAGCGAATGCATCAGCATCACGGACATGGACGACCGGGTGCTGTTCGTCAACAAGGCCTTCCTCGATACGTACGGGTTCGAGGAAGCGGACCTGATGGGCCAGTCGATCGCCCTGGTGCGCTCGAGCCGCACGCCGGACGAGATCGCGCGCGCCGTGCTGACGTCCACGCTCTCCGGCGGCTGGCGCGGCGAGGTGTGGAACCGGCGCAAAGACGGCACGGACTTCCAGGTGTTCCTGTCCACGGCGATCGTGCGCGACGATCTCGGCGTGCCGGCGGCCCTGGTCGGCGTCGCGCGTGACATCACGGAGGACAAGCGGACCGAGGAGGCCCTCAAGCGCGGCCGCGAATCGGAGAGCATCGTGTCGCTGGCGCGCGGCATCGCGCACGAGTTCAACAATGTCATCCAGGCGATCATGGCCAACACGGCGCTCGCCATGGAGGACGTGCCGTCCCACGGCCCGGTGCGCGAAAGTCTCCAGGGCGTGATGAGCGCGAGCGAGCGCGCGGCCAATCTGACGAGCCAGTTGCTGGCCTACGCGGGCCGCGGCGCGTTCGTGGTGCCGGTCGACCTCGACGTGAACGACGTCATCCGCCTCCTGGTGCCGGCGTTCCGGCCGATCCTGCCAGCGGGTTCCACGCTCGCGCTTGATCTCGCCTCGGATCTGCCTGGCCTCCGCGCCGACCACCGCCAGCTGGAGCAGGTGCTGCGGTCGCTCGTCACCAACGCCGCCGAGGCCATGGCCGGACGCTCGGGCACGATCACCATCCGGACCCGTGCCGCCGTCCTGCCCTCGCTGGAACGGCACGGGTGGATGACGGCGGACGTCCCGCCGGCCGGCCGCCACATCCTGCTGACGGTCGAAGATCAGGGCAGCGGCATCGATGCCCGGATGCTCGCGCGCATCTTCGATCCGTTCTTTTCGACGAAGTTCCTCGGCAGGGGGATGGGCCTGCCCGCCGTGATGGGCATCGCCCGCTCGATGGGCGGATCGGTCGCCGTGGACAGCGAGGTTGGTGTGGGCACCCGCGTGATCGTGGCGTGCCCGCTCGAACTGACACCGGCTACGAGGTAGTGTCGCTCCGCACCTTGGCGAGCGCCCGTGCGGCGTTGTCGCGCACCAGCGCCTCCGGATCGTCCGCGCACCCTTCCAGCACCTCCAGGATGTCCGTGTCCTCGGGCGTGCAGCATTCACCGGCGACCCAACACCCGCTGGCGCGCATCAGGTGACTGGTCCCGTCCTCGATCATGCGCCTGACCGACACGCGCGCGGAGGGCTCACCCATTCGCCAGAGCGCCCGGAGGGCGTTGGCGCGGATCCGGTTGTTGTCGTGATCCTCGAACCGCAGCAGCAGGGGCACCAGCCTCGGCTGTGACATCAGGTCGATCAGTTCGATCGTGTTGGCCACGACCCGGGTGTCCGCGTCTCTCAGCAGCCCGGCCAGCACGGGCGTGTCCACCGAATCCGGCATCCACTTGATGACCGATACCGCCGTGGCCCTGACCTTGTCGTCCCGGTCCTTGACCACATCCTTCAGCAGCTGCCCGATGGCCGGGTTCGCGCCCATCAGGCCGAGTATGCGCACGGCGTTGAACCGGATCGAGTCGTCCTTCGACGAGAGATCGACCCCGATGGAATTCACTACCTGCGGATCCAGGTTGGTCAACAGGTTGACCAGCCCGCTGCGCGTCGTGTGGTCGAGTTCCTCGTAGTGGGCCAGCAGGTTCCGGCGGATGATATTGGTCGAGGCCTGCCTCGCGAGCCGGACGATGTAGGGATCGAGCGTCAGTTTCGTGGTGTCGAGCACCGCCTTGAGGTGAGACAGGCTGCCATTCTTGTCCAGGTAGCGGATCGCCGACAGCAGCAGGCGATCGTCGCCGCTGGTGAGGTAGCCGTTCAGCATCTCCTCGTTCATAGTTCCGCCGTGCTCCTTCACACCCGAAGGGCTGCCCGCACGGGATTATAGCGGATGGTGGAACAGAGTATCCCCCCTTCCGCCTTTCCCCTTCCGCCTTCCCCCTTTCCCCTTGATCTCCCGCCACCCCTCCGCTACGGTACGCCTCATCCCACCGGTGCCGGGCTCGGTGAACCGTGCCGTCGCGACGGAAATCCGAGGGCGCGGGCGAAAGACCGGTGGTCGCGGAGGGTGCGCGTGCGCGGTATTGAGTGGCTGGTGGACGTTCGCGGCTGCAACGAGGTCGCCCTGGGCGATCCGGACGCCATCGTGGCGCTGTTCGAAACGATCGTGGAACGCGCCGGCCTCCGGCCCATCGGCCGCCCGGTGTGGCACCAGTTCCCCACCACGGGCGGCATCACGGCGATCTGGATGCTGCGGGAGTCCCACCTCACGATCCACACCTTCCCGGAATTCCGATCCGCGAGCCTTAACCTGTTCTGCTGCACGCCGCGCCCCGCGCCCGGCTGGCGGGAGATCATCGAGCGCACGTTCGGACCGGCCGGCGAGGTGGGTGTGCGGGAGTGTCCTCGCGAGTACGGCGACCCGGTCCGGACAGCTGCCGGGATGCCCCCGTCGGCGGAGGCCGCCCGCCCGTGAGCCGCAGCTTCAGCTGCCCGACGTGCGGAGGGCCGAACCGGTTCGACTCGCCGGTGTCGGTGCTGGCCGTCTGCGCGTACTGTCGCGCCACCATCCTGCGCCGGGACCTCGACGTCGAGGCGCTCGGCACGATGGCGCTCCTGCAGACGGACGGCTCCGTCTTCCAGTTGGGGGTCCAGGGCTGGTACGCGTCGGTGCACTTCACCATCGTGGGACGCATCCAGCTGCGCTACGCGCGGGGCCTCTGGAACGAGTGGCACCTGCTGTTCGACGACCAGCGGAGCGGCTGGCTGGGCGAGGCGCAGGGCTCGCTGGCGGTCTCCTTCCTGCGATCCGTCTCCACGCCCGTGCCGGCGTTCGACGCCCTGGCGGCGGGACAGACGGTCACGCTGGATGGCGCGGCGTTCCGCGTGGCGGATGTCGAGCGCGGGACCTGCGTGGCCGGTGAGGGCGAACTGCCGTTCGTCGTCGGCGGGGGGTACGACGCACCGGTCGTCGATCTCATCGGGCCCGGCACCACGTTCGCCACGCTCGACTTCAGTGAAACACCGCCGCTCGTCTTTGCCGGACACTACGTGGAGTTCGACGATCTCCGCCTATCCGGCCTGAGGCAGGTTGATGGCTGGTAACGAACGCACCCCGCCGCCCGCGGCTCCGTCCGCGCCGTCGGTCCGCGCCCTGCAATGCCCGCAGTGCGGGGGCACGCTGCAGGTCAGGGGCCTCGGCCAGACCTCTACCATCGTCTGCGCCTCGTGCGCGTCGATCGTCGATATCTCGAGCGACGATCTGCGCATCCTGACCACGGCCGCCAACAACGTCCAGCGCACGCCCTACATTGCCCTTGGCACGCGCGGCAGGCTCCGGGGCGATCCGTACGAAGTGATCGGCTTCCTGTGCCGCGCGATCGTGGTCGATGACCTGACGTACGAGTGGAGTGAGTACCTGCTGTTCAACCCGTACAAGGGGTTCCGGTGGCTGACGGAGTACAACGGCCACTGGAACGACGTCAAGACGGCGAACGGCCAGCCCGAGGACAACGGCAACACGACGGTGACGTATCTGGGCACCGAGTTCGCCCACTTCCAGTCGGCCACGGCGAAGGTCACCTACGTCATTGGCGAATTCTACTGGCAGGTGCGCGTGGGCGAAACGGCCGAGGTGTCGGACTACGTCAGTCCCCCGCTGATGCTGAGCCGCGAACAGACCGAGGGCGAGGTGACGTGGTCGCTCGGCGAGTACATGGAACCCGACGCGGTCTGGCAGGCTTTTGGCCTCGAGGGACGACCGCCCGAACGGGCCGGCGTCTACTCGAATCAGCCGTCACCGTTCTTCGACAGGTCGAAGCGGCTGTGGCGGGCCTTTGCCGCCATGTCGGCGCTGGCGGTCATCCTCCAGTCGGCCAGTTGCCTCCTCGCGCAGGACAAGCTGGTGTTCCAGCAGAACTACTCGTTCTCCAAGCAGGACGCCGCCAAGGTGGAAGTCACCGAACCCTTCGAACTCGGTGGCCACACGTCGAACGTCGTCATCCAGACGACGGCGGGCGTCGAGAACAGCTGGATCTACCTCAACCTGGCGCTCATCAGCCTGGACGACGGGCGGGCGTGGGACTTCGGGCGTGAAGTGAGTTACTACCACGGCGTCGATGGCGGAGAGTCGTGGTCGGAAGGCAGCGGGTCGGACGAGGCCGTCCTGCCCGCGGTGCCGCCCGGGCAGTACTATCTCCGCATCGAGCCGGAATCCGACTTCGCGACCATCCCGTACAAGATCGAGGTCCGACGCGACGTGCCGCAGGTCTGGTTCGTGCTGGTGGCGCTCGTCGCGCTGGCGGGGTATCCCCTGCTGGTCTGGATGCGCAGCCGGACGTTCGAGACAGCACGCTGGTCGGTAAGCGATTACGCGCCGGCGGGCAGTTCGTCGGATGACGCCGACGATTCGTGACGGAGGCAGCGGACATGAAACGGATTGCCGTGTTCGTGACGTATGGCGCGCTGGTACTGGCCACGCTTGCCTGGGCCAATTACCGGGGCCTGAGCTTCACCAGCTACGACGAGGTGCGCAACGTGCCGAAGTCGATCCGGGACAACCCGGGTGCCTACCGCACGGTGTATCAGCGGTATTTTCACAAGTAGTCAGCACAACGGTAGTGCGGGAGACACGCCCATGACAGGCCTGACGACAATGAACGCGTTGCTCAACGCCATCCTCTACGCCGCCCTCGGTATCGTCGTGTTCGTGCTGGCCTTCGTGGCCATCGACCGCATGACGCCGTACAACCTCTGGAAGGAAATCATCGACGATCACAACACCGCGCTGGCCATCGTGGTCGGCGCCATGTCGCTGGGCGTCTGCATCATCATCGCCGCGGCCATACACGGATAGGGAATAGGCGATAGGCGTTGGGAGACAGGCCACTGTCCCGCTGTCTTTCCCTAGCGCCTAACCCCTCACGCCTATCGCCTGCTCTATGACCTACGCCCTCCTCCTCTCCGTCTTCGCCATCGCGTCGTGCGGACTGGCGTACGAGCTCGTCTCGGGCGCGCTCGCCAGTTACCTGCTCGGCGACTCGGTGACGCAGTTCTCCACCATCATCGGCACGTACCTGTTTGCCATGGGGGTGGGGTCGTACCTGTCGCGCCACCTCGGCCGGGGCCTGGTGATGCGGTTCATCCAGATCGAGATTGCCGTCGGGATCATTGGCGGGTTTTCCGCGGCCGCGATGTTCCTGGCGTTCTCGTACCTGGGCTCGCTCCGCTTCGTGCTGTTCGGCTTCGTCATCGCGGTCGGCATCCTCGTCGGCATCGAGATCCCGCTGCTGATCCGCATTCTGAAATCCCGCATCCAGTTCAAGGACCTGGTGTCACAGGTCCTGACGTTCGACTACATCGGCTCGCTGGCGGCGTCGCTCCTGTTCCCGCTCGTGCTCGCGCCGCGGTTCGGCCTGGTGCGCACGTGCCTGCTGTTCGGCCTGCTGAACGCGGTGGTCGCGGCGGCCACGGCCTGGCTGTTCCGGCGCGACCTGCCCGGCGTCCGCTGGCTGTTCGGCCAGTGCGCGGTCGCCGTGGTGCTGCTCGGCGGCGGCGTGGCGGCCGCGGATCACATCACGACCTACGCCGAGCAGAACCTCTACGCGGACGAGATCATCCTGGCCCGCACCACGCCCTACCAGCGCATCGTCGTCACGCGCTGGCAGGACGATGTGCGGCTGTTCCTCGGCAGCCACCTGCAGTTCAGTTCGCGCGACGAGTATCGCTACCACGAGGCGCTGGTCCACCCGGGCCTGCAGGCCGTTCCCAGTCCCCGGCAGGTGCTCGTGCTGGGCGGCGGGGACGGGCTGGCGGTGCGCGAGATCCTGAAGCACCCGGGCGTCGAGCGGGTGACGCTCGTGGACCTCGACCCGGAGGTGACGGCGCTGTTCTCGACGAACACGTTCCTGCGGTCGCTCAACCAGGATGCGCTGACCGCGCCGCGCGTTCGCGTCGTCAACGCCGACGCGTTCATCTGGCTGCAGTCCGACCAGGGCGTTTACGATTTCGTGGTGGTGGATTTCCCCGACCCCACGAGCCATGCCCTGGGCAAGCTCTACACGACGGCGTTCTACCGGCTCCTCGAGCGGCACCTGTCAGACCGTGGCGTGGTGTCGGTCCAGTCCACCTCGCCGCTCTTCGCGCGCAAGTCGTTCTGGTGCATCGCACGCACGATCGAGTCGGTGGGGCTGCAGGTGGCCCCGTATCACGTGTACGTGCCGTCCTTCGGCGAGTGGGGGTTTGTGCTGGCGTCGCGGCGGCCGTTTGTCCCGGCCTCGACCGTGCCGGCCGGGCTGCGGTTTCTGAGCGTCGACGTCATGCGCCAGTTGTTCCTCTTCCCGCCCGATATGCAGGCGGTCCCCGTGGAGATCAACCGCCTCGACAACCAGGTGCTCGTCCAGTACTACGATGCCGAGTGGCACCAGGTAACGCAGTAGCCGCGGCCCCATGAAACGGCGGCGGTTCCTCCTCGGGTCGGCGGGCGCGGCGGCATCATTGGCGCTGGCCCGGTGTCGCGCCGGCGGCGACACGGCCCGCGCATTCGGCGGGCGTATCGTCGGCGCCAGCGACGCCGTCGGCCACCTCCTGCGCGACGGCGGACCGCCCGCCCCGACGAGCGAGCGGCGCGTCCCCGTCATCATCATCGGCGGCGGCATCGCCGGCCTCTCGGCCGGCTGGAAACTCCGGAAGGCCGGCTTCACGGCCTTCGAGATCATCGAGCTCGAATCCGAGGCGGGCGGCAATGCGCGGTCGGGCCGCAACGCCGTCAGCGCCTACCCGTGGGGCGCGCACTACGTGCCGTTTCCGACGCGCGAGTCCCGTGCCGTCCGGGAGTTGTTCGAAGAGATCGGGATCATCCAGGGCTACGACGCGGCGGCGAAGCCCATCTACGACGAGCTGGCCGTCTGCAGCGCCCCGGAAGAGCGGCTGTTCATCAACGGGCGCTGGCAGGATGGCCTGATCCCGACGGTCGGGATCAGGCGCGCCGACCTCGACCAGTTCGAGCGGTTCAAGGATCTCGTCGCCTCGTACCGCGAGCGCCGCGACCGGGACGGCCGCCCGGCGTTCGCGATCCCGATGGAACGCAGCGCGCGGGACGCGGACTTGCTGGCGCTCGATCGCCTGTCAATGAGCGAGTTCCTGCGCCAGCACAAGCTGGATGCGCCGTCGTTGCGCTGGTACGTCGACTACTGCTGCCGGGACGATTACGGCAGCCTGGCGCGGGACGTCTCGGCCTGGACGGGACTGCACTACTTTGCCAGCCGGGAGGGCGAAAGCGCGCGGCCGTCGGACACGACGCTCCTGACGTGGCCGGACGGCATCGGGCACATCGTCTCGCGGCTGGATCAGTTGCTGGATGCTCACCTCAGGCGCGGCCAACTGGCGCACCGCGTTCAGCCGGCGCGCTCCGGCGCCACGGTGGACGTCTACGACCCGGCGCGGAAGGCCACGACGCGCCTCGTGGCCGACGACGTGATCCTGGCATGCCCGTCGTCGTTTGCCCGGTACCTGGCACCGGAACTGCCGGGCTCCGTGCGCGCCGATCTCGAGGCGTTCGAGTACGCGCCGTGGATGGTGGCGAACCTGACGCTGCGCGAGTTTCCGCGGTCACGCGCCGGGGTGCCCATCGCGTGGGACAACGTGATCTACAGCAGCCGGTCGCTGGGCTACGTCACGGCCACGCACCAGAGCCTGGAGAGCCGGCCCGCCAAAACGGTGCTGACGTTCTACCATGCGCTGGCGGAGCGGCCGGCCGCCGGGGCGCGAAAGGCGCTGCTGGTGAGCGGGTGGCAAGGCTGGGTCGACTTCATCCTGCGGGATCTGTCGCGCCCGCATCCCGAGATCGCGTCGATTGTCTCGAACATCGACGTCATGCTGTGGGGCCACGCGATGGTCTGCCCGAAGCCGGGGTTCATCTGGGGGGAGGCGCGGCAGCGCGTGGCGAGGCTCGACGGCCCGATCCACTTCGCGCATTCGGACCTGAGCGGATTCTCCCTGTTCGAGGAAGCGCAGTACCGGGGCGTGCTGGCCGCGGAGCGCGTGCTCGATCGGCAGAAGGTGCGGTATGCGACATCGCTCTAGGCGGAAGGCGAAAGGGCACAGGCGGAAGGCAGAAGGCGTCAGTGGGTCGGCGGCGACTTGACGGCGGCCACCGGTTCTTCGGCTGCCTGCGTGGGCGGGCTCAGCACGATCAGGTCGACGCGGCGGTTTCGGGCCCGCGCGTCGGGCGAGGAACCGGCAATGCGGGGCATGAACTCCGCGTAACCGGCCGCCGAGAACCGCTGGGGCTGAATCCCGGCCCGCTCGATCAGGAAACGCACGACGACCGTCGCCCGCGCGGTGGACAACTCCCAGTTCGACGCAAATCGCTCGGTGTGAATCGGCACGGCGTCGGTATGGCCTTCCACGCGTACACTGTTGGCGATGGCGACGAGCGCACGCCCAATCTCGTCGAGGATCGCCTGCGCGTTGCCCGACAGATCGGCGCTGCTCACCGCGAACGATCCCGCCTCGCGGATCGAGATCACCAGGCCGCGGTGATCCATCTCGAGCGACACCTGGTTGGCGCCGATCGCCTTGGACAGGGTCTGTTCCAGTTGCGCCCGCACCTGCCTGAGACTGACGAGGCCGCCGGCCACCTTGTCAGCAGCCACGGGCGGGTTCTTCATGTCATTGATGGCGAGGGTGCCGGCCGCCAGGGGCGCGGCCGCCGGCTGACCGCTGAACGCGCGCTGCATCGACTCGGCCATCGAGGCGAACTTCTTCGCGTCCAGCGCCGAGAGGGCGTACATCATCGTGAACACGGCGAAAAGCAGCGTGATGAAGTCGGCGTAGGACACCAGCCACCGCTCGTGGTTGGGGTGATCCGCCACCGGCCGCCGGACGGCCCTGGGCTTCGGCGGCGCCGGGGCCTCCGGCGTGTCGTCGTCGTACCGTCGGCGGCCGCCTCGACTAAGCACTGGGCTTCGCCTCCCGCTTGGGGGCGATCTGCGCGGCCAGGCCGTACAGCTTCTCCTCGATCATCCGCGGGAACAGGCCTTCCTGGATCGCCAGCACTCCCTCGATCATCAGTTCGCGGCGCCGCGCCTCGTGCCGGGCCTTCATCTTGAGCTTGGTGGCCGCCGGCAGGAAGAAGAGGTTCGCCGACCCGACGCCGTACACGGTGGCGACGAAGGCCACCGCGATGCCCGCGCCGAGCTTGTTCGGATCGGACAGGTGCTGCATCACCTGGATCAGGCCGATCACCGCGCCCAGGATCCCGACGGTCGGCGCGTAACCGCCGGCCGCCTCGTACACCTTGACGGGGATTTCGTCGTACTCCTCCCGCCCGCGATTCTCGACTTCCAGGACGTCGCGCAGCACCTGCGGGCTGTTGGCATCCACCAGCTGGCGAAGGGCCTTCTCGAAGAACGGATCTTCGATCTTCCCGAGATCGGACTCGAGCGACAGGATGCCGACCTTGCGCGCCCGCAGGGCGTACTGCAGGATCGTGTCGATGGTCTTCGACGGCGGCTCGCCGTCCCACATGAACACCGTCTTCAGCGCCTTCACGGCCCGCAGCGTGTCGTTGCGCGAGAAGCTCAACATCACGGCGCCCAGCGTGCCGCCGAACACGATCAGCGCCGCCGTCGGCTGCAGCAGCGACCAGATCGATCCGCCCTCGAGCCACTGCCCGATCAGGATCAGGCCAAGCGCCACCGGCACGCCGATGAAGGACGAGATATCGACGCGGACGCCGCGCTTCGCGCTCATGACCGCTCCGGCGTGCCGCTCTCGCCGAGCGGGGCCATCGTGGCGCGCTTGTAGTCGATCACGCGCCGGGCCAGTTCCTCAGGCAGGTCGCGCACCAGCATCTTGTGGCCGCTGGTGAACGAAATGATGGTGTCCGGCGTCTGCTCGATGCTCTCGATCAGGTCGGCGTTGACAAAGACCCTCTGGCCGTCGAGGCGGGTTACGGCAATCACGGTTCCCCTCCCTGTCGGTGCCGGGAGGCCCGGAGCTGGGCCTCGCCGGCAACACGCCTTCCTGCGGGGGCAATCGGCACATTCGTGAGAAACGTGAATCGAGACCGACTAGCCCGGCGGTGTGCCGTCAAGCGTCTGCCGGACCATGCGGATCAGATCGTCGGACGCCACCGGCTTCGGAACGAACACGAACTCCGTCTCGCTGGCGGCGGCGGACCCGACGAGGTCGCCGCTGTAGCCGCTCGAAATGATGACCTTGAGGCCGGGCTTCTGCTCGAGGCACTGGCGCGCCACGTCGAGCCCGGTCATCCCCCCGGGCATCACCATGTCCGTGTACAGGAGCGCCACCGCCTCGCGCTGTTCGCCCCACACCTCCAGCGCTTCCGGGCCGCTTGCCGCCTGCAGGACCCGGTAGCCGAACCGCCTCAGCACGAGCGTCACGGTGCGGCGCACCGCCTCGTCGTCTTCCACCACCAGGATCGTCTCCGTCCCGCCCTGGGCTCTCGGCTTGGTCGCCGCCGTCGCCAACTCGACTTCGGTCGAGTCGGCGGGCAGGAACACGCGGAAGACGGAGCCGGCGCCCAGCAGGCTTTCCACCTCGATCCAGCCGTTGTGCTGCTTGACGATGCCGAAGACCGTGGCCAGTCCGAGCCCCGTGCCCTTGCCGGCCTCCTTCGTGGTGAAGAACGGCTCGAAAATGCGCTGAAGGACGTCCTCGGACATGCCGGTGCCGGAATCCCGGACCGAGAGGCAGACGAACTGCCCGACGCGGGCGTCCGGGTGCTGGGCAGCGCGCTCGGGATCAATGTCAAGGCGCGACGTCCAGACCGTGAGCCGGCCCCCCTTGGGCATCGCATCACGGGCGTTGACGCACAGGTTGGTGACAACCTGCTCCATCATGCCGCTGTCAGCCTGGATCGACGGCAGGCTGGGCTCGCCAATGAACTCGAACGCGACGTGCTCGCCGATGAGCCGCTGGAGCATCTTGAGCAGGTCGGTAATCACCATGTTGAGGTTGATGGTGCGGATCGTCAGCACCGATCGGCGGCTGAACATCAGCAACTGCCGCGTCAGCGCGGCCGACCGCTCCGCCAGTTTGTGCACGTCCTCCACGGTCTGCTGCACGTCCGGCGGGAGGCCCCGGCGCTCCTGGAGCAACCCCAGGTGCATCATCATCGCCGCGAGGATGTTGTTGTAGTCGTGCGCCACGCCGCCGGCCAGCTGCCCCACGGCCTCCATCCGCTGCGTCTGGCGCAATTGCGCCTCGAGCTGGTGCTGGGCCGTGACGTCCATCACGAGCGACGCCACGCCGATGGTCCGCCCGTCGGCGTCCACCAGCGTCGTGTTGAACCAATCACAGTCGATGATCCGACCGTCCTTCGTGACGTTGAGATTCGTGGATCGGGTCCCGCCGCGGCGACCGACCAGGTCGGACCCGACCCTGGACACGGCGTCTTTCGAAGGCGCAGGGACGAACGTCAGGAAATGCCGTCCCAGCGCTTCGGCCTTCGTGTAGCCGAAGATCCGCTCGGCGGCCGGGTTCCAGTCGAGGACGTTCAGGTTGGTGTCCCACTCGATGACCGCCAGGGGCGTGTTCTGCATGTGGATGTCCATCCACATTTTCGACCGCCGCAAGTCGGCTTCCGTCTCCATCCGGCCGGTAATGTCCCGGGCGGCGGCGTACAAGTTGCCGCCGACGGCCGGGGTCGCCACCCATTCGAGGAAGCGGTATGAGCCGTCCTTGCACCGGTAGCGATTGACGAATCCCGCCGTCCGCTCTCCATTGAGCTGGGTCTGGATTTCCCGGAAGGTCGCGGCCACATCGTCCGGGTGGATGAGCGACGAGAGGGGGGCGCCCAGAAGTTCGGCTTTGGTGAACCCGAGGATGGTCTCCCACGCGTCATTGATGCGCAGAAGCCGGCCCTCGGTACTGGCGATACAGATCATGTCCGGCACCAGCGCAAAGAACCGCTCCAGCTCGCTCGTGGCATTCTCCAGGTCGATTTCGAACTGCTTCCGCTCCGAGATGTCGCGGGCCGCCGCAAAGATCAGCCGGGAGCCGGGCGACATGGGCGTGGCGTTCCATTCGATCCAGCGCCACGATCCGTCCTTGGCCCGGTACCGGTTGACGAGGCCTTTGACCGGCCGTCGATCCTGCGTCTCCGGGTTGAACGCCCGGACGGTGGCGTCCCGATCGTCGGGGTGGACGAACGAGAGGGACGGCACCCGCATCAGCTCGTCGAGCGAATAGCCCAGCAGGCGCTCCCACTGCAGATTCAGCCGGTGGAAGTACCCCTGGTCGTTCGCGATGCACACCAGGTCGGGCACCAGCCCGAAGAAGTTCTCGAATTCCTCCTGGGTCTGCTTACGCAGCGCCAGGTCCGTCACCATCGAGGCGATGGTCTCGACGGCGTCGACGTCTTCCGGCGTGTAGTCGGTGGACTTGTTGCCGACGCCGCAGACGGCCAGCACGGTGCCGCCGGTCATGACGGGGATGACCAGCTCCCGCGCAACCACCGCGTGCCCCACCGGCATGCCTTTCCGGCCGGGCAGGCTGGCATAGTCGTTGTGGATCAGGGGCTTGCGCTCACGGATGCAGTCGGCCCACACACCGGCGTCACGGACGGCATAGTGCTGACCCTTGCCTTCGGCCGTGCACATCGTCGCCAGCGTGTTGGTGGACCACGTCTGCAGCCGCAAGTGCTCCTGGTCGGGATCGACGAAATGAAAGAACCCGATCGAGCTGCCGGTCAGCAATTCCATCTGGTCGAGGGCGAACTGCAGGAGTTCGTCCACCGACTTCGCGCCGGCCTCGCTGGCCACCTGGGCGCGGAGCCGCATCAGGTACTGGCTCCTCCGCCGCTGGGTAATGTCACGGATGAAGACGAAGCACCGGCCGGCTTCGATCGGCCAGGCGGCCGTGTCGATCTCGACCTGCCAGACCGTGCCGTCCTTCTTGCGGTGCTGGCTCTCAAAGATGTCCGTCCGCTGCAGGAACAGCGCCTCGATGTGGGCGGCGACCTCCTGCGGCGACTCGCGCGCCTCGAGGTCCGCGATCCGCATGGTGAGCAACTCGTCCCGGCTGTAGCCGGACATGCGCACGTAGGCCTCGTTCACCTCGAGGATGCGGCCGTCGATATCCGCCATCCAGAATCCGTCTGCGGACGTTTCGATGACGGCGCGGTAGAGCGCCTCCCGATCGCGAAGCGCCTTGAGCGCGCGGGCCCGGTCCCGCCGGACGTCCCATTCCCCCATGACGCGTAGAATCCGCTCGGGCAAGTACACGAAGGCTTCTGACGACTTGACGATGTAATCCAGCGCGCCGGCCTTGATGGCGGCCACCGCCGTCTGCTCGTCGCCGAAACTGGTCATCACGACGATTGGGAACGTATCCAGGGTGGGCAACAACTGCAGCACTTCGTCGGCGCGGCCGTCCGCCAGGTTCAGGTCCATCACCGCCACGTCAGGCGCGCGCTCGTCCACGGCGCTTCGGAACGCCTTCAGCGAATCGACGACGCGCAGATCGATCGCAGCGGGAGCCGACTCGGTGGCCCGGCGAATCGCCTCGGCGTGGGCGGCGTCGTCCTCTGCCAGCAGTACGTTGATGACACCTGCGCTCATGCGCAATCTCAACTCCGGCGGGTCCGCGCCCGCATCCCGAATCGTTTCACGCTCCCGGCTTGTCGTGCGGGAACTGGTTCCAGAGCAGCCAGTAGAAGCCGAAGGCTTCGAGCATGCGCCGGAACTTGTCGAAGTCCACGGGCTTCACCAGGTAGCTGCAGGCCCCGCGCTCGTAGGCGGACACCAGGTCCCCTTCCGCTTTCGACGTCGTCAGGACGACGACGGGAATGCCCTTCAGGTCCGGGTCCGCCTTGATCTGACGCAGCACCTCCTGGCCATCCACCTTCGGCAGCCGGAGGTCCAGCAGGACGAGGTCCGGTCTCGGCGATACCGCGGGATGCACGTAGCGGTCGTGCCGCCGCAGGTAGTCGAGGGCCGCCTGGCCATCCTCCACGTGGAAGACCCGGTTGGCGATCCGGCTCTCTTCAAAATTACGCCGGACGATTTCCGCGTGGGCGGGATCGTCCTCGACGAGCAGGATCGTCACCGGGCTGCCGTTGATGGCCGTCATCTAGCCTCCGTATCGGTCTGTCGAGCGCCTCGCGGGATCGTGAACCGGAAGGTGGCACCAAGGCCCGGGCCGTCCGAGTGTACCCAGATTCTACCTCCATGCACCTCGACGATGCGCTTGACCAGGGCCAGTCCGATGCCGGTGCCCTCGGTGTCGGGATGGAGTTTCTCGAACAGGCCGAACAGCCGGGAGGCATGGCGCGGGTCGATCCCGAGGCCGTTGTCACGCACGAAGATCACCGGCTGGCCGTCGGCGCGTTCGACGCCGATCTCGATGCGCGGGTCCGGTTGATCGCCCATGAACTTCACGGCGTTGTCGAGGAGGTTCTCGAACAGCTCCATCAGCCTGGGCCGGTCGCCGTGCAGCGAGATCGGCTCCTCCGTCACAATCACGGTCGCGCCCCGCCGGGCAATCCGGCCCGCCACCATCTCCATCGCGGCCTTCACGAGGTCCTGCAGCCGGATATCCTCGGGCGGGTTCGACACACGGCCCACCCGGGAGAGTTCCAGCAGGTCGGCCAGCAGCGCCGTCATCCGCTCCGCGGCATTGCGGATGAACTCGATGTCTTTCTGGACGCGCGTCTCGTCGTTGCGCTTCCGGTCTTCCTCGAGGAAGCCCAGGAACGTCTGGATCGTGACAATCGGGCTCTTGAGGTCATGCGAGACCGTGTAGACGAAGCGGGCCATCTCGTGGTTCCGCTGCCGGAGATCCTCTTCGAGCGTCTTCCGGACCGTGACGTCCTGGATCGTGCCGAACATGTGGGTCACCCGGCCCATGTCGTCGCGCTTCAGGTTGCCCAGGCCGTGCACCCACCGCACCTCGCCGTCCCGGACCCGGACGATCCGGTACTCCTTGTCGAACGTGTGGCCGCCCCCGACCACGTAGTTCTGCAAGTACGTGGTGGTGTCGTCGCGGTCGTCCGGATGGAGCAGGGATCCCCAGCCGCTCACGTCGTGGGGGTACGTGGCATCGATGCCGAAGACGCCTTCCAGGGCCTGGGAACTGGTCCAGGTCCCGGTCCGGACATCGAGTTCGTAGTGACCAAGTGACGCCACGCGCTGGGCGTCCTGCAGCAACCGCTCGCTTCGGACGATGACGGCCGTAGCCCGGGCCCGCTCGGCGGACTGCTGCGTGCGGTAGAAATAGGCCGATACCACGGCGCCGAGGGCGATGAGGCCGAACACTCCGAGGGTAATGGCGGACGCCCGATAGCGGACCTCTGCGAAGACCTCGTCGGCATCGATCTTCGTCAACAGGCACCAGGACGTGCCGGGAACCGCCCGGAGATCCGCCAGGACGGCCCGGCCCCGGTAGTCCGGGCCCACGTACTCGCCGGTGACACCGTTCAGGGCCTGGACGGCCGGCAACCGGGTCTCGGACATGCTCCGACGAATGGAGAGCGGCGGCCCCTTCTGGAAGCGCAAGTCGGTCAGGAACAGGGCGTCGGCTCCGACGCGCCTGACGAGAAACGCTTCGGCGGACGGGCTTGGCGTGGGCCACGCCTGGACACTGGGGAAGAGGAACTCCCCGGCGTCGCTGGAGAGCACCACGCATCCGGGCGAGGCCTCGGACGTGGCGCCGGCGCAATAGACGGCGTCGATGCGTCCCTCGCCGTTGGCCGCGAGGTACGGCTCGGCGAGAACGGGCCGGTGGGTCTCCCGGGCCACGCGGATCGCGTCCAGCAGGGCCGGCGCGAACGGGCCGGGGGCCGCGCGGGCTGATACCAGCAATTCGCCGGCCGATCCCAGCACGTAGACGTCGGCGTAGCCGCCGACCTCTCGCTCGAGCGTGGCGCGGCCTCGGAGACGAGCCTCGAGGGCCGCGGGGCCGGCATCCGGCCGCGGGGCGTCGAGCCCGTTCAGCAGGATCGCGTCCGCGCCGAACCGGCGCGCATCGAACTCCCGCTCTTTCCTCCACCGGTCGATCAGCGTGACCTTCGTCTGGGCGATGGCCGCGATGTCGTGGTACTTGTCTGCCTGGATGCGGGCCACATCCCACGTGTAGTACGCCAGGCCCGAGACGATCGTGACCACCGAGAAGATCGCGAGCCCGATGCGCAGGCGTCCGACAAGCCAGGCGGTCGTCCGATTGTGGAGTGTGTCAGGGACCATCGCTTCCGTCCGCGGAGGTGGTGCGCGCCTCGCCGATGGCCGCACGAAGACGCGAGTGTAACTGTGTGAACGCGCGATGGGAAGGGGAATGTTGGCGCCGGGCTTCAGCCCTGTCGGAGTCGTGAGACCGCGGCGCTGATGACCGGCGCCAGCACCTGGCCCGTGTACGACGCCTTCACCGCCGCCACCTCTTCAGGCGAACCCTGCGCGACAATGCGGCCGCCGGCGTCGCCGCCTTCGGGCCCGAGGTCGATCAGGTGGTCCGCCGTCTTGATGACGTCGAGATTGTGCTCGATCACCACGACGGTGTTGCCCTGGTCCACCAGCTTGGTCAGCACGTCCAGCAACTTCTTCACGTCGTCGAAATGCAGGCCCGTGGTGGGCTCGTCGAGGATGTAGAGCGTGCGGCCCGTCCCGCGCTTGGACAACTCCTTCGACAGCTTGACGCGCTGCGCCTCGCCGCCGCTGAGCGTGGTGGCCGACTGGCCGAGCTTGATGTAACCGAGACCGACATCCTGCAGTGTCCGCAGCTTGTTGGCGATGGGCGGGAACGGCTCGAGCAGCGGCAGAGCCTGGTCCACCGTGAGCTCCAGCATCTCGGCGATCGATCGGCCGCGGTACTTGATCTCGAGGGTCTCGCGATTGTAGCGGCGGCCCTTGCATTCCTCGCACGTCACGTAGACGTTCGGGAGGAAGTGCATCTCGATGGCGATCACACCGTCGCCCTGGCACGATTCGCAGCGGCCGCCCTTGACGTTGAACGAGAACCGGCCGGGCTTGAAGCCCCGCGCCTTGGCCTCGGGCAGCCACGCGAACAGCTCGCGGATGAAGGTGAACAGGCCCGTGTACGTGGCCGGGTTCGAACGGGGTGTCCGCCCGATGGGCGACTGATCGATCTGGATGACCTTGTCGATGATCTCGATGCCGTCGATCCGATCGTGCTGCCCGGGCTCGTCGGTGGCGCGGTAGAGGGTCCGGGCCAGCGCGCGGTAGAGGATGTCGTTGACGAGCGTCGACTTGCCCGAGCCCGAGACGCCGGTCACCGCCGTCAGCATCCCGATGGGAATGCGCACGTCGAGATTCTTCAGGTTGTGCTCGCGGGCGCCGCGGACGACGAGTTCGCCGCGCAGCGGCAGCCGGCGCGACGTCGGTGTGCTGATCACACGCTCGCCGCGCAGGTACTGGCCCGTGAGCGACCGGCGATCGTCCCGGAGCAGCGCCTCGGGCGTACCCTGGAACAGGACCTCGCCGCCGTGCTCGCCGGCGCCGGGCCCGAGATCAATCACGTAGTCCGCGTGGCGGATGGTCTCCTCGTCGTGCTCGACCACCACAACCGTGTTGCCCAGGTCGCGGAGCCGCGTCAGCGTGGCCAGCAGCCGGCGGTTGTCGCGCTGGTGGAGGCCGATCGACGGCTCGTCCAGCACGTAGAGCACGCCCCGGAGGTTGGCGCCGATCTGCGTCGCGAGCCGGATGCGCTGGGATTCGCCGCCCGAGAGCGAGGCGGCACTGCGTCCAAGCGTGAGGTAACCGACGCCCACGTCGACCAGGAAACGCAGCCGCTCCTCGATCTCACGCCGGATGCGGCCGGCGATGACGTCCTCGCGCCCCGAGAGCGACAGGCTGCTGATGGACGCCAGCGCGTCGCTGATCGGCATGCTCACGTAGGCCGAGATCGTCCGGCCCTTGACCTCGACCGCACGGCTTTCCGGCCGCAGGCGCTCGCCCCGGCAGCCCGGGCACGGGCGCAGTGCGCGATAGGGGTCAAGGTCGAGCTGCTCCACCCACGTGCCCTGTTCGTACCGGCGGCGCAGGTTGGGAATGATGCCCTCGAAGCCCTTGCCGTACGGATCGCGATCGCGTTTGGAGGCGGCGGCCGGGGATGCCGCTTTCGTGCCGCTGCCGTTGGCCCCGCGGGTCGAGGCCGACGGCCCCAGCAGCAGCAGGTCGCGCGACCTCTTCGGCAGCCGGCCGAACGGGGCCGTGATGTCGATTTCGAAGTTGCGGCCGAGCGCCTCGATCGCCTCGGCGACCAGGCTCTTGTCGCCGCGCGCCCACGGCTCGATCGCGCCGCCGGCGAGCGACTTCGACGGGTCCGGGACGATCCGGTCCGGGTCGAAATCCCACAGCGCGCCGAGCCCCTGGCAGTCCGGGCAGCCGCCGTGCGGCGAGTTGAACGAGAACGCCCGCGGCGACAGCTCGGGAACGCTGATCCCGCACGTGGCGCACGCGAGCGTCCGGGAGAACAGGCGATCGCCCCCGTCGAGCGAGTTGATGACGACGATGTCGTCGGACAGGCCGAGCGCCATCGCGACGGACTCGGTCAGGCGCCGCTCGATGCCGGGGCGCACGATCAACCGATCGACCACGATGTCGATCGTGTGGTTCTTCCGCCGCTCGAGAACGATGTCGTCCTCGAGCGATCGGAGCGCGCCGTCCACGCGCGCCTTGATGAAGCCGCGCTGCCGCCAGTGGGCCAGTTCCTTCTTGAATTCCCCTTTTCGCCCCCGCACCACCGGCGCCAGCACGCTGATGCGCGTGTCGTGCGGATACGTCATCACGAGGTCGGTGATCTGCTCGATGGTCTGCGAGGCAATCTCGCGCCCGCACTGCGGGCAGTGCGCGACGCCGACCGTGGCAAACAGGAGGCGGAGGTAGTCGTAGATCTCGGTGACCGTGCCGACCGTCGAGCGCGGGTTGGAGCCGGTCGTTTTCTGCTCGATGGACAGCGCGGGCGACAGGCCGTCGATCGCGTCAACGTCCGGCTTCTCCATCTGCTCCAGGAACTGCCGGGCGTAGGCGGACAGCGATTCGACGTAGCGGCGCTGGCCCTCGGCGTACAGCGTGTCGAACGCCAGCGAGGACTTGCCCGACCCCGACAGGCCGGTGATGACGGTCAACTGGTTGCGGGGCATGTCCACGTCGATGTTGCGGAGATTGTGGACGCGCGCGCCGCGAATGGAAATCCAGCGCTGTTGCATACAGGGACACCCGGGAGGCCCCTCTGCAGGGCCGTTTGGGTCTGGCCCAAAAGGTCAATTCTAGCATGCAGGCGATATAATCGCCCTGCTGTCCCCTGGGAGGAGCCCTATGAGCCGGCACGTCGGCCGCAACGTCGCGCGCAAGGACGGGACGGCCAAGACCACGGGCGCCGCCCGTTACGTCGACGATCTGCGGTGGCCCGGCATGCTGTACGGCCGGACCGTCCGGTCGACCGTTCCGAGCGGCAGCATCCGCCGCATTCACCTCGATTTCGACACGTCGGCGTTCACGGTGGTCGGCGCGGCCGACATCCCTGGCCGAAACGCGGTGTCGCTGCTCATCGACGATCAGCCGTGCCTCGCGGACCGGGACGTCCGGCACGTCGCCGAACCCATCCTCCTGCTCGCGCACGAGGATCGCGACGTGCTGATGGGCGCCCGCGTCCACGTCGATGTGCGGCCGACGGCACCCGTGCTGGACCCGGCGGCGTCGTCGCAGGTCTTCAAACACATCTCCATCGCGCGCGGGTCGATCGACGCCGGGCTGGCGGCCGCCGACCTGGTCATCGAGGGCGAGTACCGCACCGGCCACCAGGAACACCTGTACATCGAACCGAATGGCGTCCTCGCCGTGCCCGCGGACGGCGGCGTCACCATCTACGGGTCGCTGCAATGCCCGTACTACGTCCACAAGGCCCTGTGCACGATGCTGAACCTCGCGGCCAGCCGCGTGCGCGTGGTGCAGGCCGAGACCGGCGGCGGCTTTGGCGGCAAGGAAGACTACCCGTCGATGATTGCCGGCCACGCCGCGCTGCTGGCGCTGAAGTCCGGCCGGCCCGTCAAGCTCGTGTACGACCGCGCCGAGGATATGCTCGCCACCACCAAGCGCCATCCGGCCGTCGTCCGCCACCGGACGGGCGTGAAGAAGGACGGCCGGCTCGTGGCGATGGACATCTCGGTGCTGATGGACGGCGGCGCGTACTGCACGCTGAGCCCGGTGGTGCTCTCGCGCGGCTGTCTGCACGCGACCGGCCCGTACCGGTGCGCCAACGTGCGGGTGGACGGGCGCGTGGTGATGACCAACACGCCGCCCAACGGCGCCTTCCGCGGCTTTGGCGCGCCCCAGACGCTGTTCGCGGCGGACGTGCACATGGAGCGCATCGCGGAGGCGCTGCAGATGGACCCGGTGACGTTGCGCGCGCGGAACGCGTTCCGGCCTGGTGACGTGACGGCCACCGGCCAGGTGCTCGGCCCGGACACGTCGGCGATCGACGTCTTGAAGGCCACGGTTCGCCGGAGCGACTTCCGGAAAAAGCGCCGGGCGTACGCGGGTACGAGTCGGGGTATCGGCCTGTCGCTGTTCATGCACGGGGCCGGATTCACGGGCAGCGGAGAGGTGTACCTGGCGTCGAAGGCCTCGCTGGAGCTGACGGAACACGGTGCCCGCATCCTCGTCGCGAGCACGGAGATCGGCCAGGGCCAGCGGACCGTGCACGCCCAAATCGTGGCCGAGGTGCTCGGCCTGCCGATCGAGCGCGTCGAGGTGGAGGCGGCCGACACGGCGTTCGTGCCGAACAGCGGGCCCACCGTGGCCTCCCGGACGACGATGGTGGTGGGCGGACTGCTGAAGCACTGCGCCGAGGAGATGAAAGACAAGCTCGGCAGGATGTCCCCACGTGAGTACGTGCGCCGGCACGGCACGCTGGTGGTGACGAAGCAGTATGAGCCGCCACCCGGCCTCGTCTGGGACGACGACACGTATACGGGATCGGCCTACGGGTCCTTCGGCTGGGGATGCGATGTCGTGGAAGTGGAAATGGACCCGGTCACGTACGAGGTGCGGCCGACCAGGGTGACCACGGCGCAGGAGATTGGCCGGGCGATCTTCCCGCTGGGGGCCATGGGTCAGATCGAGGGCGGCACCGCCCAGGGGCTTGGCTACGCGCTGCTGGAGGAGGTCGTGATGCGCGACGGCGCCATGGCCAATGCGCAGTTGACGAACTACATCATTCCCACCACGCTCGACACGCCGCCGATGGACGTGACCATCCTCGAGAAGCCGTACGCGCACGGGCCGTTTGGGGCGAAGGGCGTCGGCGAAATGCCGATCGACGGCGTGGCCGCGGCCGTGGTGAACGCCATTCGCTCGCTGGGTCTCGATGTCCGCGAGATCCCGGCCACGCCCGAGCGGGTGATGGCGGCAGAACAGGCGTCAGGCGATAGGCGGAAGGCGCGAGGGGGACGGCAGCCCGGGAGCGCCAGGCTCCAGCCTGGCAGGTCGGTACGTAGCCGCGGACCTTCAGGTCCGCGTTCGGCGAAGCCGCGGCAGGGAGGCTCGCGATGACCCCGGCCTTCCCTGCCATCACCTTCACCCTCAACGGCAAGCGCGTGACCGTCAAGGCGCATCCGCTCAAGCGCCTCCTCGACGTCCTGCGCGAGGACTTCGGACTGACAGGCACCAAGGAAGGCTGCGGCGAAGGCGAATGCGGAGCCTGCACCGTGGTGCTCGACGGCCGGGCTGTGAACTCGTGCCTGGTGCCGCTCGCCCAGGCGCGCGGCGCCCGCGTGGACACGATCGAGGGGCTGAAAGGCCGCCATCCCCTGCAGAAGGCGTTTGCCGAGCGCGGCGGCGCGCAGTGCGGGATCTGCACACCCGGCATGGTGATGGCTGCGGCGGCGCTCGGCCCGAACCCGACGCTCGAAGACGTGCGGGTCGGCCTCGCCGGCAACCTCTGCCGCTGCACCGGCTACATCGGCATCTACCGGTCGATCAAGCAGGCAAACACTGAACGTCGCCGCGGGGCTTCAGCCCCGGCGTCGCCGACGGCACGAGCGACGACGCTGGGCCGTGGGCGTGGGCCTGGGAGCGCCAGGCTCCAGCCTGGCAAGTCGGTACGTGGCCGCGGGTCTTCAGACCCGCGATCGGCCGCGCGCCGCAAGGGAGGCTCGCGATGAACACCGCGATCGCCTCGCTTCAGTTGCTCCAGCCGTCATCGCTGACGGCCGCCCTGAAGATGCTCCGGGACGACGGCCCGCTGACGCCGCTGGCCGGCGGCACCGACATCTACGTGGGCCTGAACTTCGGCACGCTCAAGGACCGCCGGTTCATCGACATTTCTCCGATCGAGGCGATGCGCGGCGTGACCGTGCGCGGTGACGTCCTGCGCGTCGGTGCGCTCACGACATATCGCGAACTCATCGAATCACGCGTGGTCAATCGCCTCGTGCCGATGCTGGTGGCCGCGTCGCGCGAAATCGGCGCCGTGCAGATCCAGAATCGCGGCACCCTCGGCGGCAATGTCGCCAACGGCTCCCCGGCCGGCGACACGCTGCCGGTTCTGCTGGCAGCCGATGCGCTCGTCGAGTTGCAGAGTTGCGACTGGGTGCGCAAGGTGCCGCTGCGCGACTACTACACCGGCTACCGCCGGTCGGTTCTGCGTCGCGACGAGCTGATTACGGCGATCGAGATCCCGGCGGTCCACGGCTCGCAGTTCTTCCGCAAGGTCGGCACGCGCGCGGCGCAGTCGATTTCGAAGGTGGTCATCGCGGGCGTACACGGCGCGGAGGTGCGGATCGCATTTGGCAGCGTGGCCCCCACGGTGGTCCGGGTGCCGAAGACCGAGGCCGCGCTGGCCAGCGGGGCCAGCCTCACCGAGGCGCAGGAGATTCTGCAGACAGAGATTGTGCCAATCGACGACGTGCGGTCGACGGCTGCGTATCGCCGTCGCGTGGCGGCCAATCTCCTTGAGGATTTCTGGCGGTCCACCGGTCGGGGACGGGCTGGATTTCCACAGAAGTGAGCCCTGTGGGGACGGGTTAGTTTCCCACAGGCGATCGCAGAAACTGCACGCCTGTGGACGACTAACCCGTCCCCAGTCGGTTACTTCTGCGCGGAGAGCTTGTCTTTCGCCTTCGACACGTCGCGGTGGAACACGAACAACTTGTCCGCGTTCTCGGACTTGTCCGTGAAGTTCCACGTCTTCCCGCCCCGCTGCTTCACCTTGAGCTCCTTCTTCAGGTAGTCGATCTCGAACGCGTCGAGATCCTTGAGCGCAAACGCGAAGGCATCGTTCTTGTTGGCCGTGACGTACTTGATGCCGGCCGGCGTGGCGGACAGCGTGCCCGAACACGACCCGAACGTATGCTTGTGCACGACGGCGACCTGCGCGTCGAGCCGGACGTCCTTGAACCTGACGCTCACGGTGGTGTCGCCGGTGGCTGCGATCTCGATCGATTGGGCCACGCCATCTTCACCCGCCACCGACGCATTCAACTGGTGCTGCCCCGGCGAAACCTCCGTTGTCCTCAATGGCGTCGTGCCGACGAACTTCCGGTCGACGAACACGGAGGCGCCCGACACGTCACTGTCGACGAGGAGGACCGGGCCGGCCGGCGCGGCCGGCGCCGGCACCGCATCAGCGGGCTTGTCTTTCTTCGGCTTCGGCTTGGCAGCCGTCCTGGGTTGCTCGGGAGCGGCCTCCGGTTCGGCGACCTTGGCCTTTGGTGCCGGGGCGGGTGCGGACTTCGCCACCGACGCCGGCTCCTGCGGCTTTGGCTCGGGCGTGCTCAGCATCGTGTAGGCGACGTAGCCGCCCAACGCCAGCGCCACCACGATCGCGCCGATGCCGAGGACCTTTCCCATGCCGCCGGACCGCGGCTCCTGATCATGTTCGAAAACGGACATCTCGTCTCTCTCCGCCTGGGGTCAGGTCCAAAAGGGAAGTTCTTCTCCAGACAATTGGATCCAACCAGCTGACCCAGATCTTACAAGTGGGACCTGCCCTTGATCTTGACTTCAGACCGGGGGCAAACCTGCCGGACTCGCCGCCACCGGCACCCGATTCCCGGTCTGCGAGAGCCTGAACCCGTACACCGCGGCGACAGAGCACACCAGCAGCACCACCAGCGTCCCGCCGCCGTACCACCGCGAGAGTTCCATCGACATCGGGAAGCCCGTGGTCAGCGTGGCCGCGATGATATTCGCCACGGTGACCGCCACCAGGCCGAACCGCAGCAGCAACGTGACGAACGCGAGCAGGGCGGCGACGTTGAACGCGGCCGTCGACCACGGCAGGGTCGACCCGGCCATGCCGATCGCCGTGCCGACCACAATCAGGGCGCCGCCGGCCAGCCAGTCGCGGCGGAACAGCAGGCGCAGCAGGAACATGACCACGAACAGGACGAGCGTGTTGACGATGGCTGAGTAGGAGAGCGTGATCGCGGCCGACGCGAGGAAACGAGATCCCAGGAGTGGATCGAGCGCCGGCCGGATCGGAAACGGGTCGAGCCCGCGTCCGACGCGGCTGGCGAGTTCCAGCCATTGGATAAGACCGAAGAACGCCCCGCACAGCGACCCCACCAGCAGGTCGCGGCCGATGAGCGGATCGCGGATCCGTCCGGCAAGCAGCCGGCTCCAGGAGATGATCGTGTGCGGCCACAGCCGCCGGATGAACGGTTCAAGGGCCACGTAGAGGAGCCAGACCGTCACCGCGGCAAGCAGGGCGTACGACAGGCCCAGGACGAACAGCGCGGCTTCCCACAGGCTCGGCACATGGCTCGCCTCGATGGCCCAGCCGACCAGTATCATGGCGCACACGCCGACGGCCAGGCGAAAGGCCCCGCGCGTGTCACCGCGACCGTGCACGAGGTTGTATCGTGCCAGCACGACGGCGCCGATGACGAGCGCGACCAGGAAAACGATGAGCAGCACCTGGACCACGCGCACGGCGGCGGACGGCGGCGGACCGGCCTGGCCCTGGCCTGGAGTCCACGGCTCGACGACCCGGAAGAAGATCGGCTTGCCTCGCCAGGCGGCGGCTTCGACGCGCACGCCGGCGCCGGCCCGGGCGGGCTTCGTCTCAGCCCACGCCGCGCGGGTGTCGCCCCACGCCGGCGGGGCCCACGTCGGGTCGGTCGACGTATAGCCGGCCATGTCGATCCCGGCCGCGTCAAACAGGACGCGCCAGTCGACCGCCGGGGAAGGTGACGTCAGCGGCGCCTCGATGGTTGCCGGCATCGCCTCGAAGCGCGTCAGGCGGCCCGTGGTGCCCAGCCAGACGCGCTGTTGTTCCGGATCGTCGCCGGACGGATCGTCGATATCCACGCGGCCGTTGGCCACGCCGATCCCGAAGTACTCGTGTGCCGACAGGTAGCGAGGGCTCGCGCGGTACCAGAAGACGATGGCCGCTTCGCGTCCTTCCCGGACTGGTGTCCAACGACCCGGACCCTTGTCGGTGCGCGCGACATAGTCCAAGTACTCCTTGTGCCACAGCATGCCGTGAGCGGTGTCGACCGGCTTGGCCCCGTAGCCGAACCGCACCAGCATCTCCTGCGCCTTGTTGGCGAGCACGTCCGGCGGGTACTCGAGCGGCACGACGCGCGTGAACCCGTATTGGCTGGTGAGGCCGAGCACGGCAGTCATCACGACGAAGAACCCGGCCAGGCAGGCCATCGCCACCCGGGGCCGGATGCCGCCCGTCGCTCCCGCCGCCGCAACCATGGCGGGCGACGGCGTCTCGCCGGCCGCGAGTGCGGCCGCCAGCGGATCGCCACCGGGTAACCGAGCCGCCACCGAAATCGCGGACTCGGGGCGCGCGGCCGGATTGCTGGACAGGCACTGGCTCAGCGTTTCTTCGATGGCCGGGTCAATTGCGCCGGTGGCGCTCGACAGGTCAGCCCGGTTGCCTCGCTCCCGTTGCTGCCGAAGCCCGGCGATCGTCGTGGCGTCGAACGCGGGCCGCCCGCTGAAGACCTCGTGCAGCACGAGGCCAAGGGCATAGATGTCGCTCTGCACGGTGGCCGGCTTCCCGGCCAGCAGCTCGGGCGCCATGTACGCCGGCGTGCCGGCGATCTCGCCGTTCCCGTCCTGCCCCTCCGCGTCGCTCGCCAGGCCGAAATCGGTGATCCGCACCTTGCCCCGGCCATCGAGCATCACGTTCGCCGGCTTCAAGTCCCGATGCAGCAGGCCGCGGTCGTGCACGGCGGCGAGACCGGCACACAGCTGACGCGCAATCTCGAGACCCTTGTCGACGGGGAACCGGCCGATCCGCCGGATCGACGTCGCCAGGTCCTCACCGTCGATGTATTCCATCGTCAGGAACTGCCGCCCGTCTGCTTCGCCGGCGTCGTAGACACGGCAGACATTCGGGTGCGCCACCTGACGGGCCGCCCGGATCTCGTCCATCAGGAGCGCCAGACGCGACGCGTCGCCGGACAAGTGACGCGGGAGGAACTTCAGGGCGACCGGCTGGCCCAGCTTGAGGTCGTCGGCACGATAGACCTCGCCCATCCCGCCCCGTCCGAGCAGGCCGATGATGCGGTAGCGGCCGGCAAGGAGAGTGCCCGCGACATAGACGCCGTGGGCGGACGCACGGGTGGCCGATTGCGGAACACCAGCCTGCGTGGACGCGTCACCGCCGCGGAGTCGAGTGACGTCGGCATCGGCTTCGATCGGCAGACCACAGGACGCACAGAACCGGGAGCCGTCCGGAACCGCGGACGCACAATGCGGGCAGGGCTTCATCAGAGGGATTGTAATGTCCTCCTGGGGTCAGGTCCAAAAGGGAAGATCTTCTCCAAACGATTGGATCCAACCAATTGGATAAAATCTTCCCT
>Ga0334722_10000817_pt1 | contig 42890 bp, 58 predicted proteins | sample C3_bottom_MG_FD_207210 | JGI IMG/M metagenome (GOLD analysis project Ga0334722, IMG submission 207210) | Sediment microbial communities from Yellowstone Lake, YNP, Wyoming, USA - C3_bottom | ecosystem: Environmental > Aquatic > Freshwater > Lake > Sediment | place: USA: Wyoming | collected...
ATTGAGGCCGCTGTGCAGGCGGCGGGGTCTGCGCGAAAGCTGTGCAAGCAGTGGGGGGTGTTTGATTCCCACCTCTCCGCCGTGCGCCACGGTCGCATGAATCCCGACCCGAAGATGCTCGAAGCGATGCAGTTGCGGCGCATCATCCGGTATGAGCCCGTGTATCAGGAGGAGCGATGACGAGGTATCGGATCATGAGGAAGGGTGTGTCGGAGTTCCTCTCGTGGGAGGGCACGCCCACGAAAGACGCGCAGGATGCGGTGACCTTCGACTCGTACACGGAAGCGGTGATCTTCCTGCTCGAGATGCTGGATGAATCCTCGCTGTGGACGGTGGTGCCGGTGTTCCGGTGTCACGAGGTGGCCGCATGAGCGCTGCAACCTTTCAGTGGCTCATGTCGGCCATCGTGCTACTCGAGGTGATCGGTGTACTCTGGCACGATGTACGGAGGAATCCATGAGCGTTCTCGTCTGGATCGGCTGGGCCGTCTTGATGGCGTGGATCTTCCGCGCCTGCTGGAAGGACGCCGATGCCGCTGATCGGCGCGAGTTCGAAGATGAAGCACTCCGGCGCTTCGGTCCGATGGACTGAGCGCCGGCGTAGGTGCAGGATCCCTTTCCCTTTCCCCGAGGTAGTGATGATCACGCAAGAAGCGCAGGACGCGGCCATTGCGGCCGTGGTGATCGCCGGCGAGAAGTACGCCGAGGCGACGCAGCATGAGATGGCGCTCGAGGACCAGCGCCCGCTGGTGAAGTCCGAGGCCATCAGCCGGATCATGGCGATGCCGGATCCGCAGAAGGACGGGAAGCTCTACTCGGCGACGGCGGCTGATGCGCTCGTCATGACCGACAAGGCCTACGCCCTGCATCGGCAGGACCAGGGGCAGGCGGCAGCCGACACGATCCGTGCGCGCGCGGCCTATGAGGCGGCCTGCTCCCGTGCGCGGTGCCTCACCTTCCGCGTCATCGAGGTCGGGTGATGCTCGAGGTCATGCTGGTGCGACAGGGCGCCGTCACTGTCATGATCGTAGCGCGCATCGATGGTGTGCAGTTGTCGCACGACGAGGCGGTGCGTGCGGCTCGGGCACTGGATCTGCCGGTGCCTTCCACTCCCAGGCCGGCCTCCGTGCCGGCTCCCAGCGAGGTGTACGATGGCACTTCCCCAAGACTTTGATGTCGAGAACCCCGTCTGCCCGAAGTGTGGCGGCGAGATGTGGGACAACCGGACGAAGAAGGCGCGCGGTGAGTACAAATCGTCGCGCTCGGATTTCAGTTGCAAAGATAAGGAGGCCTGCGGGTACGGGATCTGGATCGGCGGGAAGGGTGCCAAGCCTGCGCAGCAGGCGCCTGGCGTGGCCTCCAGCAAGACGGCCAAGCCCTCCCTGTCTCCCGCAGACCGCAAGGCTGGGCGCGACAAGGTGTTCGCTGACTACCTCGGGTTGATGACGCTCGTGGCCGAGCGGATGGCGGGGATCGCCAAGCAGCACGGGGCGCCGCTCGACATGGGGAACGTGCAGGCCGCGACCTACTCGATCTACGGTGAGATGCGCGCGCGCGGGTTCCTTTCGCCGCCTCCGAAGGCCGCCGCTGCGGCGCCTGCGCCCCGTGCGGCAGCGCCGAGCCCAGCGCAGCGGCCGGCGGCGGCGCCCGTGCCGGAAGTGTTCGAGGAGGACCCCTATCTCGAGGCGGAAGACGATCTGCCGTTCTAGGGTGGGGACGCAGCGAGGGGGAGGCAGGCCGGTTCGACTCCGGCCTCTGCGTTTCGGAGGACACAATGGACGAACGAGTCACGAAGTTTGCGCTGCAGCATCGCACCACGAAGCGGTATCTCACGGCATCGACGATTCATCTGCCGTGTGAATGCGTACTCGGCGAGCATCCCGACGAGGCAAAGGCGTACACCTATGGCTCGATGGTGGAGGCAGAGATCGCCCACATGGCGCTCGACTCGTTTGCCAGCGCGTGGCAGGTGGTGCCGGTCACTCGACTCGTGCCGCGGCAGTTGCCGGATGTCTAATCCCTTCCCGATCGAGTTTCCTGGTGCGTGGGACCACTGGCCGGCGCCGCTCAAGCGCTACCTCGCCTATCGGGTCACCATGCGAATGCTCGAGATCCACGGGCCGGCGGATCTCGTGAAGTGGTCGTATGCGGGATCCCTTCGTCCCAATGGCGAGCGCGTGCCGTTCATCGGCGAGGGGCGTGACTTCTGGCCGCTGCTGCTCGAGGATGCCCGTGCCTGGCTGCAGGCCGAGGCCGACCGGCGGCGCCCACCTTCTCCTTCTCCCGAGGATACCTAAGTGAGACGCTGTATCGTGTACGACATCGAGATCGTCAAGGCGATCCCTGACCGCAAGGTCGCCCCGATTCCAGGCATCGAGTATTGTGCCGGGTGGCAGGACTTTCAGGGCATGGGCATCGCGGTGCTCTGCGCCACGGATGTGCAGGAGCGCGTGCCGCGGGTGTTCCTCGAGGATAACCTGGCGGACTTCGCGGTGTGGTCGAAGGACGCGGTACTGTGCGGTCATTCGAATCACGGGTTCGATGATGAGATCGTGCGGGCGCTCGGCCTCTGGACGGCCGCTGGATCCTACGACATTCTCCGCCATCTGCGCGCGGCGGTTGGGGAACCGATGGACTTCACGCCTGGCGTGACAAAGGGTGGGCGGAAGGTGAATGATCTCGCGCGCCTCAATCTCGGGATCGAGAAGTCGATGGACGGCGCACAGGCGCCCGTGCGCTGGCAGCAGGGGCATCGCGGCGAGGTGATTGACTACTGCCTCCGTGATGTCTCGATCGAATTGGCCCTGTTCGACCTGCGCTCCCGAATGGTCGATCCCGTGACGCGGCGCCTCTGTATCCTCTCCGAGGTGGCGGATGGCTAGCATCAAGTGGTTCACGGTGCCGGCGGGGACGCAGGTGATGCGCTGCTCGTCGCCGAAGTGTCAGAAACCGATCTACTGGATCCTCCATCCACGCACCAAGAGGCCGCATCCGGTGGACTGCGAGGTCGAGGGCGGCTCGCTGCCCAGCATCAATCCGGACAAGGATCAGATCGGCCTCTTCGACGGCGGTAAGCCTGGGCACGACGGGCGCGGGGTTTCCCACTTCGAGACCTGCCCTGATGCCGCATCCTTCCGGAGGGGTCATGTCTGATGCGCTGGCCGTAGACGGTCTCATCCCTGCGCCTGAGCGGCGCGCGCCGCGGCATCCTCGTGGGGTGCGGCGGTCGGAGGCTCAGATGGATCTCGAGTTCGTGGCGCCCGTCCTGGCCGTTCCCACGCGGGAAATCCGCGGCATGGTGCGCGAGGAGGGCTCGATCGAGTCCCAGCGGGCCGCCGTGGACGTCAAGCAGGGCTGTGCGTGGATCCGATGGCGGATCATGTGCATCCTCGCGGCCGAGGGGCCGCAGAATGCGCGCGAGCTCGAATCGCGCAACGAATTCCGGCGCTTCGGCGTGTGCACCGTGCGGAAGCGGATCACGGAGCTTAAGCAGGCAGGGCAGGTAGTGCAGGTCGGCCGGCGGGATAAGATGGCCGTGTGGGGCATCGCCAATTCACAAGATACCCACAAGTTATCCACTATGCGGAACGTGCTGTAACTTCTTGCTGGTGTGTGCATTACGGACTTCTCCACTTTTCCACACTTCCCTACTACTACAACGTCTTTAAGAATGAGAGAAGCAGGTAATGGTACCAGGTACCTGGTGGCGTGTGGAAATGTGGATATGTGCCACGTGAAACATCCTCTTGCGTTTCTCGTGGAACTAGCGTAAAGTGTGGACCATGAAACCGCAGCCGGTGTGCTCGAGATGCAGGACGCGCCCTCGACGGAGGAAGGACCAGCGGTATTGCACGGTCTGCCATGCGGCGGCGAACAAGGCCTCGAGGGAGCGGCTGAAGCAGCAGGTGAAGGAGTTGTGCGAGTTGGTCGCGGTGCTTTCCCGTCCCCAGCAGTAGGAGGGTTCATGCGGCGGTTGTCTGTTCACGAAGCACAGGCGGCGCGCGCGCTGCAGAGTCTCGGCGCGACGCTCACGCCCGCAGTCGCTCGAGTGCTTGGGCCCATGCCCCGCTCGGTTTGTCCGGATTGCCAGCGCGACCTGCAGGGGCAGGCCGGCGAGGTGGTGATCTGCCCACGCTGCCGTGAGCCAGTGACGGCGGCGCTGCCGGCGGTCGAATGACTGGCCCATCGGGTGTTGATGCCCAGGGGCGCAAGCTGGCGCCTCCGGCTGGCTCTGCGCTCCGTGCGCGCCGGCCTGGTGATCCCGTGCCGGACGGCGAGGGCACGATCTTCGAACGGGCGGCTGCGTGGACGGCGGTCGAACAGGCGCAGGAATTGCTCAATCTCGCCTGTCGCGAGGTAGCTGAGCTGGATCTGACAATCCGCAACGCCATAACCGGATTTGAGGAAGCGGTGGAGGAGTACCATCGCCTCGGTGCCGGCCATTGGTGGGTGGTGCGAGATGCGCAGCGCAATATCAACGGGTTGGCGGAGCAGTACGCGGACCTTGAGGAGCCTCTTCGGTTGCTACGTGCCGCGTTGGCGGAGTACGTGCGCATTGGGGGAGCGGCGGACCGCGCGCCTGGGGTCGGGGGGCTCTCGTGAAGAGCGGTACGATTTCTATGTCGGCCTCGGAGCTCGCAGCCGAGGCGCGGCGCCGGCAGGAACGGCGCGCGCAGGGGCTGCCGTTGCATGACGATGCCTCGATCCCCGATGATGGATCCACGAGCGTTCGCGCCTCGGTGGCTTTCGTTCCCTACCAGGATCCGGCGGACCCGTGGGTCATGGGCACGGCCACCGTGCGGCGCGTGAGCATCCCGTGGTCGCTGCTGGTCTCGGATAACGATCGGATGCAGCCGGTGGTGCGCGAGGGAATGCCGCGGCTCGTGCTCTCGAAGCGCTACAAGGAGGCTAAGCAGGCGGTGCGCGTGTTGCTGATTGCGCAGACGAACAGCCAGGCGCCCCTCATGGGGCGCGTGCGGGTGACGGCCACGTTCATCGAGCCCAATGCACACCGTGTGCGGGATCTGTCGAATTTCGCGAAGTTCGTGCACGACGCTCTTTCCTCGATCGCCTACGTGGACGATGGCCAGATCGACGTCCTCACCTGGCGGCGCTCCGCGCCATGCATCGATCGACCGCGGCTTGAGATCGCAGTGGAGGTGATCGAATGAGGGCGAATCTCCGCGGGCTCGAACAGCAGGCAGAGTATCATGCGGCGCAGTATCGCTTGCGTTGCGCAGAACAGGAGCGCGCGCGCCTAGCGCTCGAGGAGAAGTGGCGCCGGCTGCGGAAACCAGCCGGCCTGTCGGGGTTCGAGGTGGCGTTCTTCGCACTGCTGGGGGTTGCTCTCGGCGCATATCTCGCGTTCGTGATCAACTGAGCGTATGAGTCGAGAAGCGAAGTTCCTCATTGCATTTCTCTGCCTGATCGTGGCGGCCTTCGTGGGCGAGCACATCTGGTTCTTTCTGACGATTGACCAGCACTCGCCGACGCTCATTGCGCCCGTGTGCGTTGATGCGCCCACCAAGAGGGCGCCCAAATGAGCCAGCCCTTCACGAAGTCCCCCACCACGAGCGAGGGAACGCACGATGCCTAACCTCCAGCCGTCCACCGGACGGGCACCACTGAACGCACGGCATGAGCCGAGCATGGACGCGGTTAAGTTGCTCACGCTCGCGCACTGGTTCGACGAGTATGATGACGCCCGTAAGTACGAAGGCAAGCGGGAAGTGCAGGACGATCTTCGCCGCATTGCTGCTTACCTCGCATCCGCTCCCGACCCCGTAGCCGTCGAAGCGGCGATCGACGAGCTGTCGCTGGCCTCTTTCCACTGCGGCAAGACAAACTGCGCCCCAGAGGAACACCACCGCGACCAAGCGGCGCGCGCTGCCCTCCTCTCCCTCATCCGAGGCACCAACAATGACTGACAGCGAGTTGATTGACGCCATCGCCAAACTTGGGGGCGAGATCGCAGGGCTGAAGGCGAAGGTTGAGGCGTTGGAGTCCGACAAGCGCCGCCTGACATACGAGCGGGACGAACTTCAGGGCGTCGTGGAGACGTTCGGGCGTGCGGTCTACTGGAAAGAGTTGGACACCAACACCGTGAAGTTTTCGCTGACCGTGGACGAATGGACGCTCCGCGCAGGCGGGAGAGACGTGTTCATGGCGTCCATCAAGAAACTGTTTGACGAGGTAGACCACCGCACCGACATACTGAGAGGAAAGAAATATGCCTAACTCCCCGCAGGCGCAGGGCGTCACGGAGGCGTGGAGCGAAGGGTATGGCGTCGGCTACCGCGAAGCGTTGTCGGACCTCTTGGCAGATGCCTCACGGCTGACGTGGAAGCCCTATGACGTGCTAGGCTTGCTAGACTTCATTGTGCGCTTTCGTGATGCCGCTTACTCCGTTCCTCCCGAGCGGAGTGCAGGAGCGCAGGGCGAGGGGGGCAGGGACGATCCGAAGCTTCTGCGCGATGCGGTGATTGCCTGTCTGCCAAAAGAAGCAGCGTCGCTCATTGACGATCCGTTCGCGCCGAGTCTCCGGGCGATGCTTCTGCACTACGTCGCTGAGCTTGAAGCCGCCGCCCTCTCCGTTCCCCCCGAGCGGGAGCGCATCGGGGAGCCGTGGGCGATATACTCGCCGTCCGTTCATCACATCCAGCGCACCTATGCTGAACGTGAGGAGGCTGACAAGTATTGCGCGAGCCTCAACCGCGCTTCGACGGTGCCCGATTGGGTCGTGGTGAACCTGTACGTATGCCGCGATGAAACGCCCGCTGCATTGCTGGCCCCCGAGCGGGAGCGGACGGACTTCGACACCACGCGGCCTGCCACGCCAACGGAGGAAGCGCCATGAAGCTGTCATCCAAGTGTGCGTGCGGGGCGACGTTCGAGGGCGAGGCGGAGAAGGGCTCGCTATCAACGCCCGATCTGATGGCCATCTACCGCGACTGGCTGAACGTGCACGCAGGTCATGGCGCGGCCCCGAGCGACAGGGAGGAGGCGTGAGCGAGCGACTGTTCTGGAAGTTCCGCCTCTACCCCGAACCGGGGAAGTCGCGCCTGTTCGTGCGCGCCATCGTTTTCCGTCGCCGCAAGGATCAACTAGCGTTCTGGAAACTGATGGGCGACCGCATCGGACGGAGCGCAGGCGCGGCCCACTCCGAGATTGAGCGATACCTGCCGAGTGGCCGCAAAGATGGCCTGATTGGCATCGCGGTGTTCCGTCACTCAACGCTCGGCGCAGGGCTGGTCACGCACGAACTCATGCACGCCGTCAGCGCATGGGCACGTCGCAAGCGCATCCCAACCGCCTCGCTCGGCGAACGTGGTGGTGACGGCATCATTCCACCGAACGCCCCCGAGGAACGCATGGCGCAGGCCATCGGCCAAATGACCGCACAGTTCTGGCGCAAAGCCATCGCCGCAGGGCTCGCCGAACCCATCCTACCCCTCGTTCCGAGGACACCGTGAGCCGCCTGCCCTACACAGGCCGAGGGCGCCGGGGGATAGGCAAGCGCCTAAAGGGGCAATGCGCCCTCTGTCACAGGCCGAACCCTGGCGGGGCGCCGCAATCGTTCCCAGCCGAGAAAGGTGTGCTCCTGATCGCCGGCTATCCGATCTGCCGGACGCACGCACTCCGCATCGAGGCCATTGCGCACGACGCTGGCCGCCCCGTTGACTTTCCGTCGCTGCATTCTTAGTGTGGCGCTACTCCTTCACCCTATACGCTGAGTAGGATGGCTAAACATCCGGCAGTCTCAGGCGAGATCCCTGCGGCGCCTCCCACGCACATCGACGGCTTCGTGGTCGAGATGTGGCCGCTCGAGCGCATCAAGCGCTACTCGAACAATCCCCGCGTGAACGATGCCGCGGTGCCGAAGGTCGCCAATTCCATACGCGAGTTCGGCTGGCGACAGGTCATCGTGGTGGACGAGCAGGGGGTCATTGTCGCCGGCGACACGCGCTACTTGGCTGCCAAGCTGCTCCAGCGCAAGGAGGCGCCGGTCCATGTCGCCCGTGGGCTCACGCCCGACCAGGTGCGCGCCTACCGGCTGGCCGACAACCGCGTCGCGCAGGAGGCCGAGTGGGATGACTCGCGCCTCATGGCCGAAATCCGCGCGCTGCAGGACGCCTCCTTCCCCGTCGCCCTCACGGGGTTCGATGTGGGGGATCTCGAGGCGCTGTTCGGTGCCGCCCCCGTGGGCATCCAGCCTCATGCGGATCCCGAGGATCTGCCGGCGGTGCCGAAGGTGCCAACCTCGCGCTTCGGCGACCTGTACGCCCTCGGGCCGCATCGCCTGCTGTGCGCCGATGCCCAGCGCTCGGATAGCTGGACGCGCCTCATGGCTGGCGAGGTAGCCGATCTTCTCTGGACCGATCCTCCCTACGATGTCGATTACCAGGGTGGCACGAAGGAAGGCCTCAAGATCTCGAACGACAACCTCGGGCACGAGGGCACGGTGCGCCTGCTGCGCGCTATCCTAGCGAATGCTCTCATTCACCTGAAGGAAGGCGGCGGGGTCTATGTCTGCGCGCCCCACGGGCCGCAATTCTACGCCTTCGCGGTGGTCGGGACCGAGCTCGGGTTCTGGCGGCAGACGCTGCTCTGGATCAAGGACTCGTTTGCCTTCGGTCGCTCCGACTACCACTACCGGCACGAGGCGATCCTCACGACCGAGGGCCCAATCACCCAGATGGAGGTGTCCTCGATCGGCTATGGATGGCGCCCTGGGAAGGCCCACGCATGGTTCGGCGGCCGGAAACATGACACGGGATGGGAGGTAGACCGGCCGCGGGCCAACGGGGATCATCCGACCGCGAAGCCGGTGGAGCTCGTCACGCGCGCCATCTTGTCCTCGACGGAGGCAAACCAGCTACTCGTGGATCCCTGCGCTGGAGGCGGCTCGGCGCTCATCGCAGCCCATCTTTCCGGCCGGCGCGCAAAGGTCATGGAGCTCGATCCTCGGTACGTGGACGCCATCATTGCCCGCTGGCAGGGCGTCACAGGCCAGCCAGCACAGTTGCTCGAGCGCCTCGAGGCGCCCACAACGAGCGAGGGCGCCCCGTGAGAGGCGCCCTATCTCCGGCAGGCTTGCGCTCAGGCCAGGCGGGGCATGGGTCAGTCCTGGGCGGCTTTCGCACGCTTGATGTTGTAGCGCATCAATTGCAGCGTCGCCGCGCTCTCCACCAGCGCCTGTGCTGCCAGCAGCGCCCTGCGCACGATGCGCGCGTTGGCCTTGTTGTTCGGGATTCGCTGCAGCGCGCGCAGATCCTCGTGAAAGAAAGCGGTCACCAGATGCAGGTCCGTGGGGGCTTTGGGGGGGCGCGCGAATCCGTACTTCGGGATCTTGGCGTACTCGCGCCGTGCCTTCTCGAGTCGGTCCTTCATGGTCATTCCTCGGGTTGGGGATTGTGCCTCGTGGAACACATTACACCTTCTAATAACTTTGTCAAGCCCCACAACCGCAAGGGGTTGCGATGACGCGCCGGAAGATGGGCCGGCCGCCGTTCGTGTTCCCTCCTGGGGCCGAGGCCAATGTCTCGGCCGCTGCCTATAACGGGGCTAGTGACCGCGTGCTTGCCGGACTCTTCGGCTGCTCCATCGACACGGTGATGCGGCACTTTGGCCAGACGATCCGTAAACAACGCGCCTTGCGGCAGCTGGCCATCTCGGCTGCCCAGCAGAAATACGCCCTGAAGGGGAATCCTGCCCTGCTCATCTGGCTCGGGAAGCAGCCGGCCGAGAAAGGCGGGCTCGGGCAGCGGGACGAGGTGACGCTCGGCGGTAACATTGACATGGCTAAGCTGACGGACGAGGAGCTCGAAGCGATCGCGGCTGGGAAGGCGCGGCCGAAGCTGAAGCTCGAGGACGGGGGCAAGGCGAAGGCGGCGGAGGTCAAGGCCGGATGATTCGGGCCTTCCAGATCCCGATGGCGCTGCGCGCGAAGGCTGAGCTCGAATTGCGGCGCCGGCGCGCAGAGCGCGAGGAGGCGGAGGTGCAGGGCTCCGTGGTGGTCATGCCGGCGGTCGATCCCTTGCCGGTGCCGCCGGACGAGGAGCAGGTGGCGGAAGGCACGCGCCGACTGCGGGTGGCGCGCGAGAACCAGCTGGGCGACCTACTGGCCGCTTGGCGCAAACGACAGGAAGGTGCCGCGTGAAAAACCATGAGGTGCTCTCGGCCTGCGCGACGGCGAACGCCATGCAGAAGGGCACGGGGTTCGTCGTGGTGCCGCTCGGCCGGTTCGCGGCCGGCGGGGATGGCCAGTACAACCGCGTCCGGATCCGGCACCATGACTCCGACCTGCTGCATTGGAAGGAGGTGGCAACGCTCGAATTAACAGCGGCTGATACGGTGAGCTCGCTGCTCGATCGCGTGCGCCTCGAGGTGGACCGCGTCCGGGCACGCTGGCGCTGGGACCGCATCAAGGCCGAGCATCGGCTGCTCCGGCAAGGCCGGACGGTGGACCTATGAAGCGCTACCGCAATCGCAGGCTGGCCTTCCAGCGCGCGCGGCGCACTCTCAAGAACTGGCGCTGGTGCAGGCGGTATGTGCTGGATGCGGCCTCGCTCGGGCTGGCGGAGGCACGTCGGCGCGCGGTGCGGCAGATCCTCAAGGAGATCTACTCCGTGCCGCTGGGCACCTCTGGCCCGTCTGATGCCGAGGTGCTCGAGGCGTTCCGTGCCACCGAGGGCAGCAAGGTGCAGGCCAGACGCTACCTCGATGTAGCGCTCTACTTCGATGGGACTTCCCGGCACGGGATGGCCTGCGAGTCCTTGGGGCAGTTTCCTCGGGAAGCACCAGCCGAGTTTGCCAATCCGAAGGTCCACTTGCGGCGCGTCTGGGAGAACTTCGAGTGACGGATGCTGCTCCGATCCCTGTCGAAGAGGCGCCCGAAGGGGCGGAGGTGATCTTCAGGCCGTTCCCTGGCTTCCAGGAACGGGCGTTGTCGGCCAACGCCGACGAGGTGCTCCTCGGCGGGGCAAAGGGCCCGGGTAAGACGTTCCTGCTGCTCGCCCATCCCCTGCGCTGGGCCCATAAGGAGATGTTCGCGGGCGCATTCGTGCGTGAGTCCTTCAAGGAGTTGCAGCGCCCGCTGGACGAGGCGCATCGGTTCTATGCCAAGCTGCCCACGCGCAGGCGGCCGGCGTGGAATGGGGAGAAGCATCGCTTCACCTTTCCGTCCCGCGGGTTCCTGCAGTTCGGCTACGCCTCGAGCCTGAAGGACATCACCTGGACCCAGGGTGGTAACTGGTCGCACATCTACTACGACGAGGTTGGGAACCAGAAGGACGAGCGGGTGGTGGACACGCTGATCTCGGAGATCCGGTGCAAGGATCCCACCATCCGGCGACAATTCATGGGTTCAGCAAACCCAGGGTTCGCCGGCCATGCGTGGAATAAGCGGCGCTACGTGGTACCCTGCGGCAAGCACGGCGAGCGCATCGCTTGGCAGCGCGTCGTGCTCCCGTCCGGCGATGTCGTCTGGAAGTCGAGGCAGTTCGTGCCTGGGAAGGTCACGGACAACCCTATCTTGGCGAACGACTCCACGTACATGGCAACGCTTGCCCTCCTGCCCGAGCGGATGCGGCGCTGCCTCATGGACGGCGATTGGGACGCGGCCTCGGGCATGGCGATCGACGAGCTCGAGCCCTCCGTGCACTTGGTGGCGCCGTTCCAATGCCCTGAGCATTGGCCCTATATCGCTGGCTTCGATTGGGGGTTTGCGCATCCGTTCGTGTTCGTCTGGGGACGGGTCTCCGATGATGGGCGCGTCTACATCTGCGATACGATCAAGGGGCGCCTGCTTCGTGATTGGGACATCGCCGGGAAACTGCTTGAGCGCGTGCCGGCTGAGGCGTTGCGCAATGTGCAGGCCGGGCACGACTGCTGGAACGAGGAGAAGGCGCACGGGGAGAATGCGCCGCAGGTCGCTGAGTACTTCGCTCGGCAGGGCATCCAGCTGGTGCAGGCGAACATCGCGCGGGTGCAGGGCTTCAATAACGTGCTGCAGTATTTCGCCTGGCGTGAGACGGAATTCCTGCCGGCGCGTCAGCCGATGGTGCAGTTTCTGGATACGCCTGGGAATCGCTGGCTCGTTGAAGAGCACTTGCCCACGCTGGTTATGGATCCTGACGATCCGCGCGATGTGCTCAAGGTGGACGCGGATCCGGAAACGGGGCAAGGCGGCGATGACGGCTATGATGCGATCCGGTACCTGCTGGCCAGCCGGCCGATCAAGGCCTCGTCTATGGCGCACCTGCTCGAGAAGCGGTTGTGGGATCCCGATGTGCTCCGGCGCGAAGCGGAGAAGTTCGGGCGCGTGGACACCACGAAGGTTCATAAACCAGTCATCTTCCGCGGGAGGTAGGGTGAGCAACTTCAAAGATCGGCGGTCCGTGCAGGGGGTGAAAACCACCACGGCGCCATCGCAGGGCACCGCCTCGATCGGGCACCAGGCGCGGCGCCTGTCGACCGGCGCTCGGTCCTTCAGTGAGTTCTTCGCGCCAGAGTACCAGCGCAGGGAAATCATGCGGGGGGAATTCCTGAACCTGATCGGGATGATCGAGTACCAGCGGTCCGAGTCGCGCTGGTGGCGGCGCATCTGGCGCTTCCTGATGGGGGATCCGCAGGTCTCGAACCTTATTGCGGCGCTCGTGGACGCGCACCGTAAAACACTCGAGGAGGCGGCCGAGCGGTTGCGGCAGATGCGCGAGGAGGCAAAGGCCGCCTCGGCCGCATCTCCCATCGTGGCGCCCTCGGCGGCCGATGCTGAGAAGCTGGCGCGCGAGCAGGAGGGGTCCAGCCATGCGTGAAGCCCTCGTGATGGTCGGGGTGGTGCTGCTGGCGGTCATCCTGGGGGCCGTGATTGCCTTCACGGCCTTCCATCGCGCACTCAGGTGGATGGTGCGCATCGGGCAAGGCGCCCTTCCTGAGGCTCCGCCGGCGCAGGACCGGCTGCCGGTCTCGGCAAGTCCGGAGGCGATGGCGCAGGCGAACCTGATGAGGGAAGCAATCGAAACGGGGGCGCGTCAGCTGTACCAGGACGCGAGGGAGTCAGGAGCGCCCATCTCTATGAAGCAGGCCCGCGCTGATGCTGAGCGAATGCTTGGGCACGCGCCGGACCTGGGAGGCGCACGGTGAGTGCTCGCACGCCAGTCATGCCGCCGCTAACATCGCGGCAGGTGGAAGTGGCGCAGCTACTCTCGGACGGTCACTCGCCCGAGGAGGTCGCCGTCGTGCTGGGGATCAAGGCCATCACGGTGCGCTATCACATCACGGAGGCGACGCGGAATATCCCAGGCGACCTGCCGCCGCGTCAGCGGCTGGTGGCGTGGGTCCGCGGCGCTGGCCTCGAGGTGCTCGACCGACCGGCTGGCGCGGCGCTCCGGTGCGCGATGCGCCTTGCGAAGAAGCGCCGGAAAAACTGACTATAAAAAGAACAGGGCGGAGCGCGGGCGCCGGTAGTAGGTTGTGAGCGTTGAGCGGGCTCACAATCGCGGAGGTGGCGCATGTCACAGCTCAAGGATGCCGGCACACCTGATCCTCTGGACTTCCGCCGGGCGCGTCCGATCCGTGGGGAGGCGGGGGAATTCGCCGTAGGCAGTGCGATCTCCAGCACGGTTCCTACTGTTGCCCTCGTGCCGATTGCCGGCGCGCTGGTGATCCGCATCCGTGGCAAGTTCACCACGACCGAAGCCGCACCTCCATCGCCGATGGGGGTGTTGTCGTTTACGTACCGGCGCTCGCCTCCGGACCACGACACGGCATACTCCACCTCGCTCGCGCCGCCCCACGCCGATGTCCCGGTGGTGAAGGACACGGAGTTCCTGATCGACATCGAGCCGATTGGCGAGTCGCTGTTGGCGATCACATTCACGCCCGATGGCGGCGTGGATCCGGCGAAGGTGATCTCGCCGACGTTCTTTGACCAGATGCAACAGTAGCCATGAGACAGTTCCGTCCTGGAGATGGCACCCGGCCGTGGTTGGCGTGGCTCAAGCATCGCCGGGGATGGATGGGCGGCGGCTTGCCGACGCAGTCGGTGCAGCGCGTGACGCAGACGGACGAGGATCGCATGACCGAGGATGGAGAATTGCGATTCACCGAGGGCACCTAAATGTCGAAGAGGATCTCGGAGCTCACAGCCGCTGATGTAGCGGATCTCGGCGCGCTCACCTCGGAGTTCGAGGTCAGCATCGACGTCACCACGGTGCCGCTCTCGCGCCGCATCGGCTTGGGTAAGATCGCCACATGGCTGGCGACCATCGGCCTTGCGGCCTCGAACGTCCTGGCGCAGGGCGTCACGGTCACGCAGGGAACGATCATTGATCCGGCGGCCGGCTACGCGCAGACGGTGACGTGGAACGATGCAGCCGACACGTTCATCGCGCAGACGCTCGAGGTGACCGACACGGCATCGGCGGCTGGCTCCCTGCTGGCCCGGTGGCGGGTGGGGGGCATCACACAGTTCTCGGTGTCGAAGTCCGGTATCCTGTCGCTCGGGACGGCGGCGACCCCCAGCGCCCTCGCGGCAACGGCGTTCAATGCCTTTGCTAGTACGGTGAGCGGTGCCGTCCTGATGGGCTACGGGACCACGGCAGATGTCACGCTCAAGAACCGCGCCGGTACGGATGTCCTCAAGATCGGGCCGAATACGACGGCGGCAGTCTTTGCAGGTTCCGTCACCGGTGGTGCCGCCTCGTTCACGACGGGGACGTTCTCGGGCACGCTTCGGGCCATGGGAACGGCTGGTATTGGTGGTGCAGCGGTGGCAGATACCGGTTTGTATATCGCGTCTAATGCACTCACGGGAACCACGCAGTACGGGATCATCAGTAATGCAACGTTCAGCAGTGCAGCCACGGCCGCAGGTATTGGTCTTGCCGCCTTCGTGACGACTGCTGCTGCCTCATACACGATGACCGACGCCAAGGGCATCTGGATTCTGAACGCGGGCAAGGGGGCCGGGTCCACTATCACGAACCTATATGGTCTCTATATCGACGACCAGACGGCGGGCGGCACGAACTACGCCATCTACACGAACGCGGGGCTTGTCCGCTTCGGCGGTGCCGCCACCTTCGCGTCCACGGTGACGATCCAGAGCATCGGCGCATTCGCGGCGGGCGACAAGTATCTCGTAGTCGATGCCTCGGGCAACATCCACAAGTCGGCGTTGGGGCCAGCGTCCTAATGCGTGCAATCCTGTCGGAACTCATCTGGTGTATGCGGTATCCGTGGTGGCTGTTCTAATGCCCCGCCCCACCGCCGAGGACGCCCGATGACGCGCTGGCTCCGTCGCGTCCTCTATGGTATCCGCCGCTTCCTCGGCATCCTGCCGCCGATGCGGTGGGAGGATGGCGTGATTGACCGTGACCCGCGCTACGCCGCGCTGTACGCCGACGTGGTGCGGCGCATCCGGTCGGTGCGTCCCGACGCCATCCAGTCGCCTGACTTCAAGCTGACGGTGCGTCTCTACGACCGCTGGCCACAGGGGTCGGAGTTCAACTGGGGCAAGGTCTTAGCCCCGAACACGATTTCCGGCGATACGGGCGGCACGCTCTGCTTGGCCGACTTCAAGCGGCACGATCTCGACGTGATCAATCACGAGTACTTCCACGCCATTACGGGGATCGGAGACCATCCCGCATGGGCGTTCAAGGCTGATGGATTCACTCTCAACGTCTAGGACTATGATACGTTGCACATCGGAACAGGCCGCGGCGTTCTGCGCCGGCTATACGAAGCTCGAGGATGTAGTCTTGGACAACGAGCGAGGCATGGCAGCCGCCGAGTTGTACGGCATCGTGCTCCAGCGCGCCCAGGCGTACCAGCTCCGGGCCAAGGCGCTGCAGAAGGAGCGGCAAAAGCTGGTCGAAGACCACGCCAAGAAGGATGGGAAGGGGAACATGCAGTACGCGAACCCGGACGAGCCGGATCCCAATAAGCGCATCCTGATCTGGAATAACCCGGAGAGGTGGCAGGCCGCATACGAGGCGTGGCTGGCGAAGTTCGAGGCCATCGGGAAACAGCGGCTGGAGGTCGATGCCACGCCGCTACCCGATACCTTCTTCAGCAAGCCGGACGAGCTCAAGGTTGTCAACGCGATTCGCACGGCATTCCTTCCGTTCATGGCGAAGGCGCAGGCCGCGCAGGATGAGAAGGCCCACCCGCAGGGCAAGCGTAAGAGGTAGCTATGGCATCGGTTAAGGAGAAGGCCCGGGCGTTAGTGGCTGCCAAGATGCAGCCGATGGCCCTCACCAAGGCCGAGCGCAAGGCGCAGGATGCTCCGATGGCGGGGATCGGTCCTTCAAGGGGCGAGGTGTTTCCCTGGGGCCTGACCCTCACCCTCGAGGATGTCGTGATGAAGAAGTTGAAGTTGCGCACCGATCTAAAGGCCGGTCAGCAGGTGGTGCTCGCGGGCGTGGCGAAGGTGAAGCGGTGCGAAGAGACGGAGGACGAGTCCGGCGCGCGGTGCTCGTGCACGATCCAGATCACGAAGCTGGCCCTGACGCCCTCGGGTTCGGCGAAGGCCTCAAAGGGCAAGGACGCGGACGATTAACATGGCTGATAAAACCATTGACCAGCTGGACACGATCACCCTCGCGGATATCCTCGAGGCAGCAGAGTTCGAGATCCAGAACGTGGGCGGTACCTCGCCGGAATCGCGTAAGGCGACCATCCCGCAGGTGCGCCTCGTGGTGCACGATGTCGCGGCGCTCTCGGCTGCGACCGCCGCGCAGCTGTCGGCCACGACCTACTTCACGGCGCAGGACGCGACACTCGCCGACCCCACCACGCGGAATGTGCGCAAGGTGGTCCTCGCCGAGATGCGTAAGCTGATTCTGCAGTCCAAGACCTTCCTTCTGCAGACGGCGGCAAAGGTCGGCGCCACGGCCGGCTGGGTGGTCGGGGCTGCGAACAACCTCGGGAAGCTGGCCACCATTCCGGCGGGGCAGACGAATGCCACGCTCGTGGTACCGGTCTCTGGCGTGAAGATCGGCGACATCATCACGGGGTTCTTCCTCACGGGCTCGATCCAGTCGGCCGGCAACACGGGCACGATCACGGCGGATCTCCGGTGCCTGACCGCGGCTGCGGCTGGCGCCACAGATGCCAGTGTGGGCGCGATGGCGGCGCCCCTCTCAGTCACGGCTAATACGGTGATCTCGAGCGCGAACGCAGCCAAGACGGGGCTCACGCACACGGTGGCGGAGGGCGAGTCGTTCTACGTGCTCATCACGGCCACCACAGGCGCGTCGGTGACTGAAGAGTTGCAGGCGATCGGTCTCACGGTCACGCAGGTCTGACGATGGCCACGGTCGTGCAGCCTGGGAGGGCCGAGCGCTGGGGGGCCACGAGCATGGCGGTGCCGCAGGGCGGCTACAATCCGCTGCTGCAGATGGTGCCACTGCGCCGCTCGCCGACCGAGGCGGATCCGCGCGTGGATGGCGCGATCATCGAGCGCTTCTCGAGGGAGCGCAATGCCCAGGACGCCATGCTCTTGGTGCGCGATCGGCAGATCGAGTACAACGTGCGGATGCTGCTCGGGCAGCAGTGGAATCAATGGCATCCGGTCACGGGGCGCTACTACGACACCTCCGAGTGGCTGAAGGACAGCGAGAAGGCCTGGCGGAAGATGCCGGTCATCAACAAGCTGCTCCGGTACTTCATGGTCACGCACTCGCGCCTCACGGAAGGGACGCCCATCCTGACCATGCTGCCTGGGCCGGACCGCGTCGATGCCGAGTTGGCGTCGGTCATGGATACGTTGTTCAAGAAGGACTGGCGCGATGCGGGGATGGAGGATGTGCACGACCAGCTGATGATGTGGCTCATCCTCGCCGGCCGCGCCTATGCGATCTCGCGCATCGACCTGAACGCAGGCGACTGGCAGCCGTGGATTGCCTCGGCGCACCTGCCCATTCACGGGCCGGATGGTCAGCCGGTGATCGATCCGGTGACGCAGCAGCCGGCGATGACGCCAGAGCCCGTGGACAACGTGCCGCTCATGCCCGATGGCACGCCCAACGCCTACATGGATCTCAACGGTCAGGTGCAGCATGTGGGTCCGCCGCACATGGAGCGCATCGGCGGCATTGGCGTGGACGTCTACTCGCCGTTGCAGGTCCGTGGCCAGTGGGGGCCGCAGCCTTGGCACAAGAAGCGGTGGCACGAGGTGATCCGGTTCCTCACGCCCGAGGAAGTCTACCAGGCGTGGCAGGTGGTGGTGGAGCCCGATATCACGCCCGTGCAAGCGGCCAACGTCGCGACGCTCGAGCGCGTCCTGTATGGCTCTGGGTTCTTCACCGAGGAGCTTGGCCTGACGTCCTCGGGGTGGTCGGATCCGAGGGCGAAGGGGGCCTTGTGCACGGTAGTCGAGCGCTGGGAGGCGCCGATCCCGTTTGACGAGCGCTTGATCGGCACATGGGCCGAGCCTCTGATTGAGACGCCGAATAACCCAGGCGGCCGGCACACGGTCTGGACGCCCAAGACCGTGATCACCGATGGTCCGCGCGAGGAGGCCTGGCGCTACACCTCGCCGATACGGTGCTGGGACTTCGTGCGCGTCGCCGGCCGCCCGTCCGGTTTCACGCCCTTCGAGGCGATGCTGGCGCCGCAGCGCGCGTACAACCGCACGCGCGGACAGCTGGAAGAGCAGGCGGCGCTGTTGGGAAATCCGCAGATCACCGTGGATTCCGGCTTTGGGGTCGCAGCCTCCGAGCTCGACAACGCCCCAGGGCACATCTATGTCGGCGCCAAGCGGCCGGGAGTCAAGGCCGTAGAATTCATCGAGGCGCCTCCGGTCTCGCCGGACGTCATCAAGTCCATACAGTACTCCGCGCAGGAGATCGAGGAAATCGGCGGACTCCGCGGCCTCGAGGGCGCGGCGCCCACGGGGAATGCCTCGGGCGACCTGGTCGAAGAACTCCGGTTCAATGCGGACCGCATCTTGGGCTCGACCGCGCGCCGGCTGCCGGCAGAGTACGCCCGCATGGCCGATGACTGGCGTCTCCTCTACAAGCGCATCTACACGGCCGAGATGATCATCGCGATCAACGGCGAGGATAACCTCGCGGAAACGCTGACGGTCCTGCCGGAGGTGTTCAAGGAAGGCCATGTCAACATCACGCCCGATGCCGAGTCCATGCTGCCGGAAGGCCGCGGGGAGCGGCAGCAGCGGGCGGAGCGGATGTTTAGCCTCGGCCTATTCGGGGATCCCAAGAGCATCGAGGCGCGCGAGTCGTTCCTCGAGATCTCGCGGTTCCCGAATTACGCGCGCATGGCCAGGCCTGGCGGGCCGGACCGTGCGATGGCCGAGCGGGAGAACGGGAACATTCTGATGGGCCAGTTCGAGCAGCCGGTGCTCGAGTGGTACGATGACATGGTCCACCTGTCGGTGCACGAGCGCTACATGAAGTCGCCGCAATTCCTCAAGCAGCCGAAGATCGTGCAGCAGGCCTTCGCGATCCATCGGATGCTGCACCTGCAGAAGCTGCAGCGGATGTTTGCCGCTCAGGGGCCGATGGGCCCACCGGGGCCTGGCGGGCCGGTGATGCCACTAGGGGCCGGCGGGCCGCCTGGGGGCGGCACACGGCCGCCGGTGAGCACGAAGCGTCCGGATGGGTCAGAACCACAATCGATCGTTCCTGGGGCGCCGAGGGCGCCTCGGTCCGTGCGGCAGCAGGGGGGGCGTGCGCCCACGGCCATTTCAAGCCCCGAGGGTTAAGTCATGGCAGCCAGCGTCAGGCCGGTATCCGAGGGATCCGGCGCAGCACCAGCGGCTCCGGCCGCTGCAGGTGGGTCTCCGGCGGCTCCGGCCGCGCCGGCAGTTCCTCCGCTCAAGGCGGCCGTCGCGGCTGCGCGTGAGTTGGTCGAACGCCAACGCGCCGCAGGCGCCGATGTTGCCGATGAGCTCGAGGTGCCGGCGGAATCGGCGACTCCGAGCGGTGAAGCGGAAGGCGAAACCGAGGAAGAGCGCGCGGCACGAGAATCAGCCGCGGCGGCGGGCGAGGGGGGGGAACCGGCCGCCGGCGAGGAAGGTGGCGAGACGCCTGACGATGAGCTCACGGTGGTGCTCGACGGCGCGCATGAAGGCGAAGAGCTCCCGATCACGGCCTCCGACAAGGAGACCGCCGATCGGCTGCGCCAGCTGAAACGCGCGGCCATGCGGGGCGACCAGGCGCGTGCCATCCGTGAGGAGGCGCAGAAGGACCGCGAGGCGGCCGAGGAAATCAACTACACGATCGAGTTGGATCCGGCGGGTGTGGTGGCTGAGCGCATCACGAATCCGGCCGACCAGGTGCACCTCGCGCAGTACCTGCTCACGCGGCCTGGCGTGCTGCAGCATCTGGAGAATTGGCTGAACGACATGCTCGCCGATCCTGAGACGCAGATCCCGTTGCAGGCGGTGCAGGTCGATGCCATGCGCATCAAGCGGCGCGATGCCGTGCAGGGGCAGGTGCAGCACAAGCGGCTGATTAACCAGAATGCGCGGGCGATCATTCAAGCGGCCGAGCGTTCGATCGACTCGCTCGTACCGGCGGACTGGCCGGACGAGGCGAAGGCGCAGATGTACAACGACGTCATTGCAGACGTTAGTGCAGAGAATCGTCGGGCGGTGCTCGCTGCGGAACAGCAGGGGCTGTCGCACGATGGTCGGTATGACCCGCGGAAGGTCGCGGGGTTGGTGCAGCGCCGGCTCAAGTTGCTCGGGGTGGCTCCCCGTGCCGCTGCGCCGGTCGGTGGGAAGAAGCCCACGACAGGGACGCCCCCTGCCGGTCGGCAGGCGCCCACGCCTGAGACCCTGAAGCAGCAGCGCAGGAATCGGTTTGTCGCCGCGTCAGCACCTGTAGGGGCTGGCTCGCCGGCGCCGGTCATCCAGCGCGCGCCTGCTTACGATCCGAAGTTGCCAGGCACGCCAATTCAGCAAGCGGCGGCCTGGGTGCGGCGGACCGTGTCCGGACTGCGGAAGCCACAGTAACCCGTGAAGGATCACTGAGACTTTCGACGCAGGAGTAACCATGCGGTACATGAATCGATGGACGGGGATGGGGGCGCTGCTCGCCGTGCTCTGCGCGGTGATGGGGGTCGTGCCCATCCAGGCGCAGGACGTTGGGCTGATGGGCATCGGCCTGGCGGGCATCACGGCGACCGGCACTGATGACTCGCAGGAAATCCTGAAGATCATCTTTGACGAACCTCTCGTGACGCAGGTCGTGACGGACTCGGAACTCATGAGCGTGTTCGACACGGACACGAACGTCAAGGAAGAGGAAACCACGGGCGGGCGCTACATCGAGGCCGCGCACTACTTCGCCCTCTCGGGCGGCGCTGGTGCGGTCACGGAACGTGGCACCTTCCCGCAGGCCGATCCGCCGGTGTTCAAGAACAGCCGCGTCTACCTGAAGAAGATGGGCGGCTCGGTGGAGTTGACCGGCGACGAGATGCGCAAGGTGAAGGGCGATGTCGGGGCCTATGTGAACTACATGGAGCGCGCGCTGCCGGACCTGGTCACGCGCCTCGTGAACTCGCTGGACCGCCAGTACATCGGCTACGGCTATGGCGTCAAGGCGCGCGTGACTTCGGTCAGCGCGTACAACACGCCGGCCGCCGGCCAGTTTAATGTCGTGGTGGAGGACACCCTCGGCATCGACGGGTGGGAGGATCCGTGGCTGCAGTTCCTCGAGGGGGAACGTAATGTGTTCACGGCCTCGCTCGCGAATCCGGTCACCGTGCGCAATGCGGGCACGGACCAGTCGGCGCTCCTGGTAAACATCGATCCCGATACGAATACGCTGACCTTCGAAGGGGTCCAGGCGCTCCGTGATCTCATCGGCGTCGGCGACTACATCGCCGATGGTGACCGCGGGCGGTATTCGTTCCCGCACGCGGGCGACACGATCGAGATCACGGGCCTCCTGGCGGCCGTGGACAATGGCGACATCGTGTCCAGCTACATGAACATCGACCGCAACGACAACCGGCTGTGGCAGGGTCAGGTGATCGACGCACTGGCGGCGCCGTTCGATGGCACGCTCAGCGAGGCGCTCCTGCTCTATGCCGATCGGCGCTCGCGCAAGCGCGGCGGCGGCAATGCAGACCTGATCGTGACGTCCGATGCGGGGTACGACTCGTACTGGGCGTCGCTCAAGGGCGACCGGCAGTTCATTGGGTCGCAGTCCTACGAGGGCGGACGCAAGCTCGGCCTCCCGATCATCATGGGCGACCGCACGGTCAACCTGAAGATTGCTCGCAAGCTGCCGGCGCAGGTCACGTTTGGTCTGCAGACGGACACGTTCAAGCGCTTCACCCTCGGCTCCTGGCAGTGGATCGACATCACGGGTTCGATTTGGGACCGCGTGGTCGATTCCGCGGGCTTCTACGACATGTACGCGGCGTTCGGCGTGCTGTACGAGGAGTTGTTCTGCAAGCAGCCGGTGAAGAACTGGCGCATCGACAACACGATCGGTTCTCCGTAGTTCTCGCGTGAGGGGGCGCCGGCACATCGGCCGGCGCCCCGCACGCAGTCATGAATGGCCCGCGACTACACAGCGGGAGAGGGCTTGATCCATGAGCATCACGGACAACAAGATGGCCAAGAATGCGCTGTCTGCACGGATGGCGCTCCGGCTCGGACCGCCGATCGATGGCGTGCTCTCGAGGCCGACGATCTCGGTCAATGCCGGCGATCACACGAAGTTCGATGTGTCGGCCTTCAGCTATCGCATGGGCGGGCACATCTACGCGAAGGCCGCGCAGACGGCCATTGCGTTCAGTGCGGTGCACGCCACGGGCATCGGTGCGTGGCTCGGCATCGGCATCTACATCGACCAGCGCGGCACCATCACCACGGCGGCCTCGCCGAACACGGGCGATCAGGACTACGGCACCGAAGCGCTGGCGCTGGCGTCCATCCCTGCGAGCACGAACGGGGCGCTGCTGATTGGCACGATCACCCTGCGCACGGGCTCGGCGGATTGGGACGCGAACACGGACGCGCTCGACGCGGCCGACCTGGTGTCGGCCAACCTGCTGGGCCTGAACAAGGATCGGCGCTGGAACCAGTTTCCCGTCCGCTCGCGCGTGCAGCTGGACAGCTTCGAGACCTTCTGCCGTGGCTACACGGCGACGGTCAATGCGCAGGTGCTCGTCACGCATGATGGCTTCAACGGGCCGGTGACGAACCCTGGGCTCGAGGTGGACCGGCGCACGGTCGCCAACGCCTCGGTCACCAAGCTGCGCTATGGTGCCTTCGACTACATGATCGATGGCGTGCTCTACCACAAGAATGCCGGCTATGCGCTGGCGTTCTCGGCGGCGCATCCGGTGACGGCGGACAAGTGGGGCGCCATCCTCGTGCAGATTGACGCGGCGGGAACGATCTCCACGCGCATTTCGGGCGCGACGCAGACCACCGCACAGGCGTACACGAGCAGCGCAGCGGCGCGCGCGGCATTGCCGGCGCCCACGGCGGGCAACGTGGTCATCGGGTGCGTCGTGGTCGAAGCAAAGAATGCCACCTGGACGGCGAACACGGACGATCTCGTGGCCGCGTCGGATCTCGAAAGCGTGGACATCATCAACGCGATCACCGATCGGCTGCTCGACAACGTCACGCTCGCCATCGACGCGGTGCCGGAGAAGTTCAAACTGTCGGCGGCGGTTCACTATTCGATCGCCGGCGTGAAGTACACGAAGGCGGCGGCCACGGCCATCGCGTTCTCGGCCGCCCACGCGTGCACGGCCTCGAAGTACCTGGCCATTCTCGTGCAGGTGGACGAGGCGGGCGCGGTTTCGTCGCTCGTCCCGTATCGTGACGGGCGGTCGCAGACGGCGGCGCAGGGCTACGACAACTACGACGCGGCACTCGCGGCGTTGCCGCAGACGGAAGCGGGCAAGGTGGCGCTCGGGGCGATCGTGGTGCTCGCCGATTCCGGCGGCTGGACGGCGCAGACGGATGACATGACGGCGGGCAGCGATCTCACCAGTGTGTGGTTCGTCGGGTTCAAGACGAACCAGCGCAATGGGCTGGCGGGCGTGGAGCCCACGAATCAGAATGCGCTGTGGCCGGTCAACGGTGCACTTTTCGTGGCAGACGCGAACACCAGCGCGGCGTTCGAGGGGGATCCTGATGTGCGACCGGCGCGTGGGTTCAGCAACGGCACGATCGGGGTCTATTTCGGGGCGACCACGGTCGGTGTCGCGGTGGCGCCGGAGGCGGTGATGGTCGTTCGTCCCTTCCCGCTCGACGGGGAAGGGATGCAAGTGGCGAAGGCGTCCTGATGCAGATCATCCAGGCGGTGCGGGAGCGATTCTCCCGTGGTGAACGCAGGCGATGCGGTGGACATCGCGTGCGGACGCGAGTGGCGCTCCCGGCCGTCTTGGATTTCCCGCAGGATGTGCTGCGGGCGCTCCGGCTGCTGGAGCCCGGGCTTGACGGCTACATCTTGCCGGATGGGCGGGTGTGGATTCTGCAGCTGGTGCCGAACCGCGCCCGCATTGAGGAGGGGCGCCGGCAGATGGCGACGCTCCGGCTGGAGGATTTGGGAATGCCGGACCGGCAGACGCTACTCATGGCCGAGGGGTTCTGGCTGGTGGCGGAGCTCCCGTACCTTGAGGGGACGTCTGCGGGTGCGGCGGTGACGGCTGCCCAGCGGGCGCTGTACGCGACGGACGCGCAGGTGGAGGCGACCTATCGCGCGAATCGGGCAGAGGCAGACCATACGAACGCCAGGCGTCGGATGGTCGATACGCTGCGGGACCGCATCCGGTCCTCAGCGAGAAGTGACTGGGCGCGCACATGGCGCGGCCGGCGGACATTCTCCAACTAGGGGATTGCGATGCTGCTAGGGAAGCGAGTACTTGGCGTCGAGGGCGCTAAGGCGGAGAAGGAGAAGTATGGCGGCACGATCGTGCCGGTGCGCCTCGGACCGCGCGTGCTCAGGCCAATGGCCGCAGCGGCGGCGCCGGCGGTGAGCACGCCCGTGCGGCCCGCGCGCGCGAGTGGCAACCGCCTCGTGAAGGAGCCCAAAGCCACGAAGACCACGAAGAAGGGCGCTGCGGCTCCGGCCGTCGAGGTGCCAGCGCAGGTGTCGTACTCGGAGGAGGAAATCGAGGCGATGCTGGCCGAAGATGCGAACGTGTGGGATGTGATCGTGGATGCCGAGTCGGCGCGGCCGGAAGGCCCGCGCGCGGCCGTGGCGTCTATGATCCTGGCAGCAGCGGATCGGGCGACGGTCAAACCGATTCCGGCCGAGATCCTCGAGGTGCTCGAGGGAATGGCAACCCCGCAGGTCACGAAGTAAGGGGGCGACATGGCCACGTTGACGGCAGGCGAGGTGATCAACCACGCGCGGGATACGCATCCGCTGCTGTCCGAGGCGAATGCGCCCTCGGCGCTCGCCTACCGCGCGCTCTCGCGGTTCCAGCAGGCTCTCGTGCAGGGCATCTACATGCGACAGCCGGCAATGCTGGCGCAGTTCTACCTCATCACGTTCCCGCTGGACAGTTTCACCGACGGTGTGGATCTCAGGACGCTCATTCCGACTGGCTGGCTCGATATCCTCGAGGGGTTCGTGCAGTGGGCGGGCGGCAATCAAAACGAATGGACGAAGCGCGCACAGCAGGTGCCGTGGGAGCAGCGCGACATGCCCCAGCCCTGGCCAGCCTACACGGTGTTCGCCGAGACGCTCTATCCGCTTGGCCCCGAGTCAGCCTGGACGCGCGTGGCGTCCCTTCGGCTCTCGGTCACCCGGCAGCCGGACGATGTGGTGGACGATGACACGGCGCTCATCGTGCCGGTGGATGCGCGCGAGGCGCTGGCGACGCAGCTGCAGGCCTTCTACCTCAAGCGGTTGGTCGGCAATCCGCAGTTCAACGTGAACACGGACATGGTCTCGCTGGCGATGCAGGATGCCAAGATGCGGACCGATGAGTTCCTCGATCGCATTGCGCGCGTCGGACAGCGGCAGTCGTATCGCGTGCGCGACGTCACTTAAGGGGGCACCGTGAGCACCGTACAGGAGATCATGGATGGCGGCCTGGCCAAGTGCGCCGCGGCTCGTCCTGGCACCTTCGCGCCGGCGGAGTTGATCGCCGAGGTGGGCATGGCGCTGCGCGCCGTCTTTCAGGTGATGGCGCGCGAGAATCCCTATATCATCGGGGAGCGCGTGCAGGTGACTTGGAACGGCACGGGCTGGTCGCGGCCATCGAATGCCTTGCGCGTGATCAAGGTGCTGGCTGATGCGGGCACGCTCGCGACGCCGGCGCTGGCGGTGGGCGCCGAGATCGGGGTGGTGCCGTATGATGACCAGCGCGTCGCGGCGGGTCGCGCGTGCATCACGGAGCTCGGACAGGCCTTCTATCCGACCGGCCAGTCAATGGATCCGTCGGGGGGCACGATCACGGTGGTGTGCGCCACGGCGCCCACGCCGCCCACGCTGGCCACGGATCCGATTGATCCGCGGTTCCCCGAGGATTTCGATGATTTCCTCAAGTACGACATCGCGGCCTACCTCGCGCAGAAGGACCAGCGGACCGATGACCAGGCGACCATGCGCGCCAACCAGAATGCCATGCTGCAGCAAATCATCGAGTGGACGCGGCAGCAGACGTACTCGCTTATCCAGCGGTTCCCGCAGGTCAATCCGCCCCTCACCAGCGCGAATGCCGGTCGTGCGCAGCCTCTCAAGGGGCAGGCATGACCATGCGCCGCGGGGTCCGTCGCATCTCCGAGTTGCCTCAGGCAGTCTCGCTGGGCGGAGCCATCCAGGAAGTGGAGGGGGTCGATGGGGTCGGGTATCAGACGCCCCTGGGCAGCGCGGTCTCGATCCTCGCGGTCACGGAAGAGCGGCCGGTCACGCCCTCGCCCTATGACGATGAGTTCGATACGGGCATCAATGCCCTCTGGACCTACCGCACGGGCAGCTCGGCGAATTGGACGCAGTCGTTCTCGCGGCTGCTCGGGCTGGGATCGTTCGAGCTCAAGCAGCAGCCGGCGCTGGCCAGCCCCATGCGCCTCCGGTTGGGCATCGCCGGCAGTCCGAGCGTGGCGTATGCGGGGTGCAGCCTCACGCTGCAGGGGCTCACGAAGGGCACCTACATCGCTCTCGATGGGGGGACAGGTGGCACGGACCGCCGCATCAACGTGGGGCGCCTGAGTGCCGCTGGCGCGTGGGAAGCGGATCTCTCCACGAATTCCTCCGGCTACCAGTCGAACCAGGCGCCGAACAACCTTGAGTTGCAGATGCTCATCGACGCCACGAATGTCAACTTTTATGTCGGGGAGCTCGGCTCACCTAAGTATTTCTACCAGTACGCGCGGTCAAATCTCGGCACGTTGAGTTACTTCACCGTGTCCTGCAGCCTCGGCATGAGCCTGCGGTACTTCCGATTTGATCGGGCCACCACGGCGGCGGCCTTCCCGCTCGCCTGGGCGGGCTGATGGCACGGGCCAAGATGCCGCTGGCGGTGGGGCGCGGTCTCGATCGCGCGACCGGCCTGGTGGCCGTCAGCCCGAGTGCGGCGAAGGATGCGCGCAATGTGTACGGCCGCGATGCCAAGATGAGCATTCGGCCTGGCATGATTGGCTCGGGCTTCGCTCCCCTGAATTGGGGGACCGATATCCTCGAGGTGGTGGGGATGCGCGCCACGCCCGATGTGCTGTTCGTGGTGTTCGATCGCGACAGCCTGCAGATCCGCATCTATCGGCTGGATCCCACCACGGGCCTCATACAGACGCTCGCCTCGAATGGTCTGTGGGGCACGCTGAACGCGAACGCGGACTTCCCCGTCATCTCCTACGACGAGGCGGACGGCCGCGTGATGTTCGCCCATGCCGAGGATGACCTGTCGCTCCGACTGCCCACGGTGTACTACACGCCGGACTTCTCGACGCCATCCTCGCCAGGAACCCTCACGCAGTTGATGGCGGATCTCGACGGGTCGGGGGTCGCGCAGCCGGTCTACTTCCGTGCCGTGCAGCGCCACCTGGAGTACATGACGGGCGCGGGGTTTGGCTCGAATTCCGATCCGGATCGTGGCGATGTGCTGCGGTTCGCGAAGCCGGCAGATCCCACGACCTGGATCCCCTCGAGCTACGTACTCTTTGGCGTAAAGCGCGAGGCGATTGTGGCCATGAAGCCGGTTGGCTCGCTGCTGGCCGTCGCGAAGGAAGATGAGACCTGGATCATGGATGGCCGCTCGGGAGCCACCTTCACGCCACGGCGTATCGATGCCAACTATGGCGTCGTGTCGCCGCGTGGGCTGCTGACGGTCGGTTCGCGGCTGTTCATGCGCGCGAAGGATGGGCCGCGCGAGGTGACGGCCACGACTACGACGCCCATCGGGCAGGCGATGGAGCTCATCTCGCCGGCGCCGGCGGACCTGCCGGCGCGGGGTCCGTCGCGCCTCTGCTTCTCGTCCTACGACATCTACCGCTATACGGCCGAGTGGGTCTGGCCGGACATCGAGGCGGTGCAGGCGCCGGTCACCTGCGAGGTGCTCTCGCTGTGGAATCCCGAGGATCCGCGTTGGACGTTCTACACGCGCGAGCAGCCGGTCACTTGTGCCGGCATCCTGTACGGCACCGACTTGGGCGGTACGCCGGCGCCTCCGGTGGGCTTTCCCTATGATCTCCTGGCGGTGGACGCATGAGTCTTGCGGCGGATCCTCGCTATCGCTCGGTGCGTGTGACGTGGAAGAACTACGACGCGCAGGGCGGCGAGTACGTGCAGATCTTTGCGAAGGCGGCTGGCGGCTCATGGGCGGTCGTTCAGACCGTGCCGGTGGCTGACCTTGACCAGGGTGCGGATTGGGCCACGGCGCTGCCGCTCACCGCCTATGATCTCGCGATGCGATTCGTCAACGGCACAGTGCCGACCGAAGGGTATGAGGGCGATCCGGATTCTTGGACGGCTGCCACGGCGGCACAGTCAAAGTCCACAATCACTACCACCTCGGCAAATATCACGAGCTTTGCGGGCACGTTCGTGTCGGCGGGACAGCCGGTGAACCTCGTGTGGGCCTCGGCGCAGCAGAATGTGCCGTACCTCTTGGAGAAGAATGCCGGCGCCGGCTGGGTGACGGTGATCTCAGGGCTCGTGGCGAATTCCTACGCGTACACGATTCCTGCGGGCGAGCTCAACACCACGGTGCAGTTCCGCGTGACGGCGCAGCGGGGCGCGGTCAGCGGTCCGACGCTCTCGTGCAACGTGACGATGGCGATCACGGTGGGCACTCCCACGTGGGCGAGCGCGAGTTTCGCGGGCGCGACGGGTACGGTATCGCTCGCTTGGAACGCGGCTGCGAACGCGACGCAGTACCTCGTGGAGAAGAGCGTAAATGGCGGCGCCAGCTGGACTACGCTCGTGGTGCAGGCGGGGCTCTCGTATTCCTACGTCATCTCGTCGGGGGAAGCCAACCTCACGATGAAGTATCGGGTGACGGGGCAGCAGGGTTCCTACTCGAGCGCGGCCTCGGCGGTGCAGGATGTGGCCACGACGATCGCGATCACCAAGCCGGTGATCTCGGCGGCCAGTGTGCATTTCAACGCCAGCTTTGGCACCACAGAGCTCAGTGCCACCTTCTCTGGTGGTGGTGATGTGTATTCCTACTGGGGCATCATCAGGAGTTCAGTCCTGCTTGGGTCGGTGCTTGCGCCCGCCACGGTGGTGGGAGGAAGTCGCGATGGCCAGTGGGCCGCGCCTGGGGACACGGTAAATGTCGAAGTGTGGGCTCAGTCGGTTGGCCAACTGGTCACGGTCAAATCGGACCCCTTCCCCGTGGTGGTCACATGACGCAGACCGTGCTGTGGGGCAGCAGTCTGGTTGGTGGCGTCGTGCGGCGCCGGCGCGTGACGTCCGACTACCATCGGCGCGTGACGAGCGACGGCAGTGGGCGTGCGGCCGAAGTGACGGCGCAGGATGTGCTGTTCTATCGCAAGACGTCAGCGTCCAACCGGCGCGTGACCACGCTCGGCGATCGCCGGATGCTCGAGACCGGCCAGATCGGGCCGCCGTACTACGCCACGGGTAATGCGACCACGGATGGCGGTGAGCCCTTTGGCTTCCTGTTCGAGACGGATCCTTGGCAGCCGGACGATCAAGCGGCCGAGTACATCTTTGCGATGGCGTACATCACGCTCTCCTGGTCGATGGCGGCCACGGTGCGCATCCGGCCTTCGGTCGATGGGTCCGAGGATGATATCTCGCTGTGGGAGGGCGCGACGGCTGAAATCGTGGCGCCCACCTTCCAGTTGGAACAGCAGGCGGGGGCAATGGAGCGCGTGAGTCGCGTCTTTCCCGTGCCGCTCGTGCGATCGGTGCAGCGCAACGGGGAGGAGATTGCGCGCCTCAATCTCAGCGGCGAACGGCTGCAGGTGACTATAGAAAGCACGGGGCCGCTCGGTGTCGGGGAGCTTATGCTAGAGGGAGTCGAAGTGGAATTCACGCCGGTGCGTCGTTCAACCTATCCGACCGTGAGCACCACGACATGAAGGCGCAGCAACTACGCACGCTCATCATTTCGAAGCCGGCGCTCGCCGATGTGCAGACGGCGCTCGACCTGTTGCGGAGTGGGGCCGGCCTCACGGCGGGCCAGTCGGGAACGATCGCGTATGGTGCGATCGATAATCTGGAGTTGGTCGGTACGCCGGTGGTGGTGTGGGATGGCCTGAACTACAACGTGTTCCTCTACGTCAGCGCGGGGTGAGTCATGGCAACAAAGACAGCATGGAGCGGTCCCCCTATTCCGCGGCCAGCGCCGACAACCTACGGCCAGCAGGAAGAGCAGAACGCCGAGGACCAGTGGAACCAGGCCGGCGCGTGGGCGGCGGGGGATCGCACGGCAGCCGCCGGCAGGCGTGACGCCACGGGCGCCGCGGCGAGTGCTGCGCTCTCTGCGTATGGCTCCCGTGCGCCGGCGCCGAACGTATCCGGTTGGTCTCCGAGGGCCACGGGTGGCTATTCGGCCGAGCAGATGCAGCAGTGGATGCGGTCTGCCGCGGGGCTTGATCCGAATCGCGCGCTGGAGGCATTTGATCAGGGCGGTGGGGTGGGGTGGACCGGTGGTACGGGTGGCGGTGCCGCGAACACAAACCTCAAGGCTTTTGATCCGAAGGCGTTGTTGGAATTCGACCCCACGGCGGCTGGCACTACCTTTGCGAAGGGTGCGTATGGCGATTTCAAGAACCAGCTAGACGATTCGCTGCGCGCCTACCAGGACGAGGCCATCGGCGCTGGTCGGCTCCGCACGGGGCAGTACGATGTCGACAAGGGCCAGATCGTCACGCGCCTCGGGTCAGATTTCAGCAACAAGATCGCGCAGTCGGCACTCGACTTCTCGGGTCAGCGGTTGCAGGCGCTGCAGGCTGGCACGGGCATGAACCTCACGCGCGCCTCGGACATGGATGCCAATGCGCGCGCGTTGCAGGAATTGAACGCCAACCTCGGGTTGCAGCGCGCCAGCACGCGCGGGCAGCTCGCGCAGGGCGCGTACACGGCCGCCACGGATCGGCAGAGGATGCTGATGGCTGGCGCGCAGTCGATGGACGATCTCGCTTTCCAGAAGGCGCGCGCTCTCGACACAGGCAATTGGGACAAGGCGACGTACCTCGACACGGCGGCGAGTCGGCAGGCGGAGACGGGGCTTGATGCGGCGCTCGCGCGTGAAGGGCGCTACCTGACGGACTATCAGACCACAGCCGATCGCTCGGCTGATTGGGCGGGCGCCAATCGCGACTGGGCGTCGCGGGATCGTGAGATGGAGGATCTCCGCGCCGAGCTCGAACGCCTACGCAGGGGTTCCTCAGGCCCGGCCACCACGGGCGGCTGGGGCACAGGCGGGGCGCGTGGCGGATCGACAGCTGATGACTTGGTCAGCCAGACGAACACGAAGGTCGCAAACAGGTTTGGCGTACCCTTCGTCAACTACGGGTAGGAGGCGGAGATGGGGTTCCGTGGACCGAGTCGGGGGATCGACACATCGGCACTGCTCATGCCGTTCAACCTCCGGCGGCAGCAGGAGCAGGATGCGCTGGATCTTGCCTTGCAGCAGTCGAACGCGGCGATTCGGGCCTCGAGCGTCATGGGCGAGAGCATCGATCGCGACCAGCGGCAACAGGACGCGATCGCGGCGGGGCGTGAGCGCCTCGCGATGGATCCTAGCATCCGGACGGGGGGCCGGCCGTCCGGTCTCACGGTCTCGGACTCGCCGGCGCTGCAGCCGAGGACGTTCTCGCGGTATGGCCAGTCGTACACCTTCGATCCGGCGATGGGGGCTGCGGCCGAGGGGGAAGCGATGGCGCTCAAGGATACCACGGCGCAGTCGGCGCGCATCGACGCGCTGAAGCGGATCCCTGGCATCACGCCGGCGATGGCGTCGCGCATGGTGTTCGGGCGCACGGGGCTCGAGGACATCGATGGCGAACAGACCGCGTTGCGCACGGCGCTGGCCGACTACGTGAAGACACCAGGGCGCGACACGGCCGCGCGGGCGGTGCAGGCAGGGGCGTCGCTCAACCAGTTTCCCGATCGCTTCCTGTCCGGCGAGGCCTCGGTGCCGGTGCGTGGCACGCCCGAGTACATGGCCATGCGGCAGGCGGAGCTCGATCAGGAAGCCGAGGCGCAGATGCGCCTCCTCGAGTGGACGCTGCCGATGCGCACCGAGGCCAGCGTCATGTCGCGCGCGCCCCAGCGGGACCGCCTGAGCAGGGTGGTCGGTCCGAATGGCGAGATCGGGGTCATGAACCTCGACACGCAAGAAGTGGATTGGACGGGCCAGATGGGGGCCAAGCCTCGCGGATCCTCCATGCTCGACCAGTTGATCGCCCAGCGGGGCACTCCGGTGGCTGGTGCTCCGGTGGGGGTTCCGGTTGGCCAGCCGGTTGCTCCGCCTGCTGCAGCGCCGGCTGGACGGCCTGCGCCGGCGGCGCCTGTGGCGCCTGTGGCGCCTGCAGGCCGATCGGCAGGGGCGCCGGACACGGACGGCGGAGCCGAGCGTCAGGCCTTCAGCGAGGCCTACAGGCGATTGCGCGGTCGGGGGATCCGGAATCCGACCCTCGAGCAGGTCAAGGCGGAGATGATGGGAGGAGCGCCGCGTGGCGACCGCTAGTGATCGGTATGCTGCGTGGCTCGAGGAAGAGCGGCAGCAGGCGGATGCGGACGAGCGCCGTGCACGGAGCGAGAGTCTCCGGCGCCGGCGCTCGGGGCTGCCGCTGCCGCCGGTCGAACGCGACATGGCGATCGAGGATCCGGATGCCGAGGCGAAGGCCGCGGCGGTCTCGCAGTCGGTAGGCCGGCCGGCGGTCAGTCGGGCGCCGGTCGCGTTGCCTCCAAGTCGGCGGTGGCCGGCGCCTCCGCCAATGGCGCCGCGCGACGTCACGGTCACCGAGGCGGATCGGACGGTGCCTGGGCTCAGCCAGTCGTTGCGCAACCAGAACCCCACTGCCGGCGACATGGCCGCCAAGATGACGCTCGGGATGATCACCGAGCATCCCCTCGAGACGGCTGCTTGGACGGCGGCCACGGCGGTGGCTCCTGAATTCACCATCCCGTTGCGCGCCCTCGAGGTCGGCTATGCCGGCCGCGGGGCGGCAAAGGTGGGCATGTATGGCGCCAAGAAAGCCAATGAGGCGCTCGGTACCGATGTGCGTCCGTCTCCGTCCTTCGATGTCTCTGGGCCAGAAGCGGCGATGGAGGGTACCTTCGGCCTGCTCATGGGATCCGGCGCGGCGGAAGGGGTGCTAGCCAGCGAGCGGACGGCAGCCGAAAGTTCGGCGCAGTTCGAGGACGCCCTGCGAAATGCGCAGGCGCGCTCGGTTCCTTATCGCTGGGCGAAGGCGCAGAATGTGGCCGAGGTCCGTCCGGAGCGGTTGCTCCCCTCGAGCTCTGTGACGAATCCAGTACCGACCGAGGGACCGGATGTAGTCGGACCGGCGATCCCCACAGGACCGGAGACCGTGTCCACACGCGACAATCCGTGGGCGCCTCCTGAGCGGATGCTGCCGGCGCGGTCGGTCACCACGCCAACACCCACGGCGGGTGAGGATGTGGTAGGTCCTGCCATCCCATCAGGTGCGGTGCCTCCGGATCTCGAGGCGATGTTCCCTGGCGTGGTGCCGCCGGAGCGTCGGCTTGGTCGCGGGCCGCTGGTCACGCCCTCGCCGGATGAGCCCATGCGGCAGGCGATGCAGTGGGCGGTCGGGCAGCGGGCCGCGCGTGCGGCGCGCGGAGAGTCCGATTTCGACATGGCCGACTTCGTGGCTCGCCGGCGCGGGGAGCCCACGGCCGCCGAGGTGGAACGCCAGGCGATGCAGGAGGCGCCGGAAGAGGTGCCGCAGCCGGATGCGCGTCCGGTGCGCAACGCCGAGGGCTACTTCGAGGACGTCAAGACGGGGAGCGGAGTCTACCGCAAGGTGGACAAGGTCTCGAATGACGGGCTCCTGCGCTACATCGCCGAGCAGGTCGATGACAAACTCGGCACGCACATGAATGCGCGCTATGGGAACAAGGCGATCACGGACGCGATCACGCGGAAGGTCAACGAGGCAGAGGCCGAGCTTGAGCGCCGCGGCCTGACCACGGATCAGATCTGGGGACCGGAGATGGATCGGGTTCGCGCCGAGCGGCAGGCCGCGAAGGCGGCCGATCAGGCGGCCACGGACCAGGGCGTGCTCGGCGAGGATACCTCGTTCGACTTCGGGCCGCGCGCGGGGGCGACGCGCACGCCGGTCGTGGCGACGTTGGCGGGGGGTGCGGCAGGTGCCGCTGGTGGCGGGGCGATCGGGGATACGCCGGAGGAACGCCGGCGTAATGCGGCCATTGGGTTTATGGTCGGGGCGGCGGGCGGGGCTGGCGCGAGTGTGCTTTCGGCGCGGCTGGCCGCTCGAGCGCGCATCGCGGCGCGCGCCAAGTTCCTGCGCGATGGGAGAGAGGGGGCGCGCGCTGCCGGTCTCACTCCGGATTATGGCGAGTCCGTCATCGAGGACGCAATTGCAGGTCAGCCACGGCGCACAGGGGCGATAGGAGACGTGGAGAAGGTCGGGGGCTCAGGCTCTCCGCTTGGGCAGAACCGAGTGCCAGCCAAGCGGCCTGCGATCGAGCACGCGGCACCAGAGCTCGGCAACCTCTCCCTCGATCAGCGCGCGCAGAAGTTGTACGAGGATGCGAGCGGGAGCCCGTGGAAGGACGCGTCGGACAATGATCGCGCGGCGTTCCTGAAGGAGGCGCAGACGCAGCATGGCGCGGCCACTTTCGGTGGGCGCCTCTACTCGCGCGCGGCGCGTGCGATCAACGATGCACCGTTCGCCAAAGGCACGGGCCAGCAGTGGGCAGCAGCGCTGTCAAAGGGCGTGAGCAAGATCGAGCGCGGGGAGGGGCTTGATGCGTTCCTCGCCGAGAACAAGGACAAGGTGCTCACGCGTGACCAGGTGGCCGAGGTATTCAACCAGCATCGGATCAAGATTGGGGAGGAGGTCTACACGAATCTCTCGGGGGATTACGCCGGCAATGATGGTACGCGGTACTACACCTACACCTTGCCTGGTGGCGACAACTACAAGGAGACCATCCTCACGCTCCAGCGTCCGAGGCCAGCGCCTGGCGCGTCGGAAGAGGCACCGTACCATTCCTCGCACTGGCCGAGCGTCAAGAATCCGTTGGTGCATATCCGGACGAAGGACCGGATCGGTCCGGACGGCAAGAAGACGCTCTTTGTCGAAGAGCTCCAGTCCGATTGGCACCAGGAGGGTCGCGATAAAGGGTATCGCGTGCCGGCTCCGCCGATCACTCCTGCTGAACAAAAGGCCGGCAATGATGCGCTCGGTTCCGTTATAGAGCAGATGAAGGCCGAGGTGCGGATCCGTCATCCGGAATGGAACGCCACGCATCTCGATCAGTTCGCGCGAGGGGTGCGGCTGACGCTGCCTGACTATGTCGCGGAGGCTGGTCCTGAGGGCGTGCGCCGGTGGGCCACCGCAGGCGATCTTCTTAATATCCAGGTCAGCGATGCCCAGGCGCAGGCAATCGCGCGCATCTTCCCTAGAGAAAATTGGACCCTCGCTGTTCCGGACGCGCCGTTCAAGAAGACGGACCAGTGGGTGGAACTGGGGCTGAAGAAGATTCTTGATGATGCGGTGCGGGGCGGCTACGATCGCGTGGCTTTTGTCACGGGAAAGCAGTCAGCCGACCGTTACAACCTCGCGCAGTACGTGGACGACCTGCAGTACGATCCGCTGACTGAGCGCTTGGTAGCGTCCAAGAATGGGAACGTCCTTCATGAGGGGAAGTACGACGCGAAGGCGCTGCCGGATGTCATCGGGAAGGACGCCGCGAAGAGGCTGCTCGAGACGCCGGTGGCTGAGGGGATGGACGTCCATCAGCTGAAGGGCGAGCAGTTGCAGGTGGGTGGGCAGGGCATGGCCGAGTTCTACGACAAGATAGTGCCGAAGGTGTTGCGCGACTACGCCAAGACGCTCGGGGTCGAGGTCGAGATGAAGCCCGGCGCGGTCGGTCGGGGTGGACTGGATGCCAAGCGGATCGATGAGATCGGACTTCGCCATTTCGAGACGGATGAAGAGGCGGCGAATGTGCTGTCTGCAGTCGCGCGCACGATGGAGAGTGGGGACGCGTCAGACTGGCGACATGTGATCACGGCCATGCGGCAGGATATCGCTGCAGGGCATGGCGCTCCTCACGTGTTCGAGGGTGCGACACTGGAGGGGGTGGCGAAGGCAGAGAAGCTCCTCGAGCAGGCGGACGCAGCAGGCAACGTCACGGACGCGGACCTGCTCCGGCTGGCGCAGGCGCGGGCACGGGCGGCGGGGGATAAGCAGGCGGCAGAGATCCTAAGCGAAATCCGCGATTACCACACCTCCACGGGAGACGATGCGCGCACGTCCCTCGAGGCGTGGTTGGATGGGCCGGGCAAGATGGACCCGGAGTTCCAGGACATCGACCATGAGGCGATGCGCTCATACCTCGGCGGGGTCGCGGACCGGCGCGGGGCGGTGTTTAACCCGGCGTTGAACCATCAGGAGTCCATCACGGAGTTCGCGCGCACCATCTCCGATCCCACTGAGCGGGCAGCGGCGGAGGCGGTCGGAGCGGCGTTCTACGGGGCGCCACCGGGCTTGACGTGGAATAAGGCGATTGATGTGGCGCGTCATATGGATTTTGACGGCAGGCGCATGGCGGATGACGACGTGCTGTGGAACAGCGTAGCGCGGCGCTTTGAGCGTGAGGAGAAGGCACGGCGCGCAGTGGCTGGCGCAGTGGAACGGGCACGCCAGGGGCCGATCAGCGAGCTCGGGTTGCTAGACGATTTCGTCAAGGCGCTAGGCACCAGACCGGAAGCGTCGATCCTTCGTAGTGGCGCCGCGAGTGCGCGGCGTCGTGGCGGCGGTATTCTCGATGCGATTGACTTCATCTCCAAGCACGTCCCGCGGGAGGATGCTCAAATGTTCGGCGGCGGTTCGCAGCGCGCCGTACATAGCAATGCGATCCGCTGGCTCGAGGATCTCTACTTTGCCAAGAACAGCCAGGTCGAGCCCTGGCTCGAGGGGCCGTCGTTCGATATCATGCCGGAGCTCGCTGCGAAGGTGAAGGCGGGCCAGCGCCTCGGGTTCGCGACGCCTGATGCGGTCTCGATGGTGGCCGGTGCTGGGGTCGGCGCCGTAGCCGGATCCACGCAGGGCCGGACGCCCGAGGAAAGGGAGCGCAACGCCATGCTCGGTGCGGTGGCGGGGGCTGCCGGCGGGGCTGGTGCGGCACGCGTAGTGGGCCGCATGGCTGGCCGTGCCGCGGTTGCCTCCACGCCGGCGCTCGCAAAGGCCGCCGAGATGGTGGCGTCCGGCGAACGCTCGGCCAAGCGAGGCGTCTCATTCCTCACGAATCCTGAGAGAGCCTACGTCGATATCGTGGACGAGGCGTATCCGCTGTCGAAGTTCGGGCGGATGTTCGATAAGCAGCACCCTGAGCGGATGGCGGAGACGATCGCGCAGGGGCAGGGCTGGCGCGGCCAGGCGCTACAGTACTTGGATGATTTCCTCAAGCCCTTACTGCGCAATGTGAAGGGGCGCGAGGCGGATCTTCAAGGGTACGCGGTGGCCAAGCGCGAGCAGCAGCTGCGTGCGCAGGGCGCGGCGCCGAAGACTACGATGACCGACGCGGAGATCGCAGCGGCCGTGAAAGACGGCGACGCGGATCCGGTGTTGCGTGCGGCGCAGGCGAAGCTAACGGATCTCTATCGGGATCTCCTGAAGAAGCGCCTTGATGTGGGCCTGCTCTCGCAGGACCGTTACGACGCTATCCTCAAGTCCGAGGACTTCTACACGCCTTTCACGCGCGAGTGGGATGGCGCGATGGCGCCTAGTGGCGGGAACAGCGGCGGCAAGTTCGTTAACCGCGGCGCGGGGGTGCGCGCGATGGACCGCGAGCAGATGGCGCGCGCCAAGATCACGGATCCGCTCGAGCGCTTCGTGCTCGATGCGACCGACACCTTCCGGCAGGTGGCCAAGCAGAAGGTCACGAATGTCGTGGGCGATATCGTCGCACAGAATCCCCAGGGAGTGCAGGGGTTGATTCGTGAGGTGCCGACCGGCACGACGCCGTCGCCCACGGCGCGCGTCGTGGAGCCGATGGTAGGTGGCGTCCGGAAGAAGTACGAGGTGACGTCGCCGGAGCTCTACGATGCCTGGGCGTCGTTCGATCCGCGCACGATGGGGATTTTCGAGCAGATCGGCAGCTTCTTTAAGCGGGGGCTGCAGGCTGGTGTGACGCTCATGCCGGACTTCGCAGTCGCGAATCTCACGCGCGACACGGGGCAGGCGGCGATCCAGCAGCCGGCGACGAAGTTGCTCACACGCGCGGCGAAGGGGGCGGCTGCCGGTGCGGCGACGAACGTCGCCTTCGGAGACAAGGACCAGTCCGTCGCGCTGCGCGCGCTGATCGGCGCCGGCCTAGGCTCGGGGGCCGCGGCCATCGCGCCGCAGGTCATCAAGGCGCTCACGGCGGTGAAGTCGATTATCACGAACGACGCGACCTACCAGGACTTCATGCGCTCGGGCGCGGCGACCGATGGCTTCTATCCGCGCAATTCGACGGACGCGCGCAAGGTGCTGGCGAATCTCCGGCGCGATGGCGTGCAGGCGACCGACATTATCAATCCCGCGCGCTGGGTCGATGCGATGCACTACATCGGCCGCGTCACCGAGCAGGCGACGCGCGTGGCCAAGTTTGCCGAACAGCGGCGCATGGGAATGACCACGGGCAAGGCGGCGCTCGAGGCGCAGGATGTCTCGCTCCGGTTCGCCAACATCGGCAAGCGCACCAAGAGCATTGCCTCGGTCACGGCCTTCTGGAACGCGAAAGTCCAGGGCTGGGATAAGCTGACGCGGCTACTCAAGGATCCCAAGACCGCGGCGGCCGGCATGGCGACGATCACGGCGCCGACGCTGGCGCTGTGGGCGATCAACAAGGAGAACCCCGAGTACTGGGATCGGCCGCAGTGGGAACGCAACATGTTTTGGCTCATCCCGAAGGCGAGCGGGGGGTTCTATCGCATCGCCAAGCCGTTCGAGATCGGGTTCCTGTTCGCGTCGCTGCCCGAGCGCCTCGCCGATTTTGCCTACCAGAAATCGAAGGGCGAGGACGCGAACCCTGGCGAGACCTTCCGGTCGGCCGCACTCGACATGGCGAACACGACCTTCGAGGGGACGCTCCCGTTGCCCACGGTCGTGGGGCTCGGCATGGAGCAGGCCGCCAACTACGACACCTTCCGTGGACGGCCGATTGTCGGCCGGCCGGAATTGCCGGCGGAGATGCAGCAGGACGATCGCACATCCTACTTGGCGAAGGCGCTCGGCGAGAAGCTTCATCTGTCTCCCCAGCGCATCGACCATGTCGTGCGATCGCTCGGCGGCTCGACGGCGCAGCTGCTCTCCGGCACGATCGACAACGTGGCGCGGCGCGTGGGCGCAGACACGCGCGCCGAGCCGGCGGATGCGGTGCCACTGCTCATGCGGCGCTTCGTGACGCAGGATGCGGGCACGACCGATCAGGAACAGGCGGTGCGCCGGCGCTTCGCGACGGCTGATCGGGTATACCAGGGCGCGCGGCAACTCGAGCGCGAGGTGCAGGATGCCGGCGCGGATCCGGCGACGCTGCAGGCCTACGTGGATAAGAACATCGAGGTGCTGCGCGAGCGGGAGCATCTGCAAAAGGTCATGCAAGGGCTGAACGAGATCACAGCGCGACGCAAGGCGCTCCGCAATGATCGACGGCTGGACAAGGAGGCACGGAGAGAAGAGGCGCGGATCCTGCGGCTTCTCGGTCAGGAACTTGCGCGCGCCGGCATGGGTCCGGCACCACAGGCTACCACGAGGGCTGTGCCATGAGTCCACAACGATTGCTGGAATCGGGCGGGCAGGTCGCTGCATCGGTTGGGAAGGTTCTTAGTCTCGTCGGCGGCCTGGCTGCCTTCGGCTATGGGACGGCGATGGCGCTAGGCTTTGGGCCGCCGATCACGCCCTCGGCGCGCGTCGTGCGCCTTGAGGCGAAGATCGAGACATTGCACACAGAGATCCTTGCACGCTCCGACAGCCTGCACCGCACCGATGGCGAGATGCAGCGGGAGCAGGCGCTGATTCTGCGCGAGCTGCATGGCATCCGGCGCATCAGTTGCATGAAACTCACGAGTACCGAGCGCTCACTGGTCGATGTCTGTGCTGATGATCAGGGCCTTGTTCCACCGAGGCATCCGTGATCGCCCATGAGCATCGCGGCGGGTGGACAACGGAATGACGCCCCGTGAGATGGCGGGCTTCCGGCGCGCGAGCGACCTCGCGTGGTACTGGCAGTTGATCCATTTCCTCGGCGCCCCGCTCGTCGATCACTGGCGGGGGCTGAGCCTCACGCGGGCGATTGCCGTCTTTTGCGCCGTCTGCGTCGGGCATGAAGTGTTCGTGCGCAAGCTGGCGCTGACGTGGATCGACTTCTCGATCCTTGTCTTGGCCGTCGGCACGGCGTTCGGGAAGATGACGTATGAGGCGTTCCTCAAGCGCCTCACGCTCGGCGTGGCGGGCGCGCAGACGCAAACAACGGTGGACGCGACGGTCCGCGAGATACAGGAGCGGCGCGGGAACGGTACGTTTGAGGCGACGCCGTGAATCTGAGTGCGCTCGATCTGGTGATCCGCGTCAGTCGTGCGACGGCCGGCGCCTGCGAAGTCCCAGCGGGCTCCAATGCGGGGCCTTATGTCGAGCGCATCCAGCGGTTGACGGGCCTGAAGAAGGGCGATCCCTGGTGCGCCTGCGAGGTGCGGAATGTCGGCTACTCGGCGCTCGGTCCGTTGTGGCCGGTGCCGGCGATCGGTGGGTGCCAGTACCTCTCGGAATGGGCGGCCGAACATGGGATTCTCGAAACGCTGCCGGCGATCGGCGACATCTTCCTGCTGTGGGAGAAGGTCGGCGGCACCTATCGCTTCGCGCACACGGGGTTCATCATCGGACAGGTGACGGCCGCCGGCTGGCCGACGCATGAGGGCAATACCTCCGGCGGGGGATCGCGAGAGGGCTGGCTCGTGGCCGAGCGCACGCGGCTGTTCAAGGCAGAGGATCGATTTGTGCGGTGGGTAAACCTCTTGAAAAATGGAGATCACTGATGCTGCTCATCTTCGGGTACATCGTGCTGGCGCTCCAGGTGGCTGGTGAGGCATGGCGATGACCAGACTTCTCGCGTTGCTTCGCCGACTGCCGCTCGTAGTCTATCTCGTGGCCGGTGCGGTGGTGCTCGCCGGCGGCTGGCTGGCGTTGAATAATGCGCACCAGCGGGAATTGGGGGCGCTCGAGGCGACGCAGAAGGTCAAGCAGGCCGCGGCCGATAGCGCCGTGCAGGCTCTCGCGCGCCGGAACCAGCGCCTAGACTCAATGGTCAGGGATGCCGCGGCGGTGGCCGCGCGCGCGCAGGCAGCGAAGCACGCCTCCGACGTCCAGTCGGCGAAGTTGCAGACTGCCCGCGATTCGCTGGCGCAGGCCATTGCGGATTCCCTCGCGACGATTGAGCAGTTGCGCGCGCGCGCCGAGCGGATGATCGCGGCCAGCGACTCGGCCGAGCAGGCGCACGCCCTGGAGCGGGTCAGGGCGGACTCGAGCCTCAAGGCGACCAAGCGGGCGCTAACCTTCGCGGTGGACTCGGTGCGCGCCGCCGGCCAACACGCCCTTGACCGGATGCGGGAGCGCGCGGAAGCGGCGGAGAAGCTGCAGGCGGTGGCGCGCGCGGGCTGGCTGAGTCGCTGTGGCGTGATCGGCGGGTACGGGGGGGTGTTGGCAGGGGGAGCGGTCAAGACCGGTCCCACGGTCAGCCTGGGGTGCCGGCTGTTCCCTTGACGAAAAGCGCCGACACACATAGGATAGGGATGCATGATCGGCTTGGGGAAGCCGAAAGGGAAAGGAGGGCGCCATCAGTTATCGGCATGGCTGGTGGCGTCGCCTCCCCCTAAATTTCCGATAGTGACGCGGGATGGCGCAGTCTGGTAGCGCGGTCGGCTCATAACCGACAGGTCGCGGGTTCGAATCCCGCTCCCGCAATGCACACACGACCGCTCGGGTGCGGTGATGTCGGTGCACCGACTCGGTGCCCACTCGAGCCGATCCCTCAGTCCTTCGGGGCTGGGGGATTCGTGCTTTCTGGACTTGACATTTTTCTGGAAAGGTGTAACATGGGGTCATGCCGAAGCTCCTTTCCCCTGAAGACGTACTAGTCCGCATTGAGGCCGCTGTGCAGGCGGCGGGGTCTGCGCGAAAGCTGTGCAAGCAGTGGGGGGTGTTTGATTCCCACCTCTCCGCCGTGCGCCACGGTCGCATGAATCCCGACCCGAAGATGCTCGAAGCGA
>Ga0334722_10000818_pt1 | contig 42889 bp, 34 predicted proteins | sample C3_bottom_MG_FD_207210 | JGI IMG/M metagenome (GOLD analysis project Ga0334722, IMG submission 207210) | Sediment microbial communities from Yellowstone Lake, YNP, Wyoming, USA - C3_bottom | ecosystem: Environmental > Aquatic > Freshwater > Lake > Sediment | place: USA: Wyoming | collected...
TGATACCGCCGCCATCCAACCGGAATCCCAGGGCATTCTCCACTACAAGAATGACCGCTACTTCCTGATCAATGCCCTGCTCCTCGGTCGCCGGGGCTTCGACCAGATGGCCACCGGCAACAAGCGCCGCAACGAATTTGAAGGCACCTGGAAGGATGCCGAGGATGGCCAGCTTAGCGGCAACCCCATCGCCCAGGGATCGGTCGATTCGGTGGCCGCCTTACATTTAACCTTGGCGCCGAACGCCGTTGAATCGGCCTGGCTCTGGATCTGCGCCGGGATGAATCTCCTCGAGGTGAAAACCTTGAACCAGGCCATCATCAAACGGGGGCCGGAGCGGTTATACCAGCGCACCCATGACTATTGGCGCATGTGGGCCAACAAGGAACCCTTCGCCGCCTTGGCCTTGACGGAAGCGGTGACCCGGCTTTATAAACGCAGTCTGCTGATCATGCGCACCCAGATCGACCGCAACGGGGCCATCCTCGCCGCCAACGATTCCGACAATGTGCAATTCAACCGCGACACCTACAGCTACATGTGGCCGCGCGACGGCGCCCTGGTGGCGCAGGCCATGGATCTGGCCGGCTATCCGGAAACCAGTGTCGCCTTTTTCAAATTTTGTGCCGGAATCGTCGAAAAAGACGGCTACTTTCTCCACAAATATACCCCTTCCGGGCTGCCCGCCAGCTCCTGGCACCCGTTGGTCAAGGAGGGCGAGAGTCAGCTGCCCATCCAGGAGGACGAGACCGCCCTAGTGCTGTGGGCGCTCTGGGAACACTACCGCCGCTACCGCGATCTTGATTTCATCACGACGATCTACCGGCCTCTGATCAAAAATTGCGCCAATTTTCTGATGAACTACCGCGATCCCGAAACCGGCCTGCCGCTCCCCAGTTATGATCTCTGGGAAGAACGCCAGGCCGTGAACACCTTCACCACCGCGGCGGTGTACGGCGGGCTGATGGCGGCGGCCAACTTCGTGGCTTTATTCGGGGAAGAAGATCTCGCGGGAGACTACCGTTCGGGTGCTGCCATGCTGCGGAAAGCCGCGTTGGATCGGTTGTTCTCCGCCGAGCGGGGTGGCTTTGCCCGCGCCGCCCAATTACCTGGTGAGGCAGGAGAAGCCGTGCTCGATTGGTCGGCGGATGCCAGCGCCTATGGAATTTTCGCCTTCGGTATGCTCTCCGCCACCGACCCGGCCGTGACCGCCACCATGCAGCGGGTGCGCGAACGGCTCTGGTGCAACACCCCGGTCGGCGGGCTGGCCCGGTATGAAAACGACCCCTATTACCGCGAAACGTTACAGTCCCCCGGCAATCCCTGGTTTGTGACCACCCTGATGCTGGCCCAGTACCTGATTGCCCGCGCCGAATCGCCGCCAGACCTCACCGCCGCACTGGACCTTTTGCGCTGGTGTTCCGACCACGCCCTGCCCAGCGGGGTCCTGGCCGAACAGGTTGCGCCGCTCAGCGACCGGCCGCTCTCGGTGTCGCCCCTGACCTGGAGCCACGCCGCCTTTGTTACCACGGTGTGCCAATACCGGCACAAGGCGGCGCAACTGAAAGGATCCCATCCATGATTCTTGAGGCGCGGGAACTTTCCAAGACCTTTACCATCGGCGCCCGCCAGATCCAGGTGCTGGATCGGGTCTCCCTGCAAGTCGCCGCCGGTGAGTTCATGGTGATCAACGGCCGGAGCGGCAGCGGTAAGACCACCCTGCTCACCCTGCTCTCCGGCCTCGACAAGCCGAGCGGTGGGAGGGTGCTGCTCGATGGCGCCGACATCACCGACCTAAGCGAGGATGAACTGGCCCCCCTGCGCAACCGGGCCTTTGGCTTCATCTTTCAGTCCTTCCATCTGGTTCCTTCCTTGACCGCCCTGGAGAACGTCGCCCTGCCCGCAGAACTTGGGGGTGATCCGGCCGCCAGCGCCCGGGGGGAGGAACTGCTGCAACGGGTCGAGCTCTGGGAAAGGCGCCACAACTATCCCGCCCAACTCTCGGGCGGCGAGAAGCAGCGGGTCGCCATCTGCCGCGCCCTGATCAACCGCCCCCGGCTGATCTTCGCCGATGAACCCACCGGCAACCTCGACTCTATCAGCGGCGAGGCAGTGCTCGCCCTGCTCCTGGCCCTGCGGCGGGAGGAAAACAGCGCCCTGATGCTGGTTACCCACAGCCCCGAGATCGCCGGGAAAGCGGATCGGGTCCTGCTCCTGCAGGATGGCCGGATCGTTGAAAATCCGTAACTATTGAGACTCTTACAAAACTCAAAAAATCCCCTCCCCCCTTGTGGGGAGGGTTAGGGTGGGGGGGAAGTTCCACGGGATCAACGGCACCACTTCACCCTCCCCCCAACCCCCTCCCATAAAGGGAGGGGGAGCCTGTTTTCGAGACTTTTACAAGAGGCTCTGGTGATCCCATCTTCCACAGGGAGTTGCTACCGGTGGCAACGCCAACCGCAATAGCAGGAGTGAGACCCAAATTGCCAGTGATAGAGCCCACCAATAAAGCCCCCCGTCTCCACCCGCGCCTGCTCCTGCGGGAGGCGGCAGCCCTGGGGCCGCAGGCGCTGCTTTTTCTCCTCTGCGTCGTCCTGGCCATCGTCTCCCTGGTGGCCGAGCAGGGTCTCTCCACCAGTATCGACCAGGCCCTGCGTCAGGACGCCCGCGCCCTGGCCGCCGCCGACGTCACCATTCACTCCCACGCTCCGATCACCCGGGCGCTACGCAACCGGGTGGAGCAGCTACGGCAGAGCGGGCAAATCGAGACGGCAGCGGTCAATCTCTTCTACACCATGGCCCGGTCGGCCCAGCGGGAGGAAAGCCTGCTGGCCCAGGTCAAGGCGGTGGCGCCGGGCTATCCCTTTTATGGGCGGGTGGAGCTGGCCTCGGGCCGCCCCATCGGCCAGCAACTGCAACCGGGCACGGCCCTGGTGGAGCAGTCTCTCCTGGACCGGCTGCACCTGCAAGTTGGTGACACCCTGCGGCTGGGCAACACCACCCTGGTGGTCCGCGACGTGGTAGTCAAGGAGCCGGATCGGCCCATGGATTTCTTCTCCCTGGGGCCCCGGATCTTTGTCGCCGTTGCCGATCTCCCGGCCCTGGGACTCCTGGAAAAGGGCAGCCGGGTCGAATATGCCTTGCTGCTCAAGGTCAACCGGGAACAGGATCTCCCCGGACTGGCCGACGAGCTGGGCCGCCTGGCCGCCTCCGACCAGGAGCGGGTCGCCACTTACCGGAGCGCCGAATCGCGGCTGCAGCGCTTTTACGACAACTTCCTCTTCTTTCTCAGTCTGATCGCCATCTTCACCTTGCTCCTGGCCGGGATCGCCATGGAACGGGCGGTCACCGCTTTGCTCAAGGGCCGGGTCTGGACCATCGCCATTCTCCGCACCCTGGGGGCGCGCGGCTCTTTTATCTTCCGCAACTATCTGCTCCTGGTTCTGGCACTGGGGCTAAGCGGCGCCCTGGCCGGGCTCGCCCTGGGCGTGGGCCTGGAACGTTTGCTACTCCATCTGGCCGGCAATCTCCTGCCCCGGGAGACCTCGCTGCTGCTCTCCTGGCCCGCCCTGCTGCGCGCCCTGGCCACCGGCCTGCTGGTGGTTACGGTCTTCTGCCTCTTGCCGCTCTGGCGCCTCAAAAACGTCCGCCCGGCGGCGGTCTTTACCGGCCAACCGGTCAGCGGCGGCGGTAAGCTGGCCCCGGTCATTTCCCTGGCCGCCATCCTGGCTTTTTTCAGTACCCTGGTCATGCAGACGGTGGAGAACTGGCGCACCGGCCTCTACTTTATCCTGGGCAGCCTCGGCCTGGTCCTGCTCTGCTACCTGCTGGCCAAGGCCATTCTCCTGGGGTTAAAACACCTTCCCGATCGGTCGCTGCTCCTGCGCCAGGCGGTTCGGGGCCTCTTTCGGCCGGGTGGTGCCACTACCGCCATTCTCACCACCCTGAGCGCCTCCTGTGTCCTGGTCTTCACCATCTTTTTAGTCGAGCAAAACCTGAGCGCCCTCTTCATCGACTCCTTTCCGGCGGATGCGCCCAACCTCTATTTCATCGACCTCCAACCCTCGCAGGTGCCGGCCTTCAAGAAGGCGCTGGCCCGCCCGGCGGAATACTTTCCAGTGATCCGGGGGAGGGTGGAGAAACTGAACGGGGTAGCAATCAACCGCCAGCGTGAAGAGGGCCAACCCCGGGACAATCTGGCCCGCGAGTTCAGCCTGACCTGGCGCGATACCCTGTTGGACGACGAGAAGATCCTCCAGGGCCAGGGGCTTTTCCGCGCCGATCTGGCTGGGCCGCAGGTCTCGGTCCTCGATTATATGGCTGAAAACGGCAAGATTAAGGTGGGCGACACCATCGACTTTAACATCCAGGGAATGCCGGTCAGCGCCACGGTCAGCAGCATCCGCGCGCGCCTGGAACGCCCGGCCCGCCCCTTCTTTGTCTTTGTCTTTTCGGAAAAAGTGCTGGGGCAGGCGCCCCAGACGTACTTCACCGGGGTTCGGGTGGCAAAAGAGGAGGTGGCCGGGCTGCAGAATCGGCTGGTCGCCGATTTCCCCAATGTCTCGGTGGTCGATATCGGCGCCACGGTGGCGGTGATCGGCGGGCTTTTACACCGGCTGCTGGTGATCATCCGGCTTCTGGCCCTGTTCGGGATCCTGGCCGGAATCCTGCTGATCGCCAGTTCCATCACCGCCACCCGGGCCGAACGGGTGCAGGAGGCGGTCTTCTTCAAGATTCTCGGGGCCACCACCGGTTTCGTCCGGCGGATGTTCTTCCTGGAAAACCTGCTGCTCGGCGCCAGCAGTGGCCTGATCGCCCTGGGCCTCGCCCAGACGGTTTCCTGGCTGATCTGCCGCCAGGAGCTGAAGATAGCCTATGATCCCCTGCCCGGCCGCAGCCTGCTGATGTTTGCTGTCGTGCTGCTGGTGACCACCCTCTGCGGCTGGCTCGCCTCGTTGCAGATTCTCCGTCAGAAACCGGCGGCCTACCTGCAGCGGGAAAATGAGTAAGAGTGAACTCATTCCGCATTTGGGATACTGATTAGCGCTAAACTTCAGCATCAAATTTGTCATCCCGAAGATCTTACAGGAAACCATAAGTTGGGCCGCCCTTCGACAGGCTCAGGGTGAACGGAATAACTCTTAGATACCCTAGGGGGTGCTGATCCATAGAACAGTAACTCCGATCATCCTGAGCCTGTCGAAGGACGGCCCAATTTCATCGCAACTCCTAATACCCTAGCGGGCCAGAATATCCGGGCCGGGGCCAGAGAGATCGGCACAGCCGGTCATCAACAGGGCCTGGCGCAGGGTCTGGCCCAGGCGTTCCAGGTGGAGTTTGACCCCCAGGGAGCCAGCGCCGACCGCGGCCCGGGCGACATCGCGACCAACCAGAACCCCATCGGCGCCCAGGGCCAGCATCTTCAAGACGTCATAGCCGGTGCGGACGCCCCCGTCGGCGGTGATCAGCGCCTTGCCCCCGATCCGTGCCGCAATCTCCGGCAAGACCTCCGCCACCCCGGGGGTGGCGTCGAGCACCCGGCCCCCATGGTTGGAAACCGCCACCACCCGTACTCCCGCCTCGACACAGGCCTCACCATCCTCGGCGCTCATGATGCCCTTGGCGATAAAGGGGAGAGAGGTTGACTGGACCAGTTCCCGCAACTCCTGAAGCGATTTACGAAACACCTCTTGGCCGTGCCGGGCCATGACGGTGGAGCCGCAGCCATCCAGGTCCACCCCCACCGCCGGGCAGCCCATTTTTTCGGCCCGTTCGATTAAACGCTTGAGAACGTCCTGGGCCCGGGGCTTGAAGATGGGGATACCGTAACCCCCTTCCCGCGCCAGGGCATCAAGGGCGGGATGGCTTTCCGGGGTATAAAACCAGGTATCGCCCCGCCAGGTAATGGTGCCGGCCTCCCGGCAGCCGCGAATGGTGGCCCGACAGAAATCCTCTTCGCTGATCGCCTCGGTGTAGCGGCCAACCCCGGAGACCGAGGCGCCCATGATCGGCATGGCCAGCTTGATCCCGGCGAAGACGAAGGTCGTATCCGCCGCAAAGTGCGGCCCGATCAGCCGGGTATTGAGGCGCCAGGCCGCCAGAGACGTGACATTGGCCTGGAAAGAGGCGCCGGAACCAACCCCGCCGAAGCCGATGGCATGGCCATAGGCCTCGCGCTGACAGATGCGCTCATCGCCGCCGTCGCAATGGGGGTACACGGCGCAGATTCCCTTCAGCCCCTTGCGGGCCAGATCCCGCACCTCTTCCAGACTCCGGGGGATGGCGCCATCCGTAACCGCCAATAAGGATTTAGCGTCCGCACCACACTCCGGGCAGGCAGCCAGGGATACGGCAGATTCGTGCTCATGGTAGCAAATGGTGCAGAACCATTCGGTGGCCATCGCTTACCTCGATTTTTATATAAAACCTATGGGTCCTATGGGTCCTATGGGTCCTATGGGTCCCATAAGTCCCATAACTCCCATTACCTTTCCTGCAGCGGCTTCCAGACACACCCTTCCAGACCGCAGTAGCGGCCGACATATTCATCCTGGGGCCGATAGATCGTGGGCTTGGCGTGGGCGCCACCAAAGCGCTCTTCCAGGTAATGGGCGCACCAGCCCGCCACCCGGGAGACCGCGAAAACCGGGGTGAAAAGATCGGCCGGGACGCCGATCATGGAATTGACAATGGCGGAGTAAAAATCGACATTGGCGTAGATCGCCCGCCCCTTGCGTTTCTGCATCTCGGCGGTGGTCACCTGGCGGACCTCCTCGGCGATCTGGTACAGCTCGGGGTGGCCGGCCTGAGCGGCAAGCCGGGCCGCCATGGGCCCCAGGATCTCGGCTCGGGGGTCGGTGACCCGATAGACCGCATGCCCCATGCCCATGATCCTTCCTCCTTGATCCAGAGTCCGATTGACATACCCTGCAGCCTGTTCCTTGCCCCCGATCTCCTGGAGCATTCGATAGACCTCCTCGTTGGCGCCGCCGTGCAGCGGCCCGGAAAGGGAGCCCAGCGCCCCGGCAATGGCGGCCTGGATGTGGGCGCGGGTGGAGGCAATCTGCCGGGCTGTGAAGGTGGAGGCGTTAAAGCCATGGTCAGCCTGGAGGATCAGGAGGGTGTCCATGATCGCCGCCTGCTCCTGGGTCGGCGCCTCGCCGTGCATGGTGTAGAGGAAGTTGGCGGCCAGGCCCAGCTCCGGCCGGGGCGCCACCACCTCCAACCCCCGGCGCAACCGCTCCCAGGCGGTGACCAGCAGGGGCAAGCGGCAGATCAAGCCCAGGGCCTGCCGCCGGTAATCGGCGGGCCCGGCTCCCTCGCGCTCGGGATCATCGATGGCCAGCAGCGGCACCATGGCCTGAAGCACGTCCATGGGCACTGCCGCCCGGGGCAGATTCCGCAGGGTCGCCAGCAGCCACTCGGGGAGAAAACTGCAGGCGGCCAGATCCCGCCGCAGGGCTGCCAGCTCGGTTACCGTGGGCAACTCGCCGTCCACCAGGAGGTGGATCACCTCCTCGAAGGTGCCTTCCCGGGCCAGGGGGGCGATATCGTAGCCCCGGTAGATCAGGATGCCCTTCTCGCCATCCACCTTGGAAATGGTAGAATCGGCCACCACGATGCCCCGCAAGCCGATGTTCTTGGTAGTAATTTGACCCGTTGTTGCTTGATCGTCCATGGATTTACCTCCTTAATGATCGTCTCCCGCTTGCCGGAAGGAACAAAAACCGGTGTGGGAGCGGTCGCCCGACCGCGAATTCGTCAGCCGCAGCTTTCAGTCTGGGCCATTTGTTCGCGACCAGGCGGTCGCTCCCACCCTAAACCTAAACCTAAACAGTATTCTCTAAAGCATTGATTACCGGCCAATCTCCTTGCGCATATAATTGATCGCCCGCAGTGGCCGGACATCCTTGGGGCAGACCTTGACACAGTTGGCGTGACTGTCGCAATCCCCCACCCCGCCCGGCGCCCCGGCAAAGTTGACCCGCCAGGGGTGGTCGTGATCCCGGGGGTCGAAGAAGAACTTATAAAGCTGCACGGAAGCGGCCGGGCCGATGAAGTTCGCGTCCGCCGCCCGCTTGGGGCAGTCGGAAAAACAGGCGGCGCACTTGATGCAGTCATAACTGCGCTGGAGCTGGTCAAGCTGGGCTGCGGTCATCTTGTCCTCCCAGGTCAGCCGCGCGTCGTGCTCCTCCTGCTGCCGAACCAGGTAAGGCCGCACCCGCTCATAGGCCTCCCAGAAGGGCGTCAACTCGCAGACCAGATCCTTAACCACCGCCAGATTGGCCAGGGGCTCAACCAGGATCGTCCCCTTTTCCGCCAGCGGCGCCACCTGGGTCTTGCAAGCCAATGCCGCCACCCCGTTGACCTTCACCGCACAGGAGCCGCAGATGGCGCCCCGGCAGCTATAGCGAAAGGCAAAGCCGGGATCCTGCTCCTCCTGAATGGCGTGCAGGGCATCCAGGAGAACCATGCCCGGCCGCGCTGCCACAGAAAAGTCCTGCCGGTAGCTGTCGCCGCCGACCTTCTTGCGCAGGATGTCCAGGTTGATTTGCATCAGTTAACCCTCCATCAGTACTTGATCTCCGCCAACGGCTCGGTATCAACAATGGTCACCGGCTTATAGGCCAGGCTGAGTTCCCCGCCCGCAGATCTGCTTACCAGACTGTGCTTGAGGAAATTCTCGTTATCCAGTTGCGGATAGTCCAACCGGTAATGGCTGCCCCGGCTTTCTTCCCGAGCCAGCGCCGCCAGGGCGCAGGCGTGGGCGATGTCGAGCATGGCCCGCAATTCCAGGGCATGAATCAGTTCGAGGTTGAAAACCAGGTTACGCTCTCGCACCTTCACCCCGGCGAAGCGCTCGACCAACCCGGCGATCCGGCCCAACCCCGAGCGCATCCGCGATTCCTCCCGGAAGAGGCCGAAATCCGCCACCATCGCCTGCTCCATCTCGCGCCGCAGGCCGGGGGCATGTTCCGTGCCCACCCCCGCGAAGAGGCCGGCAAACTCCTGTAAGGCCCCATCTAGCCGCGCCTGCTCGCCTTGGCGGTCAGCCCCGGGTCGGGCCGTCAAAGCGGCTGCCATCGCCTCCCCGGCCCGCCGCCCGAAGACGATGGTCTCCAGGAGCGAATTGCCGCCCAGGCGGTTGGCGCCATGGACCGAGACGCAGGCGGCCTCGCCCGCCGCGTACAGCCCGGCGATACTGGTGGCGCCATCTGTGTCCACATCAATGCCGCCCATGGTGTAATGGACCGTGGGCCGAACCGGGATCGGCTCATGCACCGGATCGACCCCGGCAAAATTGATGGCGATCTCGCGGATCTGCGAGAGGCGTTCATTGATCTTTTGTTCACCCAGATGGGTAAGATCCAGGCGCAGGCAGCCGTCGGCAAAACCACGGCCGGCGTCGATCTCGGTCTGGATCGCCCGCGAAACCAGATCGCGGGGGGCCAGCTCCATGAACTCCGGGGCGTAGCGGGCCATGAACCGCTCGCCCTTGACGTTCACCAGGGTCGCCCCCTCGCCCCGCGCCCCCTCGGTGATCAAAATGCCATTGGGCAGGCCGGTCGGGTGGATCTGGAAGAACTCGATGTCCTTCAAGGCCGCCCCGGCCCGCAGACAGAGCGACATGCCATCGCCGGTATTGATCAGGGCGTTGGAGGATTGCCCGTAAACCCGGCCCGCTCCACCAGTGGCCACCAACCCGGCCCGGCAGGAGAAATAGCCAATGGCGCCGTTACCGTTATTGAAGGCGAGATAGCCCAGCAGGCGACCGGAATCGACCAGCAGGGAAAAGACAAACCACTCGCTGAAAAAGCGCACGCCCCGCCTGACGCATTGCTCGTAGAGGGTGTTGAGCAGGGCATGGCCGGTCTTGTCGGCCACATAGCAGGTGCGGTTGCGGCGCTGGCCGCCGAAGGGGCGCTGGGCAAAGGAGCCGTCGGCGGCGCGGTTGAACTTGGCCCCCCAGCGATCCAGGGCATGAACCGCCGCCGGGGCCTCCCGGGCCAGGATGGCCACAGCGTCCTGGTCGCCCAGAAACCAGCCGCCCTTGACTGTGTCGTAGTAATGGTCCTGCCAGCGGTCGTCCAGGGCCAGGGCCGCGTTGACCCCGCCCTGGGCCGCCCCGGAATGGGAGCGCAGGGGATAGACCTTGGAGAGCACCGCCACCCTGAGCTCCGGGTGCTGCTCGGCCAAGGTCAGGGCCGCCGTCATCCCGGCCAGTCCTGCCCCCATGATGACGATATCGTGGTCGTGGCGTTCCGTGATTTGCATGGTTACCTCATCTCTACCTTCTCATGCGCTTAGCGGCCTGGCTAACCACGCGCCGCCACCCACATCCGCCAGCCGTTTCCAGGTCATCTCCGCCCAAGAGGTACGCGTGGGCACAGAAGCGTGCTCACCCTACACCACTAGCAAGCTACCGGTGGGAGCGGTCGCCTGACCGCGAATACCCAAGTTGACTATTTCCCTCAACTCCGGCCCTACTCCCAAACCCACAATTCGCGACCGGGAGGTCGCTCCTACAGTTCCTCCCGCGACCGTTCAGCGAAATCCCGCCAACACCCCCCGAACCCGCTCCGGCCGCCACTCCGCCGCCCTCTTCACCAAAGGCTCGCCTGCCAGGGCCGCCAGGGAATCGGCGTGGGTCGGCCGTTCCACCCGGTAATACAGGCCGGTGTAAATTGTCTCCTCGCCGCCGGTGGCCAGACGCAGGGCCGCCGCGAAATCGCTGACGTCGTGCTCCGCCTCCAGAGGCTTAAGCCGCTTTTTGTACCAGGCCACGGTATTGATCCGGTTGAAGGTGACGCAGGGGAAGAGGACGTCGATCATGGCCACCCCGCGATGCTGCAGCCCGGCCTTGATCAATCCGGTCAGCTCCTCTTTATTCCCGGAAAAGGTTCGGGCCACAAAGGTGGCGCCGCTGACCAGGGCCAGGGCGGTGGGGTTTACCGGTTGGGCTGCCACCCCGTCGTTATGGATCGGGGCGCGAAAATCAAAACTGCCGGTGGGCGAGCCCTGCCCCTTGGTCAACCCGTAAACCCGGTTGTCCCCGGCCAGGATGGTGACATCGAGATTGCGGCGCAGGGCATGGATAAAATGGTTGCCCCCCTCGGCAAAAAGATCGCCATCGCCGCCCACCACCAGGATTTTCGCCGCCCGGTTGGCCATGCTCATGCCCATGGCCAGGGGCAAGGCCCGGCCATGAATGCCGTTGAACAGGTTGGCCCGCACCGAAAAACCCAGCTTGGCGGTCTGGCCGATGCCGGTGGCCAGGATCACCTCCCGGGGCACATGGAGCTCGGGCAGGGCCTGGCGGACACAGTCAAGCAGGTCGTAATTGCCGCAGCCTGGGCACCATTGGGGGGCGAAACTCGATTGAAAGCGTTCGGCGTTCATGCCGGTTCCTCCAGATATTTGCCGATCCGCACCACCAGCTCCTCGACGGTAAAGCTGCGGCCGTCGGTTTTGCCGATATGGCCACCGCTGGCTAGGCCGGTTTCCAGCAGCAGCAGTTTGCCCAGTTGGCCGGTGGAGTTGGCCTCGACGGACACCAGCCGCTTCGCCCCGGCCAGGGCGGCGCGCACCGCCTCCTTATTCATCGGAAAGAGCTGGCGGAAGATGGCAACCCCCAGATTCTGGCCCTGTTCCCGCAGATTTTCCACGGCCTCGACCACCGGCCCAACCGTCGAGCCCCAGCAGAGCAACAGGGTCGCCGCCTCCGGGTGCTGCACCTCCGGCGCGGGCATGGTGGCGGCCAGGCCAGCCAACTTGCGCATCCGTTTGGCCATCTGGGCCTCGCGGTTTTCCGGGTTATCAGTCACCAGCCCGTACTCGTTGTGTTCGTGGCTGTCCTGGGCCACCAGCCAGTTCGAGACCACCGGATAGGCGCGGGGTGAAACCCCGTTTTCCGTGAGTTGGTATCGCGGCAGCTCCGTGGTTTCCCCAGGTTCCGGCGCCATGACACCCCGGTCGATGGTGAGCCGCCCCAGATCATATTCCGCCACGGACGCCTGGGCGTCAGCCAATGAATGGTCGGTGAGAATGAAGACCGGTAACTGCCAGCGCTCGGCAAGATTAAAGGCCGCAAAGGTCAGGGAGAAGGCATCCTCCGGACCGGTGGGAGCCAGCACCGCCCGAGGAAATTCGCCGTGGGAGGCGTGAACGACGAAGAGCAAATCGGACTGTTCGGTGCGGGTCGCCATGCCGGTGGAGGGCCCGGAGCGCTGGCCGTCAACAATCACCAGCGGGGTTTCGCTGATCCCGGCTAGGCCGATGGCCTCGCACATCAGCGAGATCCCGGCCCCGGAGGTGCCGACGGCGGCCCGCACCCCGGCATACGAGGCGCCAATGGCCAGGTTAGCGGCAGCAATCTCGTCCTCGACCATCTCCACACCAATCCCCAGATCGGGGCCATGCTCGGCCAGCAGGTTCATGATCTCGGTGGCCGGGCCAATCGGGTAAGCGGCATAGACCCCGATCCCAGCCGCGATCATCCCCAACGCCACCGCCTCATGACCGCTGACCAACAGGCGCGGCCCGAGCGGTTGAGCTGGCGGAGCCAAGGGCGCGGACTCTTCCTGGCGGCTATGGGCCAGAACCGCCTCGATGGCCTGCAGGTTCATGGCAACAATCGCCTCGCCTTTCTCCGCAAACCGTTCACTTACCACCTGGGCGAGGATCGCCGGGGCAAGTCCCAGGCGTCCGGCCAGCCGGGCCAGCAGTTTGACGCCCTGGTACTGGGGCCGCCGCGCCCCCTCCGGTCCCACCTCAGCGGGCAAAACCCGAAGCCGTCCGTCGGTAATATCTCCACCCAGCCCGTCAACACAGAAGGCCAGCCCCGCCGGGGTCAGATCATTAAGATGACGGCTCAGACTCTCCTGGTTCAAGGCCAGCAGATAGTCGATCCGTTTCACCCCCGCCGCCAGAGGCTGATCGGCAAAGCGGAGACTGCTGAAGTTATGGCCGCCCCGGATCCGCGACTGGGCATCATGGTTGGCGAAGAGATGAAAGCCGGAGCGCAGCAAGACCTTGCCAAGGATGGTCGCCGCCCCCTGCACCCCCTGACCGGCTGCCCCGGCGATGACTATGTTGATGTCCTGCATATAAAGCGAACCTTGTTCTCTAGCGAAATTTTCCGAGGGATATACCATCCGGAAGCGATTCATCTGCGAATTACAGCCTCGTTTCCTAACCTCAATCAGCTCCTTCAACGTCATTGCGAGGAGTGAAACGACGAAGCAATCTCTTGGGGGCTGGTAACCAATATGCCAGCCTGGACTAATAGAAATCTTGCACGCGACAGTAGATTGCCACGTCGGGGCTACGCCCCTCCTCGCAATGACAGCTACTTCGCGAGTACGTCATACAGGTATCGTTCCCACCGAGACCACGGGAACGACACCACATTCCCAGAGCTTAAAGCACTTTATGCACGTGTAACTTTAGACATTTCCCTTCCCTCCGGTCTGACGCCGGAGATCGAGCAAGCGCTCCAGTTCCGCCTCGGGCAAGATCCCTTGCGCCCGGGCCACTTCCCGGATGGTCTGACCAGTCCGGTGCGCCTCCTTGGCAATCTCGGCCGCCCGATCGTAGCCGATGGCCGGGACCAGCCCGGTGACCAGGGCCAGGCAGCGTTCGTTGCCGGCCTTGATCCGCTCGGGATCAGCCTGTAAGCCGACCAGTAGTTTATCGGTAAATATGGCGCAACCACCGGTGAGGAAACGAATCTGCTGGATCAGGTTGCGGGCAATCAACGGCAGCATGGTGTTGAGCTGGAAATTGGCATAGAGGCCGCCGATGGTGATGGCGCTGTCGTTGCCAACCACCTGGGCGCAGGCCAGGATCAAAGCTTCCGCGATCACCGGGTTGACCTTACCGGGCATGATCGAGGAACCGGGCTGCACCTCGGGCAACACCAGCTCGCCCAACCCCAACCGCGGCCCCGAACCCAGCCAGCGGATATCGTTGGCGATCTTCATCAGGGCGCAGGCCAGGGTCTTCAAGCTGCCGCTCATCTGCACCGCCGCCTCCTGGCCGGCCTGGGCCTCGAAGTGGTTGGCGGCCTCACGAAAGAAGACCCCAGTCAACCCGCTCAGTTCCACGGCCATCCTCCGGCCGAACTGGGGATGGGTATTGAGGCCGGTGCCGACGGCGGTGCCGCCGATGGCCAGTTCCCGCAAGTGCTCGCCGCTGGCCCGGATATGGGCGATGGCATGCTCGACCTGGGAGGCGAAGCCGGAAAACTCCTGGCCCAGCCGGATGGGGGTGGCATCCTGGAGGTGGGTCCGGCCGATCTTGACGATGGGGTCGAATTCCACCGCCTTGGCGCTCAAAGCCGCCTGCAACCGCTCCAGGGTCGGCAGCAGATCCTTTTCAATCAGAACCAGAGCGGCCAGGTGAATGGCGGCCGGAATCACATCGTTGCTGGACTGGCCGAGATTAACGTGGTCATTGGGATGGACTTTTTTACTATCCAGCCCCCCGCCCAATAGCTGGACGGCCCGATGGGCGATGACCTCGTTGGCGTTCATGTTGCTGGAGGTGCCGCTGCCGGTCTGGAAGACATCGATGGGGAAATGGCGGTCGAGGTTGCCCGCCACCACCTCGGCCGCCGCCCGGCCGATGGCCTCGGCCAGCTCCGGCGCCAACAGCCCCAGGTCGCGATTGACCCGGGATGCCGCCAGCTTGATCTGGCCCAAGGCCCCGATCAACTCGCGGCCAATCCCCTCGCCACTGACCGGGAAATTCTCTACCGCCCGGGCCGTCTGGGCGCCGTACAGGGCGTCGTCGGGCACCGGCATCTCGCCCATGGAGTCGCGTTCAATTCGCATTTTTCCGCCCTCAATTACGATCCGGGAATAGACCAGAGGTCAGTCCCCTTGTTTCTGTTTTTCATAATCGTAAGCCATAGTTACGACTAACAACGTATCATGTAGCATTCCCATGTTTTGGAATCGAACTCATGCGGAGACACTCCCTGTTTTGGGCCACCCTTCGACAAGCTCAGGATGACCGGTGTTACTGTGTCATGGTTCAGTGCCCGAAGGATATTAAGAGTAATTCCGATCTCCCTGAGCCTGTCGAAGGAAGGCCCAATTTATATCGAGTCCTCCACCTCATGTTATCGACTTTGCATCTTGGCCAGATTCAGCGCCCCCCCGGCCAGCAGCATGGCGCGCTGGCGCGGCGAGACACTCAGCCGGGTCATGATCGTCCCGCTGTCTGTCGTTACCGGGATCTCGGTGTCGCCCCGTTCCAGGCGGTGCCGGATCTCCGGCAGCACCAGCCGCGCGCCCGCCTGTATCTTTTCGTAATCGCCAGGCTCCATAAAAATCAGCGGCAAAATACCAAAATTGCAGAGATTGGCCTGATGGATGCGGGCGTAGCTCTTGGCAATCTTGAGCCGCACCCCTAAGAATCGCGGGGCCAGGGCGGCATGTTCGCGGCTGGAGCCCTGGCCGTAATTTTCGCCGCCGACCACCGCCACCGCCCCCTTCGCCTGCGCCGCCGCGCTGAAGCCGGGGGCCAGATGGTAAAAGACAAAGGCGCTGATCGCCGCGATATTGGAGCGCAGGGGCAGCACCTGGTTACCGGCCGGCATGATGTGGTCGGTGGTGATGTTGTCGCCCACCTTGAGAATCACCTCGACACTTAGTTCCTCGGGCAACGGCTCGAAGTGCGGCAAGGGCATAATGTTCGGGCCCCGGATCACCTCGGTGGCCGCGCCCTCCGGGGTCGGGGAGATGATGGAGGAACGATCGACCAGATAACGCTCCGGCTCCCGAACCGCCGGAAAGGCCATCTGCCGCCCTAGTTCGCGGGGATCGGTGATCACCCCGGTCAGAGCGGCGGCGGCCGCAGTCTCGGAGGTGCAGAGATAGACCCGGTCACCCTCGGTGCCGGAGCGGCCAGGGAAGTTGCGGGGAAAGGTGCGCAGGCTCACCTGGCCGGTGCCCGGGGCCTGGCCCATGCCGATGCAGCCGAGACAGCCAGATTGATGGATATTGGCCCCGGCCGCCAGGAGGGAATTAACCCCGCCCAGGGCCGCCACGTTTTCCAGAACCTCGCGGCTGGAGGGGTTGATCTGCAGGGTGGTGCCGAGGGCGACGGTGCGTCCCTTGACCATCTCGGCCACCACCATCAGGTCGCGAAAGGAACCATTGGCGCTGCTCCCGACGATGACCTGATCCACCACCAGACCGGCAATCTCCCGCACCGGCACCACGTTGTCCGGCGAGGAAGGCTGGGCGATCAGCGGCTCCAGGGTGGAAAGATCGATCTCGTCATGGTCGTCGTAGGTCGCGTCGGGATCGGCTGCCAATTCCCGCCAGTCCGCCTCCCGGCCCTCGGCCCGGAGATAGGCCCGGGTATTGGCATCGGAGGGGAAGATGGTGGAGGTGGCCCCCAGCTCGGTGCCCATGTTGCCGATATTCTTACGATCCCCGGCGGAGAGATTGACCACCCCGGGCCCGTAGTATTCGATGACCTTGCCGACGCACCCCTTGACCCCGTGGCGGCGCAGCAGTTCGAAGATCACATCCCGGGCGCTGACCCACTCGGGCAAGGCGCCCACCAGTTTGACCCCGAAGACCCGGGGGCAGGGAAAGTGGTAAGGCTGCCCGGCCATGGCCAGGGCGACGTCGAGACCGCCGGCGCCGATGGCCAGCATGGCCACCCCGGCGGCGCTGGGGGTGTGACTGTCGGCGCCGAGCATGGTCTTGCCCGGTATGCCGAAACGCTCCATGTGGACCTGATGGGAGATGCCGTTGCCCGGGCGGCTGAAGTGGATGCCATAGCGGGCGCAGGCGGTCTGGAGATAGCGATGGTCGTCGGCGTTGCGGAAATCGGTCTGCAAGAGGTTGTGATCAACATATTGGGCCGCCAGCTCCACCTTGACCCGGGTCACGCCGAGGGCCTCGAACTCCAGCATGGCCATGGTGCCGGTGGCGTCCTGCAGCAGGGTGTGGTCGATACGGATGGCGATTTCCTCGCCAGGAGTCAGGGTGCCCGCGACCAGATGCTGGCTGAGGATCTTTTGGGTAAGGTTCATGGGCAGCAGTCCCTTATCTGAAAGCGCTCCCCCTCCCTTTATGGGAGGGGGTTGGGGGGAGGGTAAAGTCGCAACCGATTGAGTCAAAGCGGACTTCCCCCTCACCCTAACCCTTCCCCGCCAGGGGGGAGGGAACTTGTGCCTGGCCGAAAGACATCGGCATTAACAACTTAGCAATCACCGCTTGCCGATCAAAGGTTTTTCTTGCACCCATAGCAGCTTCAGCGCTGTTCTCCGGCAAAAACCTCTCGGCACATCCTTCCCAATCCGCCCAAATCCCGACAGACCCGGATGCCGCCTTCCTCCAGGGCGGCGATCTTGGCGGAAGCGCTGCTTCCAGCCCCGCTGACGATGGCCCCGGCATGGCCCATCCTCCGGCCGGGTGGCGCAGTGAGCCCGGCAACAAAACCGACCACCGGTTTGCGCATCTTTTCGGCCACAAAAGCGGCGGCCTCCTCCTCGGCATTACCACCGATCTCACCGACCAGCACCACCCCGGTGGTTTCAGGATCCGCCTCGAAGGCGGCCAGGCAATCGATAAAGGTGGTGCCCACCAGGGGATCGCCGCCGATGCCGATGCAGGTGGATTGGCCCAGCCCCATCCCGGTGAGCTGATAAACCACCTCGTAGGTCAGGGTGCCGGAGCGGGAGATCACCCCGATCCCGCCGGGGAGATGGATACCGCCGGGCATGATCCCGACCTTGGCCCGCCCGGGGCTGATCAAGCCGGGGCTATTGGGGCCGATCAGACGGCAATGGGTACCAGCAAGATAACGTTTGACCCGGAAGAGGTCGAGAACCGGGATATGCTCGGTGATGGCGACCACCAGGGGGATTCCCGCCTCGGCCGCCTCCAGGATGGCGTCGGCGGCGAGCAGCGGCGGCACGAAGAGCAACGAGCAGTTGGCTTGAGTTGCCGCCACCGCCTCGTGCACCGTATTGAAGACCGGAACCCCATCAACCTCCTGGCCGCCCTTACCGGGGGTCACCCCGGCCACCACCTTGGTGCCGTACTCCCGGCACTGGAGGGCATGGAAGCTGCCTTCGCGACCGGTTAGACCTTGAACCAGGAGGCGGGTATGGTGATCGATGAAGATGCTCATGCCTCGCCACCCCTGACGATGGCGGCAATCCGGGCGGTGGCCTCGCTCAGGTCACCGGCGGTGATCAGGTTCAGGCCCGATTCGGCCAGCAGCCTCCGGCCTTCCCCAGCATTGGTGCCCTCCAGGCGAATCACCAGCGGCACGGTGATGGTATGGTTGCGGGCGGCCCGGATCAACCCCTCGGCCAGGAGATCGCAGCGGAGGAGGCCGCCGAAAATATTGACCAGGATGCCCTTGACCTGGGGGTCGGCCAAGATGATTCGCATCCCTTCCTCGATCATCGCCACGCTGGCCCCGCCGCCCACGTCGAGAAAGTTGGCCGGTTCGCCCCCGGCCTGCTTGATCAGATCCATGGTGGCCATGGCCAGGCCAGCGCCGTTGACCAGGTTGCCGATGTTGCCGTCCAGCTTGATATAGTTAAGGCCGGCCCGGGTGGCGGCCAGCTCCAGGGGATCAATCGCCGCCGCATCGCGCCAGACCTCCAGTTCCGGGTGGCGGGGCAGACCGGCGTCGTCCAGTTCGACCTTGGCGTCCAGGGCGACTAGCTGCCCGGCAGGGGTAATCGCCAGGGGGTTGATCTCCACCAGGGCGCAGTCATTTTCCAGGAAAAGCTGGAAGAGCCGGGTCAGCAGCTCGGCAAAGGAATGGTGCAGGGTCACCGGCAAGTTTAAGCCGAAGGCGAGGTTGCGGCAATGGAAGGGCTGGAGTCCCAGCAGCGGGTCGATCGCGACCCGGATGAGTTGGTCGGGCATGGCCCGGGCCACCGCCTCGATGTCCACACCGCCGGACTGACTGGCCATGATCAGGAATGTACCACTGGCCCGGTCTGGTGTAATGGCCAGGTAAAGTTCCCGGGCCACCTCAAGCTGCTGCTCCACCAGGAGCTGGTGCACCACCTGCCCGGCCACTCCGGTCTGGGCGGTAAACAGAGGGGCGCTCAGGATGGCGGCGGCCGCCTCGGCCAACCCGGCCTCGTCCGCAACACGGCGCACCCCGCCACCCTTGCCGCGCCCACCGGCCAGGATCTGCGCCTTGACCATCAACGGCCAGACACCCAGCCTTTGCGCCACCGCCAGTGCTTGGCTGACGTCGGCAGCGGGAGCACCTTCCGGAACCGGCACCGCGTAACGGCGAAACAGCTCTTTGGCCTGATATTCGTGGAGTTTCATCAACCTTCCCCGTTGAGCAATGTTGATGAATTCGTAAAATGTCGTATCCCGTCATTGCGAGGAGCGAAGCGACGCGGCAATCTCTCGCTAATTCATCGAGATATAAATCGAAATCTGCGCTTATCTGCCACGCTGCGCTAGCAATGACGAATTCTATGCGTTTTCGACTTTTTACGAATACATCACAATAGTTGATGGTACTCTAGCGAGAGGAGAGATTTACAGCAACAAACTTTGGGCCCGATTTATATGCGGATACTAAACTCGATAGCACTGATCCTGTTGCTGCTGCTGGCGGCTGGCTGCGACCGGCGGCGGGAGCAACCGGCCCCAACGCCGCCCCCGGTCGCGGCTAAACCCGCTGGCACCATCGTCGCCATGGGTGACTCCCTCACCGCCGGGCTCGGAGTGGCAGAAACAGAGGCTTACCCTGCCCTGCTGGCCGCCAAACTCACCGCCCAGGGCCTCAACTACCGGGTCATCAACGCGGGGATCAGCGGCGAGACCAGCAGCGGCGCCCGGGGGCGGATCCGCTGGGTTCTCTCCTCCCAGCCCGACATCGTTATCCTGGAAACAGGCGCCAACGATGGCCTGCGCGGCCTGGACCCGCAGCTGGTGGAAAAGAATCTGGACGAGATGGTCGCCACCATGCAGGAGAACCACGTCACCGTGATCCTCTGCGGCATGGAGATGGTCCGCAACCTGGGCGCCGACTACACCACCAACTTTGCGGCAGGCTATGCCCGAGTGGCCAAACGTCGAGGGGTGATCTTCATGCCCTTCTTCCTGACCGGGGTGGCCGACGAGCCGGGACTCAACCAGGCGGACGGTCTCCACCCCACCGCCGCCGGCTATGTGAAGATCGTCGACAATCTCCTGCCGTATGTTCTTGCGGCGATAAAATCCCGTAAAAACAGCCAGTAATCTGCACAAATTAATCCCACAAATCAGGTGGATTAATGGGTCCACTCAGCTTATTTTTCAAGTGAGCAGTTAACCTACTCGTTTAAAAGAGGGGGGAGGGCCGTGATCGAATCGTTGCTCATGCTTAGGAAGATGACCAAGACTGCGGTGACCTCTGTAAGTGGCCCTCCCCCTCTTTTTCCATCGATTCAAGGAGGCTTACCATGTTGACGTATGCCTTGTTGGCCTTTGCCGTGGCGCCTTGGGCGGCGCCACTCTCGCGTACTTAAGGATTGTGAAGAATACGGTGTCAATGCCGCTGGCCCTGGGGCACGGGCTGTTTGCCGCTACTGGCCTGGGCTTGCTCGCCTACGGACTGATCGAGACCGGAGGTACCCTGCTGACAGTCGCCCTGGGGGTATTCCTGCTGGCGGCGCTCGGTGGTTTCACCCTGTTTTCCTACCACCTGCGCTCCCGGCAGCTCCCCATCCCGCTAGAGTGTAGAGGTCGGGTTAGCGCAGCGTAACCCGACGCTTCTATTGCCCCCACGTAAGTTAATGTCGGGTTACGCGATAAAACTGCTAACCCGACCGCGATTACACCATCCACTACCCGATAATCCTGCCTAAAATTTTCAGCACCAAAGATTACCATGAATCCGCAACAGCTACAACAATCAGTCATTAAAATCAGGGATTTCCTGTTAGAGCCAGGATTGATGGGATATTCGGGACACCAGCGAAATTTCCGGTTAAGATTCAGTTGCACCCGATGCCTTTGCGGCGGTAAAACCGTCTGCACCCAGATAACTCCAAACAGAACCGCTTCGCGGAGCCAATTCGATAACCAATGCCGCAGACCATAACGCAACAATTTTCCCTCAATTATTCTTTTCCGGTCATCTTCTGTTGCGACCTCTTCCGGCCGGACAACCCTATCCTGGCCGATCTCCTGGCCGCCGCCGGGCCTGGACCCCACCGGATCCTGGCCTGCCTTGATTCTGGAGTTTTACAGGCCCGACCGGAATTAGGGCAGCAGCTTGAAGAGTACGCACGAACCTACGCCGGAATCATGGAACTGGTCGCCCCGGTGGTGACTGTGCCGGGCGGCGAGAGCTGCAAGAACGACCCGGATACCGTGCCTCGGCTGCACCACCTGATCGCCCAGCATCACCTCTGTCGGCAATCCTTTGTCCTGGCCCTCGGTGGCGGCGCGGTCCTTGATGCAGTGGGCTTTGCGGCGGCCACCGCCCACCGGGGGGTGCGGCTGATCCGGGTGCCCACCACCGTCCTGGGCCAGAACGATGCCGGGGTCGGGGTCAAGAACTCGGTCAACTTCGGCGGCCGCAAGAACTTTCTCGGCACCTTCGCCCCGCCTTATGCGGTGATAAACGACTTTAGCTTTCTCGCCTCCCTGCCGCCACGGGAGTTGCGGGCCGGGATTGTTGAGGCGGTCAAGGTGGCCCTGATCAAGGATGCCGCCTTTTTTGCCGATCTGCACGCCCAGCGCCGGGAACTGGCCGGTTTCGCTATCGAGGCCATGGAGGCGATGATCCGCCGTTGCGCCGCCCTGCATATCACCCACATCGGCAGCCAGGGCGACCCCTTTGAATTCGGTTCCTCGCGCCCCCTGGATTTTGGCCACTGGGCGGCCCACAAGCTTGAGGAGATCAGCCGTGGCGCCTTGAACCACGGCGAGGCAGTGACCATCGGCATTGGACTCGACACCCTTTATTCCCGGGAAATTGGCCTGCTACAAGCATCCACCGCCGAGACCATCCTGAACCTGTTGACAGAACTGGGGTTGGCCCTCTACCACCCGGCCCTGGAAGAACTGGATATCGCGGCGGCGCTGGCGGAATTCCGGGAACATCTGGGCGGCGAACTGACCATCCCCTTGCTCACCGCCCCCGGCTGCCTGCATGAGGCCCACGCCATCGACGCCGCCCGGATGCGCGACTGCATCGGGCAACTGGCAGAGCGCCACCAGCAGACCATTGCACAGCGGCAGCCCGCCGCCCACGCCCCGGCAGCCGCCACCGCCCACGCCAGCAATCCATGCTGACCTACTGCACCAACATCCACCCCGCCGAAAGCTGGGCGGAGACCTTCGCCAATGTCCGCCGCTACGTGCCGACGATCAAGGCGGCGGTGGCGCCGGATCGCCCCTTTCCCGTCGGCCTGCGCCTGTCCGGACGGGCGGCAGCAGAGGCCGGTCGGGAAGAAGCGGCCCGCTTTGCTGACTGGTGCCTGGAAAACGGCTGCTTTGTCGCCACCATTAACGGCTTCCCCCACGGCGCCTTCCATCAGGTGGTGGTTAAGGAAGCGGTCTATCTGCCCGACTGGCGCGACCATGAGCGCTTGGCCTACACCAAGCGACTGGCCGACCTGCTGGCGGGCTGGCTGCCGGTGGGGCAGCGGGGCTCGATTTCGACGGTGCCCATCGGCTTCCGCAAGGCGGTGGCCCCCGAGGAGATACCGCTGGCAATGGCCAATCTCCGCCGGGCCCTGGAGTACCTGGAGCAACTGGCTCAATCAACAGGTCAGGTGATCAGCCTGGCCATCGAGCCGGAACCGGGCTGCTGGCTGGAAACCACCCACGATATAGTCGATTTTTTCGCCCGGCTGGCGCTGCCGCCGCACCTGCTGCCCTTCCTCACCGTCTGCTACGACTGCTGCCACCAGGCCCTGCAGTTTGAGGATCCGGCCGAATCCCTGGCCCTGCTGGCCGCCCACGAGATCCGCATCGGCCATATTCAGATCTCCTCGGCCCTGGCCCTGGCCCAGTCGGACTTGAGCCCCATGCAGCGCTTCGTCGAGCCCTGTTACCTGCACCAGACCGTGGGGCGGCGGCAAGACGGCAGCCTGGTCCGCTTCGACGACCTGAACCTGGCCCTGGCCGCCGATCCGGCAGAGGTGGCCGGAGTAACGGAGTGGCGGGTGCACTTTCACGTGCCGGTCTTTCTCGACCAGCTTCGCGAGGGTGCCACCACCCAGCCCTTCTTGCAGGAGATCCTACCACTCTTCCCAGCCGATCTGCCGCTGGAGGTGGAAACCTACACCTGGTCGGTCCTGCCGCCGGAGCTACGGACCGAGGAGCTGACTGAGTCGATTATTCGCGAGATTAGATGGGTGGGGGCACAACGTGCGACGGCAGGTTGATGCGGGAGTTAAAGTACAGGTTCTGTATTGCCTGGTTGATCGCTAACCCTCCCCTCAATCCCCTCCCATGAAGGGAGGGGAAGTTTAAGAAACCTGGCGCTTGAGATGGAGGCGTTGCAACTCCCTCTCCCCTTTGTGGGACCGACGGACCCCCTATGGGGTGGAGGGCTGGGGAGAGGGGCGCTCAATCCGCTCAACTCATAATTTCCGCAACTTTAGGCATTTCCCTTTTATGAAAGACACCGCCGTCAAATCCATGTTCGAGACCATCGCCGGGGGCTACGACTTTCAGAACAGCTGCCTGTCGCTGGGCGTTGACATCCATTGGCGCAAAGTGCTGGCCGGCATGCTCCACCTGCCGCCGGACGGGTTGGTTCTTGATGTGGCCGTCGGCACCGGCGAGGTGGCCATGGCCATCTGCCACCGCCATCCTACCACTCAGGTAATCGGGATCGATTTTTCCCCGGCCATGCTGGCGGTGGGGCAAATGAAGATCGCCCGCCGGGGGCTAGCCTCCCGCATCAGCCTCGCCACTGGCGACGGTCGGCTGCTGCCGATCCGTACTGGTTCGGTGGATGCGGTCACCATCTCCTTCGGCATCCGCAATATCGAGGAGAAGGACGTGGTGCTGGCGGAGTTTTACCGGGTGTTGAAACCCGGCGGGCAGCTGCTGATCATGGATTTTTCTTATCCCGAAGGCCTGTTGCTCGGCCCACTGTACCGGTTCTACCTCAACCATATCCTGCCGCCACTGGGCAATTTCATCTCCGGCACCGACTACGCCTATTCGTATCTGGCCGAATCGGTGGCCAACTTCCCCGGCGACCGGGTGTTTTTAGGGATGATCGCGGCGGCTAGTTTTCGCGATTGTACTGTAAAAAAACTAACCTTCGGCATTGCCAAGATTTTTGCCGGGCATAAGGGTTAGTCAAGCTCGGACTGATCCGACTGATCCGACTGATCTGACTGATCAATTCAGTCCGAGAGCAAAAACATTCCCAGAGGGAACCATCATGAAAGTCAATTGGCCGGAACGGGTCTGGGTCAACAGTCCGGTGCGCCGCTGGGTGCAGCGCCGCGAGGCCCGGTATTTCAAGGAACAGCGCAATCTCCCCGCCGCCAGCCGCGCCCTGGAGATCGGGTGCGGCAACGGGGCCGGGGCGCGGATTCTCGACCGCACCTTTGCCTTGGCCTCCATCGATGCCCTGGATCTCGATCCGCAAATGGTACTGCTGGCCCAGCGCAAGCAGCGGCAGTGGGGCGGCGACCGCTTGCACCTGGCCACCGGCGACGCCCAGCAGCTGCCCTATGGTGACGCCAGTTTCGACGCGGTCTTCAACTTCGGTATCATTCACCACCTGGAGGATTGGCAATCAGGGATTCGCGAGGTAGCCCGGGTCTTGAAACCCGGCGGCGGTTTTTACTTCGAGGAGATCTATCCGCCGCTCTACGCCAATCCCCTCTTTAAACACATTCTCGACCATCCGCGGGAAAACCGTTTCCACGGCCCGGAATTCCGTGGTGAGCTCGCCGCCTGCGGCCTGGAACTGTTACCGGGGTATAAGGAATCGCGTTTTGCTATCCTTGGTATCGCGGTGAAGAAGTGAACGATTCACCCCCCTCACCTCAATCCCCTCCCATAAAGGTCAAAGGTTGCCCCCTCTCCCCCTGTGGGAAGCAGGCCATGCCCGTGATCAAGGTAGTGAATCGCGGGCATGGCCCGCTCCTGCAGGACTGAACCCGAATGACCTGCCCGCACAATTTAGCCTTGCCATTAGGCCCACACTCCGGTTTAGATTATTGCACCGGAGTGGTTGCCCATTGCCCCCGGTTTCTGGCAAGAATCGATTGAGAGATAATAAATGTCCGAGCTTGATCGACGGGATTTTCTGAAAATACTGGGGCTGGCCGGAAGCACGGTACTCCCCGGCTGCAGCCGGGAGACCGGCCGCAAGCTGATCCCCTATGTGATCCCGGCCGTCGATATCATCCCTGGCGAGGCAACTTATTACGCCACCACCTGCCGGGAATGTCCGGCCGGTTGCGGGGTATTGGCCAAGAACCGGGATGGTCGGGTAATCAAGTTGGAGGGCAATCCCGCCCATCCCGTTAACCGGGGCGCCCTCTGCGCCCGCGGGCAGGCTGCCCTGCACGGGCTCTACAACCCCGACCGCTGGGCCAGCCCGCAAGAGCGCCGGGGTGATCTATTCCGCCCCATCTCCTGGGAGGCCGCCCAGACCAGCCTCGCCACCCGGCTAAGCGAGATCCGGACCAAAGGCAACGGTAAACGTATCGCCTGTCTGACCAGTTTGGAGAACGGCACACTGGCCGAGTTCACCAGCGAATGGCTGGCGGCCTTCGGGGCCGGGCCGCAGATCCGCTATGAACCCTTCGCCTATGAACCGCTGCGCGCCGCCAACCGGATTGTTTACGGCCGGGAAGATATTCCCGCCTACCGGATCGATCGGGCCGATTTCCTGCTTTCGCTCAACGCCGGCTTTCTGGAGACCTGGCTCTCCAACGTCGAGTACAGCCACCAGTTTGCCGCCTTTCATGCCCCCCAGGGAGAGCGGAAGAATTTCTTTGCCATGGTGGGCCCCCGCCAGTCGCTCACCGCGGCCAATGCCGACTGCCGGATTGAGGTCGCCCCTGACCAGGAGTGGCTGGTGGCCCTGGCCTTGCTGGAAGCCCTGGCCGTCGAGGTGGAGCGCTGCAGCAACCTGCAACTCCCCCCGGAACTGGGCCTGCCCCTGGCCAAGATCCTGGCAGCCTCCGAAAACGCCTGCCGCGCAAGTCGAAAGCTCATCCCGGCCGCGACCCTGGCCAAGCTGGTGGCGCGTTTCCTGGCGGCCGAACGGCCCCTGATCCTTGCCGCCGGGCTCCCGCACCACGGGCCCCATGCCACGGAGGCCGCGGTGGTCGCCAACCTGCTCAACCTGTTCAAAGCCGGCAGCCGGGAGCTCATCGATCCGGCCCCGGGCGCGGCCCTCACCGCCGTCGCCCCAGCCGCGGAGCTGCACCGCCTGGTCGAGCGGATGGCCAATGGCGAGATCGAACTGCTCCTGATCCACGACGCCAATCCCCTCTTCAGCCTGCCCGCCTCCTGGGGGCTCAAGTCGGCCCTGGCCAAGGTGAAGACCATCGTCAGTTTCTCCGCTTGCCCGGATGAAACCAGCCAGCTCGCCCATCTGATCCTGCCGACCCATACCTCACTGGAATCATGGGGGGATTACACGCCCCGATCCGGGATCAATGGCCTGCTGCAACCGGTGATGGGGCCGATGTTCGACACCCGCCCCCTGGGCGATCTGCTGCTGGCGCTGGCTGATAAGGCCGGGGTGAGCGAGTCGCTGCCCTGGGATGATTTCTACCAGCGCCTCCAGCATAATTGGCAGACGCGCTGGCAGGCCGGGGCGCAGAACGAGCCCTTCGCTCAGTACTGGAACCGGATGCTCCGCCAGGGCGGCGACTGGCCCTGCGCTGCTGCGGTTTCCGCAAAGATCGCCCTGGCTGCCGACTTTGCCTATACCTTCCCGGCCCCGCCCGCCGCGCCAGCCGCCAACACCTATCCGCTGACCATCTACCCGACCGGGCAATTCTTCGACGGCCGGGGCGCCAACCGCCCGTGGCTCCAGGAACTGCCCGATCCGGTGGCCCAGACCACCTGGGGCAGCTGGGTGGAGATCCACCCCGAGACGGCGGCGAAAATGGGGGTGGCCAAGGGCGACCTGCTGCAGCTGACCACCCCACACGGCGCGGTCAGCGTCCCGGCCCTGCCGATCTATTCCGTGCCCCCGGGCACCCTGGCCCTGCCCATCGGCCAGGGCCATGATAATTATGGCCGTTTCGCCGCCGCCACCGGCGCGGCCAATCCCCTGGTCTTGATGCCCCCCAGCCTCGATCTGGCCTGTGGCGGGCTGACCATGGTCACCGGGGTGACCCTGGTGCGCCTCGCTGGCAACCAACCCATCGCCAATACCGACGGCAACTTCTTCCAGGAAGGCCGCGATCTGGTCGAGGAAGAGTCCTTTGCTGATTACCTCAAGGCCCGGGGTGCCAACCGCCCAGCCAGTGTTGATCTGCCCCTGCCCGCCGGTTATGACCCCCACCGCGATATCTATCCGACCCACGAGCATAAAGAATACCGCTGGTGCATGGTGATCGATCTCGACCGCTGCATCGGCTGCGGGGCCTGCGTAGTCGCCTGTTATGCCGAGAACAACGTCGCCATCGTCGGCAAGAAGCTGATCCAGCAGGGGCGCGAGATGTCGTGGCTGCGGATCCAGCGCCATTTCAAGGAGGCGGATAAGAGCATCCGTCACCTGCCCATGCTCTGCCAGCACTGCGACGAGGCGCCCTGTGAATCGGTCTGCCCGGTCTTTGCCCCGCATCACTCGGTGGACGGCTTGAACAACCAGGTCTACAACCGCTGCTTCGGCACCCGCTTCTGCTCCCAAAACGACCCCTACAAGGTGCGGCGCTTCAACTGGTTCACCTTCACCCGCGACAGCCCCCTGGAGATGCAGCTCAACCCGGACGTCACCGTCCGCCAGAAAGGGGTGATGGAGAAGTGCTCCTTCTGCGTGCAGCGCATCGTCGCCGCCAAGATCGAGTGCAAGAGCCAAGGGAGGAAGGTCAAGGATGGCGATTTCACTACCGCCTGCGCCCAGACCTGCCCGGCCGGGGCGCTGACCGTCGGCAATCTGGTGGATCCCGAGAGCCGGGTGGCGCAAATGGTTAAAGACCCTCGGGCCTATCAGGTTTTAAGAGAACTAAATACCAAACCGGCGATGATCTACCTGCGCCGGTTGACCCAGGAGCTATAAGTGAACGCCATGGCCAGTAAACCGAGTTATAGGTCCCATAAGACCCATAGGACCTATAACGCAAAATCCCGGGGCACCTCCCAATGAACCAGCCTGCCCCCAAGATGACCCAGCGCCAGGTCAACGACACCATCATGGCGGCCATGAGTCCGCCCACCAAAGAGTATTACGCCTGGCTGGCCTTATGCCTCTGCGGTGCGCTGATCGGCGGGGGTTGCTGGGCCTACCAGATCGCCACCGGCCTGGGGGTTGCCGGCATCAACCATCCCACCATGTGGGGCACCTACCTGATCAACTTTGTTTTTTGGGTCGGGATCGCCCATTCCGGCACCCTGATCTCCGCTGTTCTCTACCTCTTCGGCGCCCCCTGGCGGACGCCCCTGGCCCGGAGCGCCGAGGCGATGACCGTTTTCGCCGTCTCCATCGCCGGGCTCTTTCCCTTTATCCACATGGGCCGGGTCTGGATCGTTTACTGGATTCTGCCCTATCCCAACCAGCGCAACCTCTGGCCCAATTTTCAGTCGCCGCTCTTGTTCGACGTCATCGCCATCTCCACCTATCTGACGGTGAGCCTGCTCTTCTGGTACACCGGGATGATTCCTGACCTGGCCATCATCCGCGACCGGGCCAAGGGGTTGCGGCAAAAGCTCTACGGCTTCTTCGCCCTGGGCTGGACCGGCTCACAGAACCAGTGGCGCCATTACAGCCTGGCCTACCTGTTGTTCGCCGCCCTGGCCACCCCCCTGGTGGTCTCGGTGCACAGTGTGGTCTCCTGGGATTTTGCCCTGAGCATCGCCCCGGGCTGGCACTCGACCATCTTCGCCCCCTACTTCGTGGCCGGGGCTATCCACTCGGGCCTGGCCATGGTCCTGACCCTGCTGATCCCCATGCGGAGGATCTTGAAGCTGGAAGAGGTCATCACCATCCCGATCCTGGAGAACGTCGCCAAGACCATCATCTTCACCGGCCTGATCGTCGCTTATTCGTATTTGACCGAGGCCTTTATCGCCTGGTACAGCGGCAACGTCGCCGAACGCGGCATCTTCCACTGGCGGGCGGTGGGCCATTACGCCCCCTTCTTCTGGCTGATGGTCACCTGCAATACCATCGTCCCCCTGGCCCTCTATTTTAAGAAGGTCCGGACCAGCATCGTGCCGCTCTTCATCATCTCGCTCTTGATCAATCTGGGCATGTGGTATGAGCGTTTCGTCATCATCCTCAGCTCCCCGGCCCATGACCAGGACCCCTATTCCTGGGGCCTCTACTTCGGACCTACCTGGGTGGAATACGGCATTCTCCTGGGCTCCTTCAGCCTCTTCTTCTTCCTCTTCCTGCTCTTCGCCCGTTTCCTGCCTACGGTCTCGATGACCGAGTTGAAGGAGGAACTGACCCCGCGCCGCCGCGCCCAGTCTCAGCCCAAGAGCGGAGGCCAGCCATGAGCGCGACCCGGCCGGTGCTGAGCATCTTCGCTGATTTTGACGACCTGCTGGCGGCGATTACCGCCTTACAGGCCAAAAAGATCGAGATCGCTGACGTCCATGCCCCGACCTTCCAGCCCGAGCTGCTCACCGCCCTGAAGCTGAAGCGCAGCCCGGTGCGCTTCTTCACCCTCACCGGCGGCATCCTCGGCATCCTCTCCGGATTCGCTCTGGCCATCTATACCGCCAGCCAATGGCACTTCATCGTCGGCGGCAAGCCGCCGGTGCCCCGGGTGCCTTACGTGATCCTGGCCTTCGAGTTCTGCATCCTTTTCTCGGTCCTCTGCAACCTGGGCGGCATGCTGCTCCTGGCTCGGCTGCCCAAGCATAAGCTGCCCGCCCATTATGATGCGCGCTGCACCGAGGACCGCTTTTGCATGCTCCTGCACTGCCCGGTGGCCGAGCGCCAGGAGATCGGCCAAATGCTGCGCAAGCTGGGCGCCGAGGAGGTCAATGACCTTGGCTGATTATTCGGATAATAACCTGCGCCAAGCCGGTCGCCCCCGAAAGGCCCCGGCCTGGCTGACCGGTCTCTTTGGTGCCCTGGTTCTCCTGGGGGCAGTGAGCATGCTTGCCGGGGTCAACGGCAGCACTCCGCAGCGGGCCTGGCTGGCCTACCTGGTCAACCTGGTTTTCTGGACTGGATTGGCCGCCGGCAGTCTGCTCTTCTCGGTGATTCTCACCCTCACCCACGCCCACTGGGGCCGGGCCTTGAAGAGGTTGGCCGAATCCGTCAGCAGCTTTCTGCCCGTGAGCCTGCTGCTCCTGGCCGGGCTCTATCCCGGTCGGCGGCTGCTCTTCACCTGGATCGAGCACCCCATACCCGAGAAGGCGGCCTGGCTGAATGCGGACTTTCTCTTCGTCCGCGATGAAATCGGCCTGCTGCTCCTGAGCCTGACCGGCGCGGCGCTGCTCTATCTCTCGCTCCGCCGCGACCAACGCTGGGTGGCCGGGGCCGGTGGTCCCGTTGCCGCCCAAGGCGACGAGGCGAAGGCGGTGGTCTTCGCCAATATCTACGGCATCCTCTACTTTCTGGTTCTGTCGCTCTTGGCCTTCGACCTGATCATGTCCCTGGATCCCACCTGGTACTCCACCCTCTTCGGGGCCTACTATCTGGTCAGCGCCTTCTACACCGCCCTGGCTCTGCTCTTCATCCTGGCCCTGCTGGCCGTGCGCTATCTGGACTTGAGCTCATTCATCACCCCCACCCACTTCCAGAAACTGGGCAAGCTGATGATCGGCTTCTGCCTGATGACCAGCGACTTCTTCTACACCCAGTTTCTGGTCATGTGGTACGGCAACCTGCCCGAGGAGACCGGCTACCTCATCAAGCGGATCCGCTTCGAGCCCTGGCACACCCTGTCCTGGGTGGTGCTCTGTGCCGGTTTCATCATCCCCTTCGTGCTCCTCCTGAGCAGCCGGATCAAGCGGAAAGGCACGGCCATGCTGGCCCTCTGCGGCCTGATCGTGGTCGGCATGTGGCTGGAGCGCTTTCTCCTGGTGGTTCCTTCAGTCTGGCCCGGCACGGAGCTGCCCATCGGGATCAGCGAACTGGCAATCACCGGGGGCTTTCTCGGGCTGATAGGGCTCTGCGTCACTACCTTTCTGCGGTTTTTTCCGGTGCTGCCGGTGGCCGATCCTCTCTTCCTTCACCACCTGGAGCTGACCGCCCATGAGGAGGAGCGATGAGTAGCCCGCTCCCGAACCCCATTCGCACTTGGCCCTGGCTGGCCGTCGCCCTGTTGCTGGTTGCGGCCATGCTCGGCGGCTATTATTGTTATCCCCAACTGGGTCTGGGTCCGCAACAGCCGATCCCCTTCAGCCATCGGGTCCACGCCGGGGTCAAACGGATCAACTGCCGCTTCTGCCACTCCTTCGTCGGCCGCTCCAAGCATGCCGGACTCCCGGAGGTGCAGAAATGCTTCTTCTGCCACAACTACATCATCCCGGACCACCCGGAGATCCAGAAGGAAAAGCAATACCTGGTCAGCGACACCCCGGTGGGCTGGAAGCAGATCTACTTTGTGCCCGATTACGTCAAATTCCAGCACCGACCGCACATCGAGTTCGGCAAGATCGACTGTGATGTCTGCCACGGCCCGGTGGAAACCATGGATCGACTGGTGCCAGTGAACTTTCAGATGGGATTTTGTATCAATTGCCACAAGGAAAAGAACGCCCCGACCGACTGCTGGCTGGCTTGCCATCACTAGATCGATCTGATTGCGACCAGAAACGGATGCAACCTGGTGCCTTATATGTGATTCGGAGATGAAATAGAGTTGGGCCGCCCTTCGACAAGCTCAGGGTGATCGGTGGTGTACTGATTAAAATAGTTATTCCGATCACCCTGAGCTTGTCGAAGGGTCATTGGTAGACTTGCTCACAATAAGTATCATTTGGGAAACAACTGGCCAAACACCTTGATCGATAATCATGATATCGATTGCTATGCACATAATACATGGTCCTAACTCAATGAAATATTATGCAATATTTATTTTGTTATTGTTCAGCACTCATGCCTATGCAAGTTCACTAGGATATGAATATAAACCATTGAGCGAGTTTGAGAGGTTAAAGTCATTTAGCACCATTGATGAATTTGAAGAAAGTTACGCTGGTTATGTACAAGATTGCCTAGATAAAACAGGAGGTGGCACTTTAGGAATTCCGTGTTTTGTTGGTTCACAACTCTGGGACAGAGAGTTGAATGATTACTACAAGAAATTATCTTCAGTACTCAACATAAAAGGAAATAGAGTTCTTAAAGAATCTCAGCGAACATGGATAAACGAGAGAGACAAAAGCATCGATCTTAACTCAATGATTCTTGATCGTAAATTCCCTCATGAAGGCACCATGTTTGTGCTAATAAGGGCTGGAAAGGCAGAAGAAATTATTACACCAATCATCAAGCAAAGAGCCCTTTTATTAAGGCAGTGGTTTGAGCTGGTGAAATAGAAACAACCTACAATACACACCAATTGCGCCGCACTGTTTAGCGCTTACTTAATTCAGAACACTAACAGAACTGGCTTCCCCGGAACCACATGAACCTTTTCTCTCTCACCCGCTCACCCCACGCCACCGTCAAGGGCTTCTTCCTCTCGGCGGCGGTCTGGTTTGTCATCGGCACTGTGGTCGGCTTCATCGACGCCACCCATCTGGCTGCCCCGGAACTGCTGGGCAACATCCCCTGGTTGGTCTTCGGCCGCACCCGGGCCATGCATACCAATCTGGTGATCTTCGGCTTCGTCGGCTCCAGCCTGCTGGGCGCCGCCATCTATCTAGTCCCGCATCTGGTTCGGGCCGAGCTGTACAGTGAACGACTGGGCCGCTTGACCCTCTGGCTCTGGAACCTGACCATCCTCGTTGGCACCATTACCCTGGCCTGCGGCCATTCCCAAGGCCGCGAGTATGCCGAGTGGATCTGGCCGGTGGATGTCGGGGTGCTCACCGGTCTGGCCCTGATCTTCGTCAACCTGTTGCGTACCGCCGCCCGCCGCACCGAGCCGGTGCTCTACGTCTCCAACTGGTACATCTTCGCCGGCCTGGTTCTGACCTTCTGGATCTACTTCTTCGGCAACGCCATGTGGAACCCCGATACCGGGGCGATCAGCGGCATGCCCGACGCCATCCTGGCCTGGTTTTACGGCCACGGCATCGTCGGCCTTTTCCTCACCCCGCTGGCCGTGGCCATAGCCTACTGGGCGGTGCCGGTGATCAGCCGCGCCCCGCTCTACAGCCACTCGCTCTCTCTGATCGGCTTCTGGTCGATCCTGATGATCTATATGCACATCGGCACCCATCACCTCTTGCAGACCCCGGCCCCCGACTGGCTGAAGGTCATTGCCATCTCCGGCAGCCTGGGGATGCTGATCCCGGTCTTCACCGTGCTGATCAACCTCTGGCTGACCATGCGCGGCCGCTTGGGCTACGTGCACAGCGAGGTGGGCGGCAAGTTCGTCATGGCTGGACTGGTCTGGTATCTGTTTACCTGCATCCAGGGGCCGCTCCAGGCCCTGCCGATTATCCAGCGGGTCACCCACTTGAACAACTGGCCCATCGCCCATTCCCACATGGGGGTTCTGGGCTTCGCCGGCACCATCGGCCTGGGCGGCATCTATCTGATCCTGCCCCGGATCACCGGTCGGCCGTTGTACAGTGAACGGTTGGCCGACCTCCAGTACTGGCTGGTGCTCATCGGCATGGCCGGTTTCTTCCTGGTGCTCACCGCTGCCGGGCTGATCCAGGGCACCGGCTGGTTGAATGGCGAGACGGTTTACCGGATGCTGCCCGAGATCCATATCTACATGGTGCTGCGGGTTGCCCTGGGGGTATTGATTGTCGGCGGAGCGGCGATCGGCCTCTACAACATCGGCCGCAGCCTGCACCAGGCCGAAGCGCCGGAGGAGCGGCCATGAAGATGACTCCGCGCCTGGTCCTCGGCGGCAGCCTGATCATTTTCAGCTCAGTGCTGGGCATCGTCGTCATCCTGCCCTGGCTGACCATCCCCGAGCAGCCCTCGGAGAGCTTCCGGGCTAGGACTGCCCTGGAAGAAGAGGGCCGCCAGATCTACGTCAACAACGGCTGCATGTACTGCCACACCCAGTTTGTCCGCAACATCGACTGGGCGGAAGGGGCGCTGCGGGTGGCCCGCTCCGGCGATTACGTGGCCGACCGGCCCAACCTGGTCGGCACCGAACGGACCGGCCCCGATCTCTCCCAGCAAGGTGGCGAACACCCCGACGACTGGCACATGGCCCATTTCACCAACCCGCGCTTCACCCGGCCGGAATCGGTGATGCCTTCCTGGACCTTCCTGGGCCCGGAGAAGATCAAAGCGTTGACTGCCTATGTCCAGAGTCTGGGCTTTAAAGATGCCGACCAGCGCACCCTGCGGCAAAAGGAATGGAAGCCCCAGGCCATCACCGCCTACGAGGCTGGGCCGGACGCAATTATCCGCTGGTTACATGCTAACGTCGCGCCGGGTTGGGCGACGGTGACCAATCCCTATCCGACCACCGCGCCGGACCTGGCGCGGGGCCACCGGATTTACGAGAGTTTCTGCATCGGCTGCCACGGCCCGGTGGGCGACGGCATGGGCGAGGCCGAACCCTACCTTTACCCGCCGCCCCTGAACTTCACCCTGCTGAAAGGCCGGGGGATCACCGGCGGCATCCTCTACTACCAGATCATGAACGGCATCACCGGCACCGGCATGCCATATTTCAAGATGGATCTGGAATCGGCCAAGATCTGGGATGTGGGCAACTACATCGCCACCACCTTCATCGGCGAAAGCGACGCTGGTAAAGGGGCGCGCGGCATTGCCGCCGCCAATGAAACCGCCAGCGCGGTGGTCAAACCGGGGGGCGGCCAATGAACTACGTCCTCGGTTGGCTGGGACTGGTGAGCATCAGCCTGGGGCTGAGCCTGGTTGCCTTTGTCTGGGCGGTGCGCAACGGCCAGTTCGGCGAGCAACAGCGGTTGCGCTACCTGCCTTTGCGGGATGAGGCGGCACCGTTGCCGCTGGTTGCACCGGGGAAGAAGCCGCTGGAGGTTTGGGTGTTGATCGGGATCGGGGTGATGGTGGTCACCATCTTTGTGACGGCGGTGACCATTTCGGTCACCCATGGCTGAGGGGCTTTTTGCTGATAAATGTAGGGTGGATGAAGCGCAGCGCATCCGCCGCTTCACATGCGACGTTAAGGACACTGGCGGAAATGGTGGAACCGCTCTACTTGTTCCGCCCTACGCTTCTAATTGTACGAAGTCTGGGTAAATTGCTTAGGCATATGGGACAGTTGGAGCTTGGATCATCTTGGGCCGCCCTTCGACAGGCTCAGGGTGATCGGTATTTGACTGTTATAAACAGTAGTCCCGTTCACCCTGAGCCTGTCGAAGGGCGGCCCAATTTTATTACGAAACACACTTAGATTCAGGGCAAAACTACCCGGAAAGCCTCACGGAGAAAAGCCATGCGCTACTTCATCCTGCTCGACCTGCAACACCTGGTGCTGGCCTTTTTTCTGGGCCTGCTGGCGGTGCTGGTCGCCTATCTGGCCTGGTGCGGCTATCCGGCCCGGGAGGCCTCCGAAGGTGAGTTCACCGATCACGTCGCCGACCGCCATGCCCCCTCCCGGCCCCTGCCGCCGCTACTGGTAGTGATCTACACCGGGGCGGCGCTCTGGGCGCTGGCCTATGCCGTGGTCCGGGGCTTCTTCGGCGGGCCTATCAGTTGAGCGCGAGACGGAGAGAAGCTATGAAACACCCTGAGCAAATAAACCACAACGATGAATCGTTGCACGACTGGCTGGTCCCGCTGGTCCTGGCCCTGGGCTTCCTGCTCTGGGGGCTCGGCATCTATTTCACCGTCGGGGTCAAGTGGCCACCGGCCTGGAATTTCGGGGCGGTGCCTGATGTTCCCGGCCTCTCGGAATATTCCAGCTCCGGCCGCAACCCCATACCCACCGTGGTCTCGCCCTACCTGCATGAAGGGGCGGAGCTGACCCCGCAGCACGTTCGCAACGTGCCCCGGCCCGAGACCGCCCACACCCCTCTGGAGCGCCAGCCATGATTGCCACCACCAGCCGCGCTTACCACCTGTCGCTCCTTCTGGTCGTGCTTCTGCTGGCAACCGGCTGCGATTACGCCCGGATGAGCGATGACGAAGCCGTCAACACCTATGGCAAGAAGATGCCCGCCGCCCCGGAGCACACCGTGCCGGTCAGCGGTGGCATCGAGGAGTTGAAAGCCACTGACCCCAACCGCCTGCACAACCCGCTGGCCACCACCCCGGTTACGATAGCCCAAGGCCGCACCGCCTATGGCTATTACTGCCTCCACTGCCACGGCCCCATGGCGGACGGCAACGGTACCGTCGGCCAGAGCTTTTCGCCCCTGCCCGCCGATTTGCGCCTCGCCCCGGTCCAGAACCAGAGCGACGGCCAGCTCTTTACCAAGACCAGCCTGGGTTACCAACGCTGCCCACCCCTGGCCCTGACTATAGCCGAAGCGGATCGCTGGGCGATCATCAACTACCTGCGCACCCTGACCGCCGCCCCACGCCAATGACCGAGATGGCTGGGCAACCGATAGATCAGGATGGAGCGGCCAACCCCGGTTGCCATCTTTGCACCCTGCCCATCACCGGCGCCCCCCTGATCCTGGCCGAGGGAGAGGAAAAATTCTCCTTCTGCTGTCGCGGCTGCCTGCATGTCTACCAGATCCTCGCCGCCACCGCCGGGCCCGGTGCCGATCTCCGCGCCACCGCCCTCTTCCGCGACTGCGCCGCCACCGGCCTAATCCCCGGCGGCACGGCCCCTGACACCGGGGAAACCGACCCCGCCCCGCCAGTGCCCGGGACCGAGATAAGCGAGTTTACCAGCACCATCGAAGGCATGTGGTGCCCCTCCTGCGCCTGGGTGATCGATAAGGTCTTGCGACGCACCCCGGGGGTACTCACCGCCACGGTGGATTTTTTCAGCGACCGGCTGCTGGTCCGCTATCTCCCGCAGCAATTGGGTGAGGCGGAGATCCGCCGCCGGGTCGCCGGGCTCGGCTACCGCTTGCGGGATGGCGACGCGCCAGAGACTGCCGCCGATCGGGAGCAGTTAATCCGCCTCGGCCTCGCCGCTATCCTTGCCGCCAACATCATGATGCTCTCCATGCCCCTCTACGGCTGGACCGGTGAGTTGGGTGCCACCGGCCTCGACTCCCTGGCGGTGCCACTGCTGCTCCTGACCACCCCGGTCCTGTTTTATTGCGGCTGGCCGATCCTGGCGCGCGGCCTGCGGGGCCTGGCCGGGTTCAATTTCACCATGGACGGGCTGATCGCGGTGGGCAGCCTCGCTGCCTACGGTTATTCCCTTGTTCAGATGGCCCAGCACCAGAGCCACCTCTACTTCGACAGCGCCGCCATGCTCATCACCCTGGTTCTGCTGGGCCGCTTTCTTGAACGCCGCGCCCGGGTAGGGCTACGGCGAGGACTCGGCCCACTGCGCGAATTGATCGGCGGCAAGGTCCGCGTCCTCCGAGAGGGGCGGCCCCAGTGGCTGGCGACCACCGAGCTGCGGAACGGGGAGCGCTTCCTGATCGAGGCTGGGGAAATGGCGGCGGCCGACGGCCAGGTGGTCGCCGGAACCGGTGAAGTCGATGAGGCCTTCCTGACCGGCGAGGCGCGGCCACTCCGGAAAAAGACTGGCGATGAAGTCCTAGCCGGCAGCACCCTGGTTCATGGCCGTCTGGAACTTACCGCCACCCGGGTCGGCCCAGCCAGTTCCTTAGGACGGATGCTGGGCATGGTTCAAGAGGCCCTCCACTCCAAGAACCGGTTGGAGGAACTGGCCGACCGGCTGACCCGCCGCTTCGTCCCGGCCATTTTCCTGCTGGCCGGGGCCACCCTGGTGGTTCTCCTGCTGCGCGGCCACTCCTTTGCCGAGGCCCTGTTGCGCGGCCTCACCGTCCTGATTGTCTCTTGCCCCTGCGCCCTGGGCATCGCCACCCCCCTGGCCAAGGTCGCCATCCTCGCCCGGGCCCGACGCCAGGGGATTGTGGTCCGCAACAGCAGGGCCTTCGAAGAGGCACGCCATCTCGACACCCTGGTCTTCGACAAGACCGGCACCGTCACCGAGGGGAGCTACACTCTGCGGCAGATTCTGGCCCCGGAATGCGGCGAGGCGGCGGCCCTGGCCCGGGCCGGGGCACTGGAAGAGGAAGCCGACCATTTCCTGGGTAGGGAACTCCACCGACTGGCCGGGGCGGCAAACCAGCCGGAGCTGACCGCCGCCGAACCCTGCATCCACCCGGGCCTGGGAGTCAGCGGCCAGGTGGCCGAGGCAACCACCGGGATCGGCAGTCGGGCGTTGATGGCCCGGCTCGGTATGCAGCTACCGGAAGTTTTTGCCGGGAAGGCGGCCGCCGCCGAGGCCGAAGGGGCGACCGTGGTCTTCCTCGGTTGGGGCAGCGAGGTGCGGGCCCTGTTCATCTTTGCCGACGTGATCCGGCCCGACTTGGCGGCCATGGTGGCGGAGTTTAAGACCGCCGGCCTCGAACTCCATCTGCTCTCCGGCGATTCCCCAGCCACCACCGCCCGGGTCGCCGCCCGGCTGGGGATCACCAACCATCAAGGCGACTGTCCACCGGAGGCGAAGGTGGATTATATTCAGGCCCTAAAGAAGGCCGGAAAACGGGTCGCGATGATCGGCGACGGCTTCAACGACAGCGGCGCCCTGGCCGCCGCCGACTTAGGAATAGCGGTGGGCGCCGGTCCCTCCCGACTGCTGGCGGAAGGGGCAGACGTCACCCTGCTCGGCGACCCGGTTCGGCAACTGCCCGAAGTCCGGCAATTATCAAAACTCCTGGTCGCGGCGATCCATAGCAATCTCGCCTTCGCCGTGCTCTACAACGTTCTCGCCATTCCTCTAGCGCTTTTTTGCCTGCTCAACCCGCTGCTGGCCGCCCTCGCCATGTTTGCCAGTAGCCTGACGGTGATCGGGAATACTATGCGGTTGGCCGAAAATGGAAAGGCGGCAGCGCCAGAGAAATTACCCAATGAACGAGTTATAAGTTATGATTTTAATTTCCAGACCCCATCTCCCTCCCAGGAGCAAAAATAGATGCGCCACCTTCCCCCGCCATCTCCATACACCGGCCTTGGCCGCCTGAAACTTTTCTTGGCGCTCTCCCGCACCCCCCACGGCTTGCTCGATCTGGCCACACCGGTGGTGGTCGCCATCCTCTGGTTGGGAGGGCTGCCGCCCGGATCGGTCATGACACTGGGGCTGCTCGCCGCCTTTGCGGGCTACACCGCCGTCTATGCTTTGAACGACTTGGTCGATTACCGGGGCGACCGGGAAAAACTCCGGGGCACGAGCCCGGAGCGACAAAGCGGATATCTTGACGCCGTCATGGTCCGCCACCCCTTGGCCCAAGGCTTCTTGGGGCTGCCCGAGGCCGTGGCCTGGACCGGTTTCTGGGTCAGCATTTCTCTGGCTTGCGCCTGGCGACTCAACCCGGTCTGTGCACTGATCCTGGTGGCGGGCTGCCTTCTGGAGGGGGTTTACTGTTTGCTACTGCGGGTCAGCCAATTGCGCGCCCTGATCAGCGGCATGGTCAAGACCATGGGCGGGCTTGCCGCGGTATTCGCGGTGGATCCGTGTCCGGAACCCGGCCTCCTGCTGTTACTCTTTCTCTGGCTGTTCTTCTGGGAGATCGGCGGCCAGAACGTCCCAGCCGACTGGCATGACCTGGAGGAGGACGCCGCCCTGGGGGCGAGAACTATTCCAGTTTATTACGGCGCCAAAGGGGCGAGCACCATCGCCCTGATCAGCCTGGCGATGAGTGTCATAATAGGTGGGGTTTTCCTGATCATCGCCCCGCTGACCCCGAAATGGCTGCTTCTGCCCGGCGCCCTGCTAGCCGGTTTCGCCCTGCTACTCCTGCCCGGCTGGCGCCTGTTCCGACTACGACGGCGGGAGCAGGCCTCAGCCCTCTTCAACCAAGCCAGTTACTATCCGTTGTGCCTGCTGGTGATCGTCGGGCTGACGCTGCTGTGTCGTTAACAAGATCGAGCAAGAGATCCCTGTGGGAGCGACCGCCTGGTCGCGAATCGGACGGCCGGGCCGACGAAAAATTAGTCACCTTTGCCGAAGAGTCGCACCCACCAGTGGCAGCAGGGTATTCGCGGTCAGGCGACCGCTCCCACAGGAGGCATTCGGCAGCTTTTGGTTTATTTTTTTTCCAGGGGAAAAGTAAGCATCGCCCCGAACCAGCCGATCACACTGACCAATACCGCCAAAGAACCAACCAAAAACAGATAGCCGAGTCGGGCCGGGCCGGGCTGGGACAATATCTCCGGTACCTGCAACCGCCAGATCAAGAGGACAGTGGCCCCCATCAGCAACAGCAGTGAGCACCAGAATTTGATCATCACCGGCCGGATCGGCCGGGCCTGATAGTTGATCCACCAAGTGGAGAAGCCGGTGGCCATGGCCAAGGGCAGGAAGAGCAACAAAGCCACCAGACAATGCAGGGCGGTGGTTCCGAAGCCCGGGTTGCCAGTGACCAGGGCCAGCAGGGTAAACCCCAGCACCGAAAAGGTGAAGACAATCGGGTAATGGACCAGCATGGGATGGGGATGGCGGGCCAGAAAAGGCACCCGGGCCAGCAGACCCTCCAGCCAGGGTGGCAGGGTGGCAATTGGTGCCGGGGCGCTCCTGGCTTTGATCACCCCAACCTGGGTGACCCGCTCGAAGACCTCCACCCCGTGCGGCGCCGCCGCCAATTCGGCGGAGAGATCGTTGCCAGCCTGATGCCGCCGCATATGGTTGCCACCCTTCCAGAGTTTGCTGCCGCTCACGTCATAGACATTGCCGTCCCGCGCCAGATAGACCGGCTTGCCTGGCTCCTGGCCGTTAAAGGAGGCCAGTTCATCAAGATCGAATTCCTTCATTTGGCTATTGTTCCCGTGGTTGGGGAAATTAATTGCTTTTGTTACGAGTGGGCACAAAAGCGTGCCCACCCTACGCTGGACACCCCAGCCTCAATCCCGGACTGATCCTGCTTCTTTATCCATTGCCTGATACTGCTCGGGTTTCATGCCCGGCAGCTTTTTCAGAAAGGCCACCAACCCCCAGATCTTTTCGTCGTCGTGGGTGACGCCCCAGGCCGGCATGGCGGTCATGCGGATGCCGTTCCTGATGATCAGGAAAAACTCGGGGGGATCGACATCGTCCGCCTCCAGAGAGGAGAAGTTCGGAGGTTGCGGATTGAGGCCCTTGGCGAGGTCAGAATTGCTCAGCCCCGGCGCCCGGTGGCAGCCGATGCACATTTCGCGGTAATGCATAAAACCCTCCCGAACCAGCTTGGGATCATCCAGGTTAGCGGGAACCTTGACCTGCTTTTTGCGGACGTCAAGAGAGTGCTCGCGGGTGGTGAGCATGGCCCACTGCAGCAAGGCGGGATCTTGCCAGCGGGCGGAGACATTGAAGCAACCGGAATAGATAAAGGCCAGCCCCCCGGCCAGGGTGGCCAGGAACACGGTGAGCACGGTACAACTTACTATTCTGACGGTATGCATGGAATTTCACCCGGGTTGAATTTCATTCAGGTTACGGCAAGAGGCTTGCTTATTACCAGCAAGAATTGATTTATCGCTCCAAGGGCAACTCACTGCCCCGATCATTAAACAAGTTGCACGGAATTACAAGTCCTGCTTATTGATCAAGTTCTTGTCTCGCCTCGTCAAAGACTGTGCCCGCAAGGTTTTTCTGATCTTGGACAACCTGCGGGTGCGCCACAGCAAACAGGTAAAAACTTGGCTCGAAAAACACAAAGATCAAATCGAGTTGTTCTTTCTTCCTGCCTATTCGCCAGAGTTCAATCCGGATGAATATCTGAAGCCGACACGGTTCACTAAGCAGGTTACAACTCCGCCGGTTAATCGGGGAAAAAACGAATCACTTATTCTGGCACAATTACACAGGAATTACACAGACTAGAAAAACACAAAAGAAAAGGGGTGACAGCCGACAGGCTGAAACCCCTTTGTCTTATTGGTACCTAGGACGAGAATCGAACTCGTACAACCGTAAGGTCGAGGGATTTTAAGTCCCTAAAATGGCATTTTCACTGCATTTCACAGACCGTCACACACCTACACTTCATCGCGAGAAATCATCTTGATATCAAGAAGATATCTTGATATATTAATGTCACTGCTCATCACTAAGTTTCACATAGTGTCATGAAAAAAAGTTGCACAGGAGTTGCACTAAAATCAGCCGAGGGATTTTTCAATGGCTACCATATGGATCAAGACAGAATTCAAGGGCGTAAGATACTGGAAGCACCCAACCCGACGTTATGGCGTGCAATTCGATAGATATTATGCTGTTGCTTACAAGCTACAAGGAAAGACCAAGTCTGAAGGGATAGGTTGGGCTTCGGATGGGGTGAAACCGTCAGATGTGTACAACGACCTTTCTGAACTGAAACGGAACCAGAAAGCTGGCAGAAAGCCGTTTACCTTTGCCGAAAAACGTGAAATGGCCGCCGCTGTACAAAAGTCAGAAGATGCGGAGAAAATCTCCCTGAACCAATATTGGCCGGAATACTTTAAACACGCCAAAAGGACAAAAAAAGCTTCTTCCTGGGGTAAAGAGGAAAGCCATTATACACATTGGCTTTCG
>Ga0334722_10000819_pt1 | contig 42888 bp, 35 predicted proteins | sample C3_bottom_MG_FD_207210 | JGI IMG/M metagenome (GOLD analysis project Ga0334722, IMG submission 207210) | Sediment microbial communities from Yellowstone Lake, YNP, Wyoming, USA - C3_bottom | ecosystem: Environmental > Aquatic > Freshwater > Lake > Sediment | place: USA: Wyoming | collected...
TGACGAGTATTATCGATTTACTGCCCAGTCAGGCGCAACGATCGGGATCAGCTTAACCCCCCATTTGACGAGTGGAAATTTAAATGTGTATTTATATGATGCAAACGCAGTACTTCTTGGTTCTTCGGTCGTGCTCTACAGTGGCACGGGTACGATCAGCAAGGCGATATCCGCGAGCGGGGTGTTTTACGTGAGAGTAACGCATTCTTCCGATGCTGCGGGGACGTATGGCCTGACAGTAACCGGTGGAGATCCTGATCGCGATACGGATGGAGATGGACTGAGTGACGCAGTGGAATACTATCGTGGCACCCTGGTAAACAACCCAGATACCGATAATGACGGAATTATCGACTATACTGAACTCATTCAAGGTGGCAGATATTGGATAGCAGGGGCGTACAGCATCAGCGATGTATCCGGAGCGACGAGCAAGAACACCGCGTTCAGCGTGCCGTATTTCGATGTACCGTTCAATGTAGAGCGGCCGTCAAGCGATACATGGTACACGATGAATTTAACAGCGAACCAGGGGATCACGATAGCATTGAGCCCTCATTTGAGCAGCGGGAATTTGAGTATTTATTTGTACGATTCGGCTGGGACGAACCTTGGTTCTTCGACCGTGTTATATGATGGCACGGGTACGATCAGCAAGACAGTAGTGTCAAGCGGGACGTACTATGTCAAGGTAACCGGCAGCACGGATGCATTAGGGAATTATGATTTAGGGATATACAACGCATGGTTCAATGCTGGAGTTGTGGACAGCCAGCGGGATTTCAAATCGACATTGTATACGGCAAAATATGCAGGGAACGGGACCTATCCCGTGAGTCGTCTTGACGAGTATTATCGATTTACTGCCCAGTCAGGCGCAACGATCGGGATCAGCTTAACCCCCCATTTGACGAGTGGAAATTTAAATGTGTATTTATATGATGCAAACGCAGTACTTCTTGGTTCTTCGACCGTGCTCTACAGTGGCACGGGTACGATCAGCAAGGCGATATCCGCGAGCGGGGTATTTTACGTGAGAGTAACGCATTCTTCCGATGCTGCGGGGACGTATGGCTTGACAGTAACCGGTGGAGATGCCATCAATACTATTCGATTGGTCTCACCATCAGCAAGTAGTGGAGGAAGAATTATACCAAATACGCCCCAAATGGTGGCAGATGGTATGACATATACATTTTTAATACAACCCAACACAGGTTATCGGGTACAATCTGCATCTGGATGCAACGGGACAATCGATAACGGCTTATTTGTGACTGGGCCGGTTGTGAATAACTGTACCGTGACGGTTCTGTTTGCTGTAATGAATCCACCCAATGTTAATGGTATATCTTTAACAAATAATCTCATGCCAACATGGAGCTGGGCCTCGGGTGGAGGGAGCAGCTCTTACCGGTACCATCTTGACGCGAACGATTGGACCATAACCACAGCAACATTATTTACCCCCGACAGTCCTCTCTCATCTGGCCCTCATACCCTTTATGTCCAGGAGCGTGATGTAGCTGGCAACTGGTCCACCTCAGGGTACAAAACCATCGAGATCGACCTTTCAGGTCCGACACTTTACATCTCAAGCCTGCCGGACGGAGCCGTTACCACTAACCGAGTTCTGAATATCACGGGTTCAGCTTTTGATGCTTCTGGCGTCAATACAGTCAGCATCACCTTAAACAGTTCTCCAACGGGATCCATAATTGCGAATTTCAATGCAGCAGTGATTCTTCAGTCTAGTGCGAATGCTCTCGTTATTACAGCAGCAGATACCTTTGGCAACCAGACCATTGAAACCCGGACTATCACCTATGATGCAACAGCACCGGTACTTTCGGTGACTGCACCATCTGACAACAGCGCCACGATCGGAAACGTCATAAACGTTACGGGCACGATCAGCCTCGGAGAAACAGTTGCCGTCAAAGTAAACGATGGATCTCCTCAGCAAGCAGTGATCAGCAACCAAACCTTTACAGCTCCGGTCGTCCTCGCCGCAGGCATGAACACCATCGAGATCATTGCCACGGACCTCGCCAACAAGACCAACAGTATAAAGCGCACGGTGATTTTCGACAACCTGGGAGCGAGCCTCAGCATCACCCAGCCTAATGAAGACATCGTCATAAGCCGGAACAGCACCACTATCAAGGGAACAGTGGCGGATGCGCCGGATGGAGCATTTATCTTCATCGAAGCAGACGGCCAGACCTATACACCAACCCTGACCAATGGCGCATTTGAACAACTCGTGACCTTCACAACAGAAGACACCTATCCGGTAAAAGCATCTGTAAAAGACAGCAGCGGGAATACCATCATCACAGTCCAGCGGAATATCATCTACAAACAGCTGTCCGTGACACTTTCTTCAGATAAAATGAGCCCCCAAGTTCTTTCTACCGCCAGCAACATAACTTTTACAGCACATGCAGTTGAGGGAACAGGGGCCTTCGAATACAAATTCTGGCTCAAAGCAAATGGCGTCTGGACTGCAATGCAGGGATATTCAACAACAAACACCTGGACATGGAATACCTCAGGAGCCACAACAGGGACTTACGGAGTTCAGGTGTATGTTAGACATGTCGGATCCAATGCAAAGTATGAGGCGACAAAAAACACGAGTTACAGTTTATGCGGACCAGCTACCGGTGCCACACTTACGCCCGGCATTGCGAGCCCCCAGGTGATCGGGAATAATCATATAACCTTCACCGCCGGCGGCATCGGCTGCAGTGGAAACTATGAATACCGGTTCTGGCTTAAGGCAAATGGCATCTGGACTTCAATGCAGGGATATTCCACAACCAACACCTGGACATGGGATACCTCCGGAGCCACAGCAGGGACCTACGGAGTCCAGGTTTATGTCAGGAATGTCGGCTCAAGCGCAAAGTATGAAGCAACAAAAACACTCAGCTATGTTCTTAGTTACCCGCCAGCCACCGGTGCCACACTCATCCCGAACCTGGCAAGTCCCCAGACAGCGGGCGCTAATATATCCTTCACTGCTGGCGGAATCGGCATTAGTGGAAATTACGAATACAAATTCTGGATCAAGGGTAATGGCGTCTGGACAGCAGTGCAGGGTTATTCAACGACAAATACCTACACATGGAATACCACCGGGCTGACTCCCGGCACCTACCGGGCGCAGGTGTACGTCCGGAACGTGGGATCGAGCGCAATGTATGAGGCGGTTCTCGGGCTGGGGTATGTGATCAAGTAGCGTTTGCATTCAAAAAGTGCTTGACACAAAGTAGCAATTGAGGTATTTTAAGCGCGCTAACACATACAGCAATCCTCTTTAATTCTGGTCCAGAGAGGCCAGGAAGGGCACAGCATGAAAAACGTTAACAGCAGAATAGCGCTTTCTAAACACACACGAACCTTCTTCCGGATTTGACCGGGAGAAGGTTTTTTTTCGCCTATTTTCTCTTCGGGGGCAGACCAGCATGGGACACAAGGAAAAAGCATTAATCCTCGACAAGGCCGGGATCGACCGCGCTCTGACCAGGATCTCTCACGAAATACTTGAAAAGAACAAGGGAGCGAAAGAGCTTGTCCTGGTCGGCATTCAGCGCGGCGGGGTGCATCTTGCCCATCGTCTTGCCGCCAGGATAAAACAGATCGAAGGGGTGGAGCCGCCGGTGGGGAGTCTCGACATCACCATGTACAGAGACGACCTGGCCACGCGAAAATCCCAACCCGTGCCCCAGGCTACGGACATCACGTTTGATATCCAGGGAAAGATCATGGTGCTGGTGGACGATGTTATCTTTACGGGCCGGACGATCCGGGCCGCGTTAAACAGTGTCATGGACTACGGCAGGCCGCTGCGCATTCAACTGGCGGTGCTGGTGGACCGGGGACACCGGGAGCTTCCGATTCGCGCTGATTATGTGGGCAAAAATCTGCCGACGTCGGCGAAGGAAAAGGTGGAAGTGATGCTGATTGAGGATGGCGGCGAAGAGAAGGTCGTGATCCTGGCGGAGTGAAACAGTTCGGAGTTTGGAGTTGGGAGTTCGGAATCACATTTGTAGCATTACCAGGGGTTGAAGTATGAGTTTACGATCAAAAGACCTGCTTGGCATACAAGGCATGACCGCTGATGAGATCAATCTTATTCTCGACACGGCCTTGACGTTCAAGGACGTGTCGGAGCGGGACATTAAAAAAGTGCCGGCGCTGCGCGGTAAAACCGTGATCAATCTGTTCTACGAGGCGAGCACGAGGACCCGGACGTCTTTCGAACTGGCAGGCAAACGTCTTTCCGCGGATGTGATCAATATTTCCACCTCCACCTCCAGCGTGGTCAAGGGTGAGACGCTGCTCGACACAGCGCAAAATATCGAGGCCATGAAATGTCATATGATCATCGTGCGCCATTCCTGCTCAGGCGCTCCAGAGTATCTTTCAAAACGGCTCAAGAGCTCGGTGATCAATGCCGGCGACGGATTTCATGAACACCCGACGCAGGCTTTGCTCGATATGTTCACGATCAGGGAAAAGCTCGGATCGCTCAAGGGTTGCACGATCGCCATTGTCGGCGACATAGCGCACAGCCGGGTCGCACGCTCGAACATCCACGGGCTGACGACCATGGGCGCCAGGGTGCGCGTGTGCGGACCGCCGACCATGATACCGCAGGGCATTGAGCATCTCGGCGTCGAGGTCCATTACGACATGGACAAGGCTGTAGAGGGTGTTGATGTTGTCATGATGCTGAGGCTTCAGCTTGAGCGTCAGACAGCCGGGCTCCTGCCGGGTGTGCGCGAGTACGCACGGTTCTATGGCTTGGACCAGACCCGGCTTAACCGCGCGGCTAAACATGCGATCGTGATGCATCCCGGTCCCATGAACCGCGGGGTGGAAATATCATCGGAAGTTGCTGACAATACGTCGGTCATTCTCGACCAGGTGACGAACGGTGTGGCCATACGCATGGCGGTGATGTTTCTGCTGTCCGGGGGGAGCAAGGCGGAGGCATGATCAATTTACCGCGGACGGACATGGATATAGACATCTGACACAGGCCGGATCAAAAGATTCAAAGCAAAAAGCGTCTCTCGCAAAGACGCAAAGGACACCAAGAAAACTGTAAATCTAAACTATTTAGACAAAGACTTTGACCTTTCTTTGCGAGCTTGGCGTCTTTGCGAGAAAATGATTGTAGTTTTGAAAAGATATTATTCCTTGAGGATCTCATGAACATTTTAATCAAGAACGGTCATGTCCTGGACCCCGCGAACAAGGTTGATGAAAAGCTCGATCTACTCGTATCCGACAACAAGATCGCGAAACTCGGGAAGCCGGGCTCGCTTTCGGCCGATGGCGCACAAGTGATCGATGCCGCGGGCAAGCTCGTCGTCCCCGGCCTCATCGATATGCATGTGCATCTTCGCGAGCCTGGATTCGAATATAAAGAAACGATCGCAACAGGTACAGCGTCGGCCAAGGCCGGCGGGTTTACCTCGGTATGCTGTATGCCGAACACGAATCCCGTGAACGACAGCCGCTCGGTCACGGAATTTATTCTTTCCCAGGCACGGCATGCGGCCGCACAGGTCTTTCCCATCGGGGCGATCACCAAAGGTTCGAAAGGCGAGGAATTGTCTGAGATGGGGGAGCTGCATGCATCGGGATGCTTCGCGATCTCCGACGACGGTAAGCCCGTGATGAGCGCATCGATGATGCGGCGGGCCATGGAGTATTCGAAGATCTTCGACCTGCTCGTGATCTCGCACTGCGAGGACAAAACGCTTTCCGACACTGGCGTCATGAACGAAGGCATGGTATGTACCGAACTCGGACTCCGGGGCATTCCCCGCGCTGCCGAGGATGTGATGACCGGGAGGGATATTGCGCTTGCGGAGTTGACCGGCTGCAGGCTGCACATCGCGCATGTGAGCACGTCCGGGTCTGTGGAGTTGATCAGGGCTGCAAAGAAACGCGGTGCAAAAGTCACGGCAGAGACCTGTCCTCACTACTTTGCATTGACCGATGATGCGGTGCGGGGTTACAATACCCTGGCAAAAATGAATCCTCCGCTCCGGACTGCGGATGATGTTGCAGCGATCAAGGAAGGTTTGAAGGACGGCACGCTTGATGTCATAGCCACGGACCACGCCCCTCACGCCATGGATGAAAAGTCCGGCGAGTTCGATTATGCGCCCTTCGGCATAGTCGGCCTTGAGACGGCATTGGGGCTGACGCTAAAGTTAGTGCAGGAAGGAATTTTATCGCCGGCCGATGTGATCCGGAAACTCAGTTATCATCCTGCGATGGTGCTGAAACTGAATAAAGGAACTCTCTCCGCAAGGGCAGATGCGGATATCACGATCATTGATCCCAATCTCGAATGGACCGTGGATTCATCTCTGTTCAAATCAAAGTCAAAGAATACTCCTTTCAACGGATGGAAGTTGAAAGGAAGAGCTGTGCAGACGATCGTGGGCGGCAGGTAACCTGTATGCCCGGAAGGACAACACTCAAATTTAGTCGCAAAAAGGCGCAAGAGTCGCAAAATGAATAAAACAGAACAGGAAGTATTTGCTTTGGTGAATAGAATTCGTGAGACGAGTTTTGCACTCCACAGTTATCTCCGCCATGGTCATCTCGAAAAAGTATATGAAAATGGCGTGTTCCACCGATTACGAAAAATAGATATCCATGTCGAGCAACAGTTCCCCATGACGGTGTTCGATGTTGATGGCACGGTTCTCGGAGATTATATCTGCGATCTTTTTGTTGAAAAATGCCTTCTTGTGGAATTAAAGGCAGTTAGAAAACTGGCGGATGAACACACAGCTCAGATACTTGGCTATATGCGCGCATGTCGTATTGAGCATGGTTTATTAATTAACTTTGGAGCGCCGAAACTTGAAATTAAGAAATATATTCTTTCAACTCCAGTCTGATGAAGTTAGTTTTTTGCGCATTTTGAGCCTTTTTGCGGCCAGGGAGTTTATTGCATTGATAAGAAAATGTATTGTATTGATTTTACTGGTCACCGCGGCAGCATTTCCTGTTTTTGCTTCCCAGGATCAGCAGATACAGCAAAAGCTTGCTGCCCTTGAAAAAATCCAGGGGAAATTCAGCTTCATTGTAATCGGCGACAACCGCACAGGCGACGATATCTATAAAAAGGTCATCTCCGCAATCATGGAACGCAAACCGGACTTTGTCGTCAATACCGGAGACATGATCGCGACTCCCGGTGATAAAGAGCAGTGGGCAAATTTCTGGGCCATGTCTAAACCTGTTACGGTCCCGTATTTTCTTGCCGTTGGGAACCATGACGCGCATCCGAAGGTTCCCTTTAGCGAGAAAACTTACAAGGAACAGGTTGATCTGCCCGGGAACGAGCTTTACTACTCGTTCACCGCCGGGAACACGCTCTTTGTCGTGCTTGACTCGTTTATCGATGATCAGGAAAAAAAGATAACAGGTGAACAGTACGCGTGGCTTGAGGCGGTTCTTCTGAAATCCGATAAAAAACATAAATTCGTTTTTCTCCACCATCCCCTCTACACCGAAACGGGGAAGGGACATCATGCCGGCGATAGTCTTGACAAATATCCAAAAGACCGGGACAGGGTTGAGGCGCTTTTTGCGAAAGCGAAGGTGGATGCTGTTTTTGCCGGACACGAGCATTTTTATCAGCGCAAATCCGTGGATAACATTGTCCATGTAATCACCGGTGGCGGTGGCGCACCGATGTATCTGAAAGATGAGGAAGGCGGGTTTTATCACTTTGTGCAGATTGTTGTGGACGGGGACAAGGTGAATGCTGAAGTTGTGGATATCAACGGCAAGGTGCGGGATAAATTCTAAATCTAAAAATCCCCTCACCCCAGCCCTCTCCCCGGAGGGGCGAGGGTGATTGACAGCTTCCTCTCCCCAGGGGGAGAGGATTGAGGTGAGGGGGTATTTTGATGCAGGAAGGTAAAACTTATATGAAAAAAGCAATACTTGCATTGGCTGACGGATGGGTTTTCGAAGGCACGTCCTTTGGTGCGGAAGGGGAAACCACCGGTGAGGTCGTGTTCAACACCAGCATGACCGGATACCAGGAGATTCTGACCGATCCTTCATACAAAGGCCAGATCGTCACGATGACCTATCCACAGATCGGCAACTATGGCGTTAATGACGAGGATGTCGAGTCGAGCAGGCCCTGGGCTGAAGGCTTCATCGTCAAGGAGTATCTGGATTTTCCGAGTAACTGGCGCGCTAAAAAATCGCTGCACACCTATCTCTCGGAAGAGCATATCGTCGGTATCCAGGGAATCGATACTCGCGCGCTCACGCGCCACATCCGCGATGTAGGAGCACAGCCTGGCGTAATATCAACCACGGATCTTGATCCGGTGAGTTTGGCTGCCAAGGCTAAAGCTCTTCCCAAAATGAACGGACTCGATCTGGCGCAGCATGTTACCTGCAAAAAATCCTATCCGTGGAAAGAAAGCACGTGGCAGCTTGGCATTGGGTACGGAACACAAACAGCGTCACGCTTTCGAGTGGTCGCGTATGATTACGGTATTAAGCGCAATATCCTTCGCCTGCTCACGAATGCGGGATGCGACGTCACCGTGGTTCCCGCGACCATGCCTGCCGCAGAAGTGCTGGCCATGAATCCCGATGGTGTGTTCCTGTCGAACGGCCCCGGCGATCCCGAGCCGGTCACCTATGCCATAGAGAACATCAGGCAGTTGCTCGGCAGGAAGCCGATCTTCGGCATCTGCCTGGGGCAGCAGCTCCTGGGCCTCGCACTCGGCGGGAAAACGTACAAGCTTAAATTCGGCCACCGCGGCGGGAACCAGCCGATCATGAATCTTGCCACGCGCAAGGTGGAGATCGCCGCGGAAAACCATGGTTTTGCCGTTGATATGGAAACGCTGAAGGACAAGGTTATCATGACCCATCAAAATCTTAACGATAAGACCTGCGAAGGGATACAACACAAAACATTGCCGGTATTCTCGGTGCAGTATCATCCTGAAGCCTCACCGGGTCCGCATGACAGCAGGTATCTGTTTCAGCGATTCGTTGATATGATGGAGAAAGAACGGAAGGAATAGTTTTCTCGCAACCAAAAGTAGGCGCTTTTATGCGAGACGCAAAGTACGCAAAGAAAGGCAAACTTCGTTTTTTAGGTCAACCTTTGCGCCCTTTGCGTCTTTGCGAGAGATGACGTTGATTTATGGTTTCAATGATTTCAGATACTGAATTACAGAGTCGAATTGATTCGGCATACGCACTCCTGGAGTCCTGCCGCGTCTGCCCCCGCGAATGCGGGGTGAGCCGCCTGAAGAACGACAAACTGGGTTTTTGCAGGTCGGGGCTGAACCCCGTGATCTCAAGCGTAAGCGCTCATCACGGCGAAGAACCGCCGCTCTCGGGCACCAAAGGCTCGGGTACGATTTTTTTCACCAACTGCAACCTGAAGTGCGTCTATTGCCAGAATTACCCCATAAGTCAGATGGGGAACGGCACGGAGCGAACTCCGGGGGAGCTTGCCTGCCAGATGCTCTGGCTGCAGGAGCAGGGATGTCACAACCTGAACCTGGTAACGCCGACGCATTTCATGCCACCGGTACTGAAGGCATGGGGGATAGCAAAAGAGCGGGGTTTTAATCTTCCGATCGTGTATAACACAAGCGGGTATGAATCCGTGGAAGCGCTCCAACTGCTTGAAGGCATCGTCGATATCTATCTTCCGGACATGCGGTACTCCGACGACCGCGCCGCGATGATGTATTCGATTGCGCCGCAGTATGCTGATTTCAATCGTGCAGCGGTCCGTGAAATGTATCGTCAGGTCGGCAATCTTGTGTGTGATGACCAGGGCATTGCGAAAAAGGGACTGATCGTCCGCCACCTGGTCCTGCCGAACGGGTTGTCGGGAACCGCGGGTGTGATGAAGTTCCTTGCAGAGGAAATTTCCCGGGACGTGCATGTCAGCCTGATGTCTCAGTATTTCCCCGCGTACAAGGCAAGCGGGATCAAGGAACTTTCACGCAGGGCCACACCGGATGAATACGAAGAAGCACGCGTCATCATGGAAACGCATGGTGTGGAAAATGGATGGATGCAGGAGCTTGAGTAACAGTTTGGAGTCCAGAGCTTAAAGTTCGGAGTTAAGGAAGGGATACATGCCGAAACGGACAGACATTAAAAAGATCATGATCATCGGGGCGGGGCCGATCGTGATCGGCCAGGCCTGTGAGTTCGACTACTCGGGGGTCCAGGCGTGCAAGGCGCTCAAAGAAGAAGGGTACCAGATCGTCCTCGTCAATTCGAACCCTGCCACCATCATGACCGACCCGGAGATGGCGCACCGGACCTACATCGAGCCGATCACGCCGGCGGTGGTCGAGAAGATCATCGAACGAGAGCGGCCTGATGCATTGCTGCCGACCATGGGCGGCCAGACCGCGCTGAACACAGCGGTAGCGCTTGCTGAAACAGGCGTGCTCGAAAAATACAAAGTTGAGCTTATCGGCGCAAAGCTTCCGGCCATCAAGAAGGCGGAGGACCGGGAGCTGTTCAAAAAGGCGATGGAGAACATCGGTCTTGACGTTCCGAAGAGCGGTTTTGCAACGAACATGGACCAGGCATACGAAATTCTCGAAATTGTCGGGTTTCCGGCGATCCTGCGTCCGTCTTTCACCCTCGGCGGCACGGGCGGCGGCATTGCCTATAACCGCGAGGAATTCACCGAGCTGATCACCCGCGGACTTGAAGCAAGCCCGGTGAACCAGGTTCTGGTCGAGGAATCGGTCATGGGGTGGAAAGAATATGAACTCGAGGTGATGCGGGACGCCAAGGACAATGTGGTGATCGTTTGCTCCATCGAGAACCTCGATCCCATGGGCATCCACACCGGCGACAGCGTTACCGTGGCCCCGGCGCAGACCTTGAGCGATAAAGAATACCAGATCATGCGCGACGCGTCGCTCAAGATCATCAGGGAGATTGGCGTGGACACCGGCGGATCGAACATCCAGTTCGGGGTCAATCCGGTCAACGGCAGGATGGTCATCATCGAGATGAATCCCCGCGTATCGCGGAGTTCGGCGCTGGCTTCCAAGGCAACGGGTTTTGCCATTGCAAAGATAGCCGCAAAGCTCGCCGTGGGGTATACGCTCGATGAGATCACCAATGATATCACGAAGGCCACGCCCGCGTCGTTCGAACCCACGATAGACTACGTGGTGGTCAAATTCCCCAGGTTCGCTTTTGAAAAGTTCCCCCAGGCGGATGCAACGCTCACCACGCAGATGAAGTCCGTGGGCGAGGCAATGTCCATTGGCAGAACGTTTAAAGAGTCGTTTCAGAAGGCGCTCCGTTCGCTCGAGATCGACCGGTATGGCCTCGAGTCGCTCCGCGAACGGACCGGCAACGCCGACCATGGGATTACCGAGATCCGGGAGAAGATCAGCGTCCCGAACTGGGAACGAATCTGGTATATCGCCGACGGTTTGCGCATGGGCATGAGTGTGGACGAGATATTCAATCTGTCCAAGATCGACACCTGGTTCCTGCACCAGATAAAGCAGATTGTTGATCATGAAAAAATGCTGAAAGAAAAAGGGGCCAGCATCCTTACCGACCGGAGTACTTCCCTTGAACACCCCCTCCGCATCGCAAAGGAATACGGCTTCTCTGACCGGAGACTCGCGAAGCTTCTCACGACCACGGAAGAAGCGGTCCGGAAAGCTCGAATAGCGATCGGCATCACGCCGGTGTTCAAGACCGTGGATACCTGTGCCGCCGAGTTCGAAGCGCATACACCGTATCTGTACTCGACGTATGAGAAACCGTTTTATAAAATTCAAGATTCAAAAATCAAGATTCAAAATTCCGCCGCAGGCGGCGCGGAATGCGAGGCGAATCCGACCAGCAGAAAAAAAGTGGTGATTTTGGGCGGGGGGCCGAACAGGATAGGACAAGGAATAGAATTCGACTACTGCTGTGTGCATGCAGCCTTCGCTCTCAAGGAGGACGGATACGAGGCCATCATGGTCAACTGCAATCCCGAGACCGTGAGCACCGACTATGATACGTCGGACCGGCTGTATTTTGAACCCTTGACACTTGAAGATGTTTTACATATTATAGCGCGAGAAAAACCCATGGGCGTGATCGTTCAGTTCGGCGGTCAGACGCCGCTCAAACTCGCGGTGCCCCTTGAAAAAGAAGGGGTGCATATTCTCGGCACCACGCCGGACAGCATTGACCGTGCCGAGGACCGGAAGCGCTTCAAGGAACTTCTGGACAAACTTGGACTTCTGCAGGCGGAAAGCGGCACCGCGGTGTCGTGCGACGAAGCTGTGGACGCGGCAAACCGGATCGGATACCCGGTGATGGTTCGACCTTCCTATGTGCTCGGTGGTCGTGCCATGGAGATCGTATACGACGAGGAGAGCGTCCGGAATTACATGACCCGCGCGGTCAAGGCGTCGCCCGAGCGCCCGGTGCTTGTCGACAAGTACCTTGAGGATGCCGTCGAGATCGACGTTGATGCCATCTCAGATGGGAAGATGGTGGTCGTCGCCGGTATCATGGAGCATATCGAGGAAGCAGGCGTTCACTCCGGCGATTCGGCATGTTCGCTCCCGCCATTTTCGCTCTCTCAAAAAATAATCAGCGAGATCGACACCCAGTCCAGGGCGCTTGCGCTGGAGCTCGGGGTGGTGGGCCTCATGAACATTCAGTTCGCGGTCAAGGACGGCCGCCTCTATGTTCTGGAAGTAAATCCGCGCGCATCACGGACCGTTCCTTTTGTGAGCAAAGCGATCGGCGTGCCGCTGGCCAAACTTGCGGCCAGTATCATGGCCGGCAAGACCCTCATGGAACTCGGCTTTACCCGTGCGGTAACCATCAAACATATCGCGGTCAAAGAGGCTGTTTTTCCGTTTGCAAAATTTCCCGGCGTGGACACCCTGCTTGGTCCGGAAATGAAATCAACGGGAGAGGTAATGGGGATCGACCGGGATTTCGGCATGTCCTTTGCCAAATCCCAGATGGCCGCGGGCAATCCGTTGCCAGTAACGGGGAGGGTCTTTCTGAGCGTAAAAGACAAGGACAAACCCGGCCTCCTCGAAGTTGCTCAGGGTCTGGCAAAATCCGGGTTCTCCATTGTCGCGACGCGAGGCACGGCAGAGTATTTGAAGGCACGGGGCATTGCTGTCGAGACCGTGAACAAGGTGACGGAAGGAAGGCCGCATATCGTGGACCAGATCAAGGATATGCAGGTTGATCTTGTCATCAATACGGTTTACGGCGCCGAGGCGCAGAAAGATTCCTACTCCATCAGGCGCACCACGCTGATGAAGGGGATCCCCTATTTTACAACAATTTCAGCGGCAAAAGCCGCGGTGCGCGGCATCGCGGCGATCAAAGAAAATATCCTACACGTGAAATCAATTCAGGAGTATCATACGTCATGACACAGAAAATTCCGATGACCCAGGCGGGGTACGACAAGCTCAAACTGGAGCTCGACCGCATCATTAAAGTGGAACGTCCCAAGAACATCAGGGACATCGAAGAAGCGCGAGCTCACGGCGATCTATCAGAAAACGCAGAATTTCATGCGGCCAAGGAGAAGCAGGGCCACCTCGACGCCAAGAAACGCGAGCTTCAGAACAAACTATCAAATGCACAGATTATTGATGTATCTAAACTGTCTAACGAAAAAGTGGTCTTCGGCGCCACGGTCACGCTTGCCGACACGGATACAGGAGATATCAAAAAGTATACACTTGTGGGACAGGAAGAGGCGGATTTTAAAATGGGGAAGATATCGATCCAGTCTCCTGTGGGCAAGGCGCTCATCGGGCACAAAGTGGATGATATCGTGTCGATAAAAACGCCTGCCAAGACCGTGGAGTACGAGATCCGGGAGATAGAGATTGCAGTTGACTAGGCTTCACGAAGCGGAGATCCTCACCAACACTTCCGTGGGAAGAGGGTACTACCGGATTGTGCTCAGGGTGCCGGGTGCAGCAGCATCCGCGCTCCCGGGACAATTCGTCATGCTCCGCACATCTGAGAACCGCGACCCGCTTCTTGCCCGTCCGTTCGGAATATATTCAGTCATCTCAAAGACCGCATTTGAAATCTATTATCGGGTCGTCGGCAGGGGAACAACCCTGCTCACCCAAATGAAAACCGGGCATTCCCTCAACCTGCTGGGTCCGCTGGGAAACGGCTTTTCACTTCCTGATAAAGGTATAACGCCCGTGCTGATCGCCGGGGGAAGCGGTTTCCCTCCGCTGCATTTTCTTGCGCTGCGTAAAGGCTCCGATGCTCATCTATTCCTTGGTTCCAGGAACAAGGAGTGCCTGCCGCCCCCGCGGGTTATCAAAAGCTTTAAAGAGATCACCGCAAAGGTGCATGTGGCGACCGAGGACGGGAGCATGGGCAGCAGAGGCATGACCACCGACCTGCTGAATGCCTTTCTTTCCAAATGGGAGCAGAAAGCCCATCTGGTGATCTATGCATGCGGACCCCACGCCATGCTGTCAGCAGTGAGCGCCATTGCAGCACGTCACTCGGTACCCTGTTTTGTTTCCATGGAAGAGCGAATGGCCTGCGGACTCGGTGCATGCATGGGATGCTCCGTGAGCATGAAAGCAGGCGGCTATAAACGGGTCTGCAAAGAAGGACCGGTGTTCAAATCAGGTGAGATTGCCTGGGATACCCCTTATTACCTCGGGTTGCCGCGAGCTTCAGGAGCGAAGGCCCCGGACGCGAGTTCCTTGACTTTACCGAGAAGAAAGACTTAACATGAAGCCAGCGAAGAACAGCGCGAAACCCGATCTCTCGGTGAATTTTGCGGGTATCCGTCTTAAAAACCCGGTGCTGACGGCGTCAGGTACGTTCGGATACGGTGAAGAGTACGCGGAGTTCGTGGACCTGAACAGGCTCGGCGGAGTGATCGTCAAGGGCATCTCGCTCAAACCCATCTCCGGCAACCCGCCGCCGAGGATTTGGGAAACGCCCTCGGGCATGCTGAATGCCATTGGATTGGAAAATCCCGGCGTGGATGTTTTCCTGCGCGACAAGCTTCCCTTCCTCAGAAAATTCGACACAGCGGTCATCGTCAATATGTTCGGGTACAGCCTCGATGACTATGTGAGCGTTGCCGAGAAACTCGACAACGCGAAGGGTGTGCATGGCATCGAGGTGAATATCTCCTGCCCGAATGTGAAGGCAGGCGGCATGGCGTTCGGCACGGACCTCAAAGCGACTTTTGAACTGCTGTCGGCGATACGCAAAGCAACGCGTCTGCCGCTCATCGCCAAACTATCGCCGAATGTGACCGACGTGACCGCGTTCGCAAAGGCCGCGCATGACGCAGGTTGCGATGGATTGTCGCTTATAAATACACTTCTTGGCATGGCGATCGACATCCGGTGCAGGAAACCACGGCTCGCGAACAACACCGGCGGACTTTCGGGGCCTGCCATACGGCCCGTCGCCGTACGCATGGTCTGGCAGGTGGCGCGGACGGTCCCGTTGCCGATCATCGGTATGGGGGGCATTGTCACGGGTGAGGACGCTGTGGAATTCATCCTCGCGGGTGCTTCGGCGATTGCCGTGGGCACTGCCAATTTTGTGAATCCGCGGGCCACACTCGATGTCCTCGACGGGATTCGTGATTACATGACTGAACAAGGCGTCGGACGCATGGAGGACCTTGTCGGAAAGGTGATTGCCGGGTGAGGATCATGTCGAGCCTCAGGAGCAAGATCATCATTTCCGTTGCAGCGATCCTGGCGGTGACGATCGGCGTGGCTACGTGGCTCAATATCGGGTACCAGCGGTCGCAGCTGGACCGGGCGCTTGAAGATAACGTGCTGATCATTTCCAACACGATCGAGCGGAGCCTCGATAATGCCATGCTTCAGGGTAAAAACAAAGAAGTACAAAGCATTTTAGAGACTGTCGGAGGGTATCACGATATCCGGGAAGTAAAAATATTCAGTCCGAACGGGGTGATCCTTAAATCATCGAAGCGCTGGACCATCGGCAGAAAAGTGGACGCATCGACCCAGAAATGGTTCCTCGACGGCCGGTTCAAAAAGCCCATTAAACGGCGTGAAGAGGGGATCTTCTCCGTGCTGTTCCCCATCGAGAACACGGAACAGTGCTTCGCCTGCCACGGTTCCCGGGTAAAACTGAACGGGATCCTTTCGGTCGATATTTCCATGGTGCATACGCAGCGGGAAATGGACGAGCTCTCCAAAACCATGTTTCTCTGGTCGTTCGGCATCACGGCCGCACTGGCCATATCACTTTCGCTGTTTCTCACCCGCTTTGTCACCGATCCGATCCAGGACCTGATCGGAACCATGGAACGGGCCGAACGCGGGCTTGAGGCCAGAGTCGAGGTGAAAAGCTCCGATGACATCGGCAGGCTCGGCGAAGCGTTCAATTCGCTGCTTTCCAAGCTGGAACGGGCCAGGCGAAGAGTGGAGCGCTATCATTACGAACAGATGAAACGGGCGGACCGGCTCGCCTCCATCGGAGAAATGGCCGCAGGCATCGCGCATGAGATCAAAAATCCGCTGGCTGGGATCGCGGGTGTGATCCAGGTGTTCAAAAAGGACATCCCTGCAGACAATCCGAATCGCGCGGTGCTTGAAGAAGTGCTTTCGCAGGTCGAACGCATGGACAAGGCGGTAAGAAACCTGCTTTCGTTCGCCAGGCCGCCGGAACCAAAAATGACGCTGGTTGATATCAATGAATTAATCGGCATATTGCTGGATTTTCTCGCGCCTCAGTTCGCAAAGAACAATATTCTTACGGAACGAAAGCTTGCGGCGGGACTGCCATGGCTTACCCTCGACCCTGACCTGGTCCAGCAAGCCCTCATTAACATTGCGCTGAATGCGATCCAGTCGATGGCAGAGGGCGGAAAATTCATGGTGGAGACCAGGGCAATAAAACCGTCCGGTGAACAGCCGGGAATCGTGGAAATCATTTTGACGGACTCCGGGAAGGGCATCTCCGCCGAAGTCCAGAGCCAGATCTTCAATCCGTTTTTCACGACACGTCAGCAGGGAACAGGGTTGGGTCTGTCGATCACCCAGCGCATCGTGGAACAGCACAACGGAGATATAAGCGTAGCCAGTACTCCCGGAAAGGGAGCAAGTTTTACGATCAGCTTTCCCTATCCGCAGCAGCAGGCGGGGGCGGCATAACAGGAGCAGGTATTCATGTTACAGAAAATACTGGTCATTGATGATGAAAAATTGATCCGCTGGACACTGGAGCAGCATCTGGTGAAAGAGGGATACGAGGTCGTGACCGCCGATTCCGCGGAAAAAGGCCTCGCGCTTATAGCTGATGATATGCCGGACCTCATTCTGCTGGACAATCGTCTGCCCGAGATGAGCGGACTGGAGATGCTGGAGAAGCTCAATATTCCGGAACGGGGATTAATGGTCATCATGATAACCGCCTACGGAATGGTGGAAACGGCGGTTAAGGCCCTGAAACTCGGCGCATATGATTATATCAGCAAACCTTTTAATCTCGAAGAGCTTACATTCGTCATCAGAAAAGCACTTGAGGCTGGTTCTCTTCGCTCGCAGGTAAAGCAACTGCGGCAGGAATGCAGCAGCAGTATTGATCAGATTATCGGGGCATGCGATGAAATGGTCAAGCTGAAAAATCTTATTCTCAAAATTTCCAAGAGTGACGCCACTACAGTCCTGATCCAGGGAGAGAGTGGCACCGGAAAAGAACTCGTTGCCAAAGCTGTTCATTACAGCAGCGCCAGGGCCGACAAACCGTTCATGGCGATCAATTGTGCGGCGCTTCCGGTCACCCTTCTTGAAACAGAACTCATGGGCCATGAGAAGGGTGCATTTACCGACGCTAAGGCGGCGAAAAAAGGCCTTTTTGAGCTTGCGGATGGCGGAACAGTTTTCCTTGATGAGATCGGTGACATGCATGTGAGCATGCAGGCCAAGCTTCTTCGGATGCTTGAAGAAAAGACGTTCAAGCGAGTGGGAGGAGTGAAGGACATCAAAGTGGATGTCAGGGTCGTGTCCGCCACGAACCAGGAATTAACCAAGTCGTTATCAGATGGCCAGTTTCGAAAGGATCTCTATTATCGGCTCCAGGTTGTGCCGATTTTCCTGCCGCAGCTCAAGGACCGCGGCCAGGACATCCTGATTCTTGCAAACCATTTTATCAAACATTTTAATCAAGAATGTCATAAGAACGTCCTGGGGATATCAAGAGAGGCCGAGCAGATACTGCTGTCCTATGCATGGCCAGGCAATGTAAGGGAATTGAAAAACGTCATAGAGCGCGCAATGATTCTTGATATTGACAAGGAAATTCTTCCAGAGCATCTTACGCAGGAACTTTTAGAAGGTAGAACGGTATCTGCGGCTGTTATGGGGGCTCCTGTATCGCTTGATGGATTTATTATTCCCGAGACGGGTCTTTCCATCGAGGATGTGGAACATGCCCTTGTCAGGAAAGCACTTGATATGGCGAATGGTAATCAGACAAAGGCATCGCAATTACTTAAAATGCCACGAGATGCGTTCAGGAGAAGAATGAAACGCTTCGGGATTTTATAAGGATGTTATTGATTTTAGAGCAGTATTGAACAATGGGCTGAGCATATATGCTCATATACATAGAGTTATTTAACCGGTAAATTATCTATTACTATTTATAAATCATAATGTTATATTATGTTTTAACATATAGTTAAGGGCATATTTATTGCACTAACCAATTGCCACGTTTTTATCTTGAAATTACCTTGTACTTCAGGGAGTTAAATAAATGAAGAAGCGAAATATGGCGAGTATCGGTTTTCCTCTGCAACTTTTATTCATATTTTTCTTCGCTGCTTTCGGATTTGCGCAAACCAAATCCACTATTACCGCAACCACCGCAACGCGTTCTGAGCCGGCGTTGACGTGCATTACGGTGAATTGCCATGCAACGATGAGCAAGGGTGCGTTCGTTCATGCACCCCTGAAAGATGGTGTGTGTCAAGACTGTCACGACGTCATGCAGGAACCGGCTGATAAAAAAACAAAGCATCCGGGAAATGTCACAATCACGCTTGTGCAGCAGGGATCTCAACTCTGTTACCGGTGTCACGTGGCGAAAAATACCGCAAAGGTGATTCATGCACCCATCATCAGCGGGGACTGTATCTCCTGTCATAATCCCCACCAGTCGCAGAATAAAGGACTGATGAAAGAGCCGGTACCAGCCATTTGTTTTCGCTGTCATCAGGACAGCATGATGAAGAGCAAGGTGATGCATGCACCGGTTAAGGACGGCAAATGCTCTGAATGTCATTTTAATCATCAGGGCGATCTGCCGAACAGGCTGGTCAGGGAAGGGAATGACTTGTGCTATGCCTGCCATAAAAAGCAGGAGGAGGGGGTAACCACGAAGAAAGATGTTCATCCTCCCGTGAAGCAATCGTGCATATTGTGTCATAATGCTCATGGGACCGCCAGCAATGCCCTGATGAGCAGCCCGTCCCCTGAAATATGTGCAACCTGTCATCCAACTGAAGTAGCGCTGTTAGACAAGTCGTTGAACAGGCATAGTCCCATGTCCGATGCCAAGGGCTGCCTGAACTGTCATGATCCGCATTTTGCAGACCAGCCAAAACTGCTTCCCCTGGGCCAGCAGGACCTTTGTCTCAGTTGCCATGACAAGGAAATGACCACGGAGATGGGTACGGTTAAAGATTTAAAGGCATTCCTGGCCGCGAATAAAGGCGGTGCAGGGCCCCTGAAGAATAAGGAATGTTCAGCATGCCACAATCCGCACGGTTCCGACTACTGGCGTCTGCTGGTGAAATATTATACGTCGAATTTTTACACGTCTTATTCCGACAGTAAATATGCCATGTGTTTCACCTGTCATGATAAGTCAGGATTTACAACAATGTATACGCATAAGGCGACGAATTTTCGTGACGGCGACAGAAACCTCCACTTCGTTCATGTGAACAAGCTGGGAAAGGGTCGTACCTGCCGTGCCTGTCACGACGCGTGTGCCTCCTGTCAAAGTTCAGGTTTGTCAAAAGGAATGAAGGAAACAGTAGGATTCAGCTACTGGACCATGCCGATGAATTATACTCCGAGCAAGGACGGAGGCACCTGCGCACCGGGTTGCCACGGAGAAAAGATGTATCGGAGGTAACCGCACTCGGTTGTGCTGTAGTGCTAGTTCGAAAGATAATGTCAGCGTATGCCGGAGTTTTTGCGGAATGATTTTTAGAACAGCGATGTTGTTTATACTGGTCTCGGTTTTTTCCGTTGCTGCTGCCGCAGAGCAACTGGATCAACCGACAGTTCCCATTGTGTATCCCAAGGAAAACTCTATCGTCGGCAGCAGGGTGAACCTCGTGCTTGACCCCACTGATATCCCGTATTTTCAGGTGATTGTCGGGAAGACGGAATATCCGATCGTCGATACCGCGACGGGAAAACACGCATATCAGGGGCTTGATCTCGCTCCCGGTATAAATACGATTACCGTGCGGGTACTTTCACTTCCGGATGAAAACAAAAAAAAGGAATATAAGGAAATAGCTTCACGGCAGATCACGGTGTTCAGTACGTGGGGGGGGCTTTTCACGAAAAAAGGGGCGCCTTCTGGATTCCGGAAGCAGCCATTCCATTCGCGAGAACATGAAACCAGTTGCTCCGGATGCCACAATCTGGATGCATCAACTCAGGATTCCGTCAATCGCAAACCCGAAGACGTGATCTGCTATGTTTGTCACCGGAAAGTACCGACCGGCAAGTACGTGCATGGACCTGCAGCGGTCTGGAACTGCCTCGCATGTCATAATCCCGATCTTTACCCGATTAAATATCAATTCGACCTGGCCGACCCTTGGAAAGTGTCTAAAGTTACCCAGCCCATTGAGCCCATGGTTGTGACCCTGCCTTCCGCAGACCTGTTTGCTCCGTTGTCAGCGGATTTGCTCTCGAAGGATAAAGCGCGGGAGATGTTGGCGAACCTTCTGAGCTATGTTAAAAATAACCCGCTGGACAAACTGCGGTTGGAAGTCCATACGGACAATGTGCCGATCAAGAACGTGAAGGGAAAGCCGCAGAAGTTTAAATCAAACCAGGCGCTGACCGAAGCCAGGGCTAAAGTTATGGCCGCACTGCTCAAAGAGTCGGGTGTCACAACAAAAAAAATCACTGCCGTGGGCATGGGAGACAAACTTCCCAAGGCATCGAATACTGAAAAGGAAGGTCGTGAGCTGAACAACCGGGTCGTGATCGTTGTTCATCCACCCGACCTCAAAGTTGTGAACAGTATGAAACTGCCGCTGCTCAAGGATAAGGAGCGGGTGCTCGTTACCCTGACCTATACGCAGGGCGCGCCGATGCAGAAGCTGAGAATTGTGGAACGACTTCCCGAAGGGATCCAGTTTATTAAAGGCAGCGGTTCATACCGGGGAAAGAGTCTTGAGCCGAAGGTGCGTGGTGACAAGTTCACCTGGGATCTCGGGGATACGGAAGGGGATTTCAGCGGGACGCTTGTTTACCTGGTAAAAAAGGTCAAACAATCTCAATCCGTACCTGATGATGTTAAAGTAAACTATCTGTATACTAAACGGGAAATGAGCCGTGATTTCGATCCGCGGACTCCTCCAATCCGCGTTTACACGGTGAAGGAAACATGCATGAAGTGTCATGACAACGTACTCGGTGGAAAATTCAAACACGGGCCCGTTGATGCAGGACTCTGCAGTTTGTGCCATAATCCGCACGCGAGTCCCAATCCTGCCTGGTTAAGAAAATCGTCATGGGACCTGTGCGCGACGTGTCATACTTCGCAGGCGATGGGCAGGCATGTTGTCGCCGGATATGTGAAGTCCAGTTCACATCCCACCAGGGGAAAACGTGACCCCTCAAGGCCGGGGAAGCGAATGTCATGTTCAAGTTGCCATGAACCACATAGCTCAGAAGCACGCGACCTGTTCGCCTATAACGTAAAGACGCGTCCTGCCCTGTGCAATGTTTGCCATCGTAAAAAAGGATAGAACATCGGCAACGTGCGGTTGTGTTATACTAGCAATCAGGAAGTGTATGCGGTCAACGGGATAACATTATGAATAATATATCGAAAAAAATCATCTTGTTGGCGGTAATGCTGATCAGCGGGTGTACGGTGCTCGCGGGGCGGGACGACATTTCGCAGCAGATCCCGCCTCCCTCGTTGAAGTTTAGTTTCATCGAAACGCTCCGCAATGCGGACAGTCTCAAAGGTGAACGGTTCAATGAAGTCGCCTTCCATACTGACCCCGCAACGAGTCTTCAGCAGCCGGAAAGTGTTTTTGCCGATGCATTCAGGGTTTATGCCACCGACATGGCGTTGGGCGGCAGGATCTTCATCTTTGACCGGAGCGACCGGTCGGTTACGATCATTGATAGAGCGAAACTTAAAGGTAGCAATGGAGGCTCACTGGTTACTCCTGAAGGGACGAATATTTCACCCCTTAATATTTCTGGGATCGCCGTTGATGTGAACGGCATTATCTTCGTGTCCGATTCCCAGCAGGCCAAAGTCTTTGGTTATGATCGGAATGGAAAGTTGCTCGTAACGTTCGGTAAAATGGGGGGCCTGTCACGACCTTCAGGCCTGGCCATCGACAACAGACGCAATCGGCTTTATGTGGCGGATGCACATGCGCATCAGGTGAGTGTTTTCAGTCTGGTGACAAATGATCCCACGGGCCATAAATTCGATATTGGAAGTTCGGGACCAATGTCCGAACAGCTGAAGTCGCCGATAAGCCTTGCACTTGATGGCAACGGCAATCTTCTGGTTCTTGACAGCATTCGCAAGAAGGTGCAGATCTATGACCCCGACGGGAAATTCCTAAGGGCATTCCCGCTGTCCGATGAAACGCCTGGAGGAATAATCCGACCGAAAGGGATTGCCGTGGATTCTCTGGGGTATATCTATGTCTCGGATATCGTGAACAACAATATTCAGGTGTTCGATCAAGAGGGCATCCTTCTGTTGATTTGGGGCACGACCGGGATCGTTGCAGGCAATTTCATGATACCGTCCGGAATTTTTATTGACGGGCAGAATACCCTTTATATTGCTGACCAGACGAATGGCCGCATCCAGCATTTCAGTATTTCAGTGCCCCAATCGTATAAATAACCGAGTGTTTTCCGTACGCGCATATCGGTGACCTATCCCCGGGAAAACTCGATCATGATAGTTCAGATCCCTCGGGGAGTAACATCACGCAGCGTTCTGAGTTCGCAAGCCACCTAAGCAGATGACAGAGCCGGTTGTTCCGCATGTGTCAATCACCTGATCACCCCGGGATTTCCAATATCGGACCATGAATTTCTCCTCTTCGGAAACCATAAAACGTCACTTGGTGCCCGTGCTGGCACTGCTGACGTTCGTGATCGTCGTCTACGCGGCCACGCTCAACCATGCATTTCTCAGCAACTGGGACGACGACAAATACGTCACAGCAAATGAATCAATACGGGGTTTCTCCCTGCAGCATGTGAAGACCGTATTTACTTCGTTTTATGTGGGCAATTATGCGCCGGTGCAGATGATCTCCTATATGCTGGACTATTCGTTCTGGGGGATGTGGGCTGGCGGATATCTTCTAACTAATCTTCTTGTCCATACCGTAAACGGGATACTGATATACGTTCTGATCATAAGGATATATGACAACAGGTTATGGGCATTTTTTGCCGCTTTTATATTTCTATTCCATCCCGTTCAGGTGGAATCCGTGGCATGGATCTCCCAACGTAAAAACCTGCTGGCAATGTTCTTCTCCCTGGTGGCGTTTTCACGCTACATCGCATACCGTGAACGGGGGTGGGGTGATGCAAAGCTCGTCTATGTCCTTTCCCTTGCCGCATTCGTCGCGGCATTGCTTGCGAAATCAGTTGCCGTAATTCTTCCGGTCATCCTTATGCTCTACGACCTTTGCTTTGTAGAGAAAACAAAAAAAACGCGATGGTTGCTTGATAAAACACCCTATCTGCTTGCTGCTGGTGCCGTGGCCCTGCTTGCGATGAAAAGTCAGTTGCCAGAATACGAAGGAGGGCGTGTAGGGTATCACGGGGGCAGCCCGCTTGCCACATTATTCACGATGCTGCCGGTATTTATCCGCTATATCGGAATGATCTTCTGGCCTCTCAGTCTGAGCGCCGTCTATTCCCCCTTGATCAGGACGGGTATCGACCAGGTTGTTCTCCTGTCTTTTGTTGTTCTCTTGCTTCTTGCATTCGCTGCAAGCGTTCTCTATCGGAAACGCAAAGATTTGTTCTTCTGGTATGTCCTCTTCTTCCTCGGTCTTGTGCCGGTATCACAGCTCGTGCCGCTGGTGACCCTGATGAATGATCGGTATCTCTACTTCCCTTTGCTGGGTGCATCGGTATTCATTACACTATTCCTGGGGCAAAGTATTCAACAGTTTCCGAAAACCGCACGGATATTTCTGATAACAGTGTGCTGCCTTATGATCACCGCACTACCTGTCCTGTCATTTCAACGGGTTCATGTATGGAAAAACGCCATCATTCTTTGGACCGATGCGACGCATTCAACACCTGCCAGCCGTGAAGCATGGTTTGGACTGGGGAACGCATTCCATAATGAAAATCGTTACACGGAGGCGGTGTCGGCTTATGAAAAGGCTCTGGACCTTGATCCGAAATATCTGGATGCGCTTGATAATCTGGCGCTCCTTTATATGGAGAAAGGCGATTTTAAGCTTGCTCGCATATATTTGGAACGTGCTGTGAACTATTATCCGACCCATAGGGACGGTTTTCTTTCGTTAGCCAACAGTTATTATTATACCGGAGATTATGGTGAAGCAGAGTCTCTGTACCGTCGCGCGCTGTTCATGAGTCCGCGCTCGGCGAAAACTATGATGCTGCTTGCAAATGTCAGTATAAGAATGGGGAACAAAGATGCTGCACGACAATGGTACCTTCAGGCATCGGCGACTGGAGATTCCAGCACGGAGGTGTTATACAACATGGCATGTTTTCACGCTCTTGAGGGGAACCCGACGGAGGCGATGCAGCTGTTGGAACAGGCTTTGAAGAATGGCTCCGGCAGCATCGGCACCCTCAGAACTGATCACGACCTGGATTCGCTCCGCTCACGGCCGGACTTTCAGCGGTTGACGGCGACATATTACGAGGGGAAAATATCTGATTGAATACTCTGCCGCAATATGATTGAGGCATTACGCCAACTGGTATTATTATTGACAAACAGGCGCATTTTACGTTATAGTTACGCAATAAATTGTCATGCACATGGAGGAATGGATGAAAAAGCTGATTTTAATCATATCGTTATTGCTTGTGTTCGCCGGCATAACCATCGCGCAAACCGGTGTGAAAAAAAGGCGGCCATTGCCGTATGAGTATGGTAATGTTGTCATAAATAATTACTCGGAAAAAGCTGGGCTCGCACCGGTTGAATTCAACCACTGGCTCCACCGGGGAATTTATACGTGCAGGCTTTGTCACATGGACATCGGTTTTGCCATGAAAGCAAACGGCAGTGCTATCAAAGCGACGGACAATGCAAAAGGGTATTATTGCGGCACCTGTCATAACGGTAAAATGCTCTACGATAAAAAACCGATTTTTGCTACATGCGCATTGAAATATACTCAAGAAGAAGGCAAGCGATGTGAAAGGTGTCATTCCCTTGGGAAAAATGTTAAAAGAGATTACGATTTTAACGTCTTCACTGAAAAATTCCCCAAGGAGCGTTTTGGAAATGGAGTTAACTGGGAATTGGTCGAAGAAAAAGGTTTTGTGAAATTAATCGACTACATCGAAGGTATTTCGATCAAGAGGGTTGCCATGAAAGTGCAGCAGGATTTTACTCTTGCATCTAAAGTTGAAGGTATGCCGGCCATCGTATTTTCTCATAAGAAACATACCGTATGGAACGGCTGCGAAGTCTGCCATCCGGATATCTTTGTCGGCGTAAAGCGAGGCGCGACAAAATATTCCATGGTCGAAATTTTCGATGGAAAATTCTGCGGCGTTTGCCATACGAAAGTCGCTTTTCCGATGACGGATTGCCAGAGATGCCACACTGAGCCGGTTTAATCGGCGGGAACGGGAGAGATGGTCTTGATAAGAACTTTCATGTTGAGCGGATTACTGCTTCTGACCCTGCTGACAACGCCACGCGGAAGCGCTGCATTCTGGGAATTCCCCCCCGGACTGCCTCCTGCCGAGCATGGAAACCTTATTATCAATCGAATCTCGGAAAAGAACGGGGTTGAGCCGGTCACCTTTTCACACTGGATGCATCGCATGAAATACACCTGCAGGGTGTGTCACTTCGAGCTTGAGTTTAATTTTCAGGTAAACTCCACGGAGATCACGGAAGCATCGAACCGGGCTGGCAGGTTCTGCGGTGCTGCCGGTTGTCACGACGGCAAGGTGTCGTTCGGGCATACGAACAAAGAGGATTGCGTTAAATGCCACAATGACGACCGGAGCTATGGAAAAGATAAATTCGCCGCACTTGCGAATCTTCCCAAGTCCCGATTCGGAAATAATATCGACTGGGCTCAGGCTTTGGATAAAGGCCTGATCAAGCCGCAGCATTATCTGACGATAAAACCCCGGAAAGATGTCAACTTTCAGAAAGAGCTTGTGCTCGATTCCGAATGGCAGGGAATACCACCGGCTATTTTTTCCCACAAGGTCCACACGGAATGGCTTGATTGCAACAACTGTCATCCAGATATTTTTAATATTAAAAAGAAAACCACGAAACACTTTTCAATGAACAGGATACTGAAAAATGAATTTTGCGGCGTCTGTCACTTGAATGTGGCATTTCCCATGAATGACTGCAAACGGTGCCACCCCGACCCCAAGGACAAGAAGGAGTGACATGAAAAAGCAGTGGCTTGCATCAATAGCATTTACGATCGCGCTGGTATCCCTGGCCGTTGCAGGTGTTGTTTTACAGCCGCAAAATAGCTGTGCAGAAGAGGCATGGAAAACAGAATTTAACAGCATCTGCTCAAAAACAGACGATGCCATGGCTCTTTCCATCGAGGAAAACAAAAAACTGGTTGAACGCTGCGATAAACTGAAAGTCGTCCTGGAAACTCTGGATGAGTCCACCCGGAAGGTATATGTGCGAAGGTTGCAAATGTGCAGGGACCTTTTCGCATTTGTTGTTGATTCGCAAACACAAAATAATACCGGGGGCGCAGACGTAAAGTCGAATATGTCCAGTACCTGAAGCATCCCGGTTTTTTGCATTCAAGCTGTATATCCTATGTTGTGGCATCCTCGATTGAGGTCTTTGTGCGAACGATCCTTCTGATTCTTCTTGCTGCATTCCTTTCCCTCACTGCTTGTGCACCCCCACCGCGGCCGCCGGAGCCGACCGATATTGTATGGCCGATGCCGCCGGAACCACCGAGAATCAGATACGTTCAATCCATCTATGCAGAAGACGACATCGGAAGGGTCTATTCGTTCAAGGAAAAACTGTTTGGCAAGGATTACGTCGATACGCTGGAACGGCCCTACGGGGTCTTTGTCCGGAACAATAAAATATTTGTAACCGACATAGTCATGAAAAATGTCCTGATCTTCGATCTGACGACCAAACGGCTTTCGTTTGCGGGTGGAGAAGGGGCCATTCAGATGCCGTCTGCGGCGATATCCGATGTTGCGGGTAATATCTATGTTGCAGATGCAGGCAGCAGCAAAATAGCTGTTTATGATGCCCAGGGAGTATATAAAACAGCCTTTCCACTTCAGGATAGCAAGCCAGTTGCTTTAGTCATCAATGACGCCCTTGGCAGAATATACGTGATCGACCGGAGCATGCATCGGGTTATTGTGCTTGCTCTCGATGGAAGGCAGCTGTTTGAGTTTGGAGCTAAAGGAGACCAGAACGGTTTATTTAATATACCGCTCAGCATCGCGCTTGACCGTAAGGGAAATGTCTATGTTCTGGATAATGGAAATTTCAGAGTGCAGATTTTCGATGCCGATGGAAAATTCATATCCAAATTTGGAGAAGTCGGAGACGGGCCCGGGTTTTTCGCGAATCCAAAAGGTATTGCCGTGGATTCGGAAGGACACATTTATATTACCGATGCGGCTTTCAGCAATTTTCAAATATTTAATCAGGAGGGAAAACTCCTGATGTATGTCGGGTCACTCGGTAATGCACGCGGACAGATGCACCTGCCAGGAGGCATCACGGTCGATGAAAACGATCGCATTTATGTCTCGGACCAGTTGAATAAGCGTATTGAGGTGTTTCAGTATTTGAAAGCGCAATGACCGGCGCCGGGTATTGCTCAACATCCTGCCTGTGCTTTCAAAACACGGGCTTCCCCGATATTTTCCGTTCACATTTCTTTCACATCACGATCATTACAACCGATAACCATTATGTAATACCGGTGTTCCCGGATATTGGCAGCCCCGGTGGTGCGGTTCAGGAAATGGTTCTGGTAGAGCAATGAAAACAACCCTCAAGAGATTCTTGAATTATTTAACCGTAGAAAAGGGGCTTGCTCAGAATACCCTGGATTCCTACAGGCGGGATCTGAACAAGTACCTGTTGTTCCTGAACAATCGAGGTGCGGATGAAATAGATCAAGCACGGGTAATATCATTTTTAGGCCATCTTGCCGCGAAGGGGATGGGAACTCCCTCTATCGCACGGAACCTGTCGGCGATCAAAGGGTTTCATAAGTATCTTCTTACGGACGGACTGGCACGCATGGATCCTACCACCAATATTGAGGCGCCGCGAGGCTGGAAACGACTGCCGAAAACGCTTAGCAATAATGATGTTGAAATGATCCTCGCTCAACCCGATACCACATCGCTGATCGGACTTCGGGATAAAGCAATGCTTGAGCTTCTGTATGCCACGGGGCTTCGGGTGAGTGAACTGGTTGGTCTAACGCTGCAAAATATCAACCTTGAAAGGGGCTATCTGGTCGTCATCGGCAAGGGCTCCAAGGAAAGGGCAGTCCCCATGGGCGATGCTGCCATGGAAGCAATAATTGAATATCTGGAAGGCGCTCGCGCCGGTCTAATCAAAGGCGAGGAATCGGATTATCTCTTCATCAGCTCTCAGCGAAGGAAGATCACCCGCCAGATGTTTTGGGAACGGATGCGCTTTTACTCACGAAAGGCAGGTTTACGGGCGCCTGTTTCACCCCATACGCTGCGCCATTCATTCGCAACCCATTTGCTCGACAATGGCGCTGACTTGCGTGCGGTACAGGCCATGCTCGGCCACGCCGACATTACCACAACGCAGATCTATACCCATGTTTCGCGGGAGCGACTTAAGAAGATTCATGAGAAATATCATCCCCGTGGATGAGTGCAGAGACCCGAGTGACCGGCAGATGATGTTATTCTTCCCGATTGAAGACAACCGGATATTGACAGGAACCTATGGAAGTAATTACCAGCCATACGAACGCGGATTTTGATGCCCTGGCTTCAATGGTCGCGGCGAAAAAGTTGTATCCCGGAGCTCGGCTTGTGTTCCCCGGTTCCCAGGAAAAGAGCATGCGTGATTTTTTTCTTGAATCCGCATTCTACAGCCTCGAGGTGGACCGGCTCAAAAACGTCGATATAGCGACGATCACCCGGCTGATCATTGTGGACAATCGGAACCCGGCACGGCTGGGGAAACTCTCGCAAGCGCTCGCACGGCCGGGCTTGTCAGTGCATATTTACGACCACCACCCTGCGACAGAAGGCGATATCAGGGGGGAATTCGAGGTCGTGGAAAACGTCGGGGCCACGACCACGATTCTTGTCGAATTGCTTGAAAAAAAAGCGATACCCATCACCGCGCTTGACGCCACGATCTTTGCACTCGGTATTTACGAAGAAACAGGATCGCTTACGTTTCATTCGACAACCGCGCGGGACGCCAGGGCCGCGGCCTATCTTATTTCACACGGCGCACAGCTCAACATTGTTGCGGATTTCATAACGCAGGAACTTACCTCAGAGCAGGTCGCGATCCTGAACGATCTTATCAAGGCCGCAAAGAGTTATGAAGTGAATGGAATCAGGATTGTGATAGCGGATCTGGCGACCCACCATTTCATCCCCGATCTCGCCACGCTCGCTCACCGGATCCGGGATATGGAAAGCCTGGACGTATTGTTCCTCGTTGTTCAGATGGGTGACAAGGTACATGTTATCGGTCGCAGCAGGATCGCCCAGGTGAACGCAGGCGCGGTGCTCAAAGAACTGGGCGGCGGCGGCCACCCATCCGCTGCGTCCGCGGTGATACGGGACATGACGTATCTCCAGGCCAGGGAACAACTCATTGAAATTCTGAAGCACCATATCAAGCCAGGCCAGGTCGCACGAGAGGTCATGACCGCACCGATCAAGACTATCAACGCCGGAAGTACGATCCACCAGGCGGAGGAGGCCATGACCCGCTTTAGTGTGAACGTGCTGCCGGTCGTGCACCGGGAACGGCTCAAGGGCATTATTACCCGCGAGGTCGTGCAAAAAGCCCTTTTTCACGGACTGGGCCAGCAAAACGTGGAAGAGTTCATGACCACCGGGAGTCCTTCGGTGTTACCCGGCACGTCCATGGCGCAGGTAGAGAAACTTATGCTCGAAGAGCATCAACGCTTTATTCCGGTCCTGGACCAGGAGGGAGGGATTGCAGGGGCGATAACGCGCACCGATCTTCTGCGCTCCCTGCACGAGGAGCGGCTGGCTGAACTTCCTGCATATGAGGATTATGCGCTGCGCTCCGGGCGAAACATCAAGAACCTGATCGAAGAACGAATCTCCCCTGAAGTACGACAAGCGCTTTTTGCCGTGGGCAAGGTAGCAGATGATGCAGGATTTCAGGTATACCTTGTGGGTGGCATCGTTCGTGACCTGTTCCTTCGCGTGGCGGCGAACACGGACATAGACATCGTGGTCGAGAGTGACGGCATCACCTTTGCGGGAATGCTCGTCAAAGAGCTTGGGGGACGGGTGAAGATACACCAGAAGTTCGGTACTGCCATTATCGTGCTCCCGAACGGGATCAAGCTCGATATCGCCACTGCCCGACTCGAGTATTACGATTCACCTGCGGCCCTGCCGACGGTGGAGCTTTCGTCCATTAAAAAAGACCTGTATCGCCGCGACTTCACTATCAACACCCTGGCGGTAAGACTGAACAGCAACCGGTATGGAGAACTTATCGACTTTTTCGGAGGTCTTCGCGACATCAAGGAAAAGACCCTGCGTATCCTGCACAATTTGTCGTTCGTGGAAGATCCCACGCGCGTTCTTCGCGCAATACGGTTCGAACAGCGCTTTGATTTTCGTTTAAGCAAGCATACGCAGAACCTCATAAAATCGGCCGTGAATATGAAACTCTTCAACCGGCTGTCGGGCGAGCGGATGTATACGGAGCTGGTGCTCATGTTTTCCGAGACGGATCCCCTTAAGGTCCTGAAGCGCATGAAGGACCTTGATCTGCTGAAGTTTATTCACCCCTCCCTCAAAGCTATGGATGACGTGGAGCTGCTGTTTGCGAATATCAGTGAAACGCTCACCTGGTTCAAGCTCTTGTATGTTGATGTCCCCGCGGAAAAATGGTTTGTGTATTTCCTCGGCATGCTCGACCGGCTGAAGGACATGGCGGCCGATGAGGCCCTTGAACGGCTTTCGGTCCCTGCCCGGAGAAGGGAACAGGTGAGGGACGCGCGGATTCGCTCGCGGATCGTGTTGTCGGTCTTCACCATGGAGCGGGATCTTCCCGCGAGCAGGGTATATGATCTTTTACATCCTCTGGCGATCGAACCGATCCTGTTGATCATGGCAAAGGCAAAACAGGAAAGCACGAAGAAATACATTTCTCTGTACCTCACGCAGTTGCGAAAGATCTCGGTGACCCTCACCGGAGACGACCTGAAGGCAATGGGCATCCCGCAGGGGCCGCGTTATAAAGAACTTCTGGCAGACCTTCTTCATGAACGACTTGATAGCCGGGTGAAAAACCGGGAAGAGGAAATAGCATTTGTAAAACGTTCGACGCTGCTCGACGATATCCCTGAAAAAAAAGCGGGAGAATAATCAAGGGGGGGAGGTTCATGCGACGAGCCTGCCAGTAGCGAATTCTGCGAAAGCAGTTTACCGTTGACGAACGGCGTAAAAATCGGCATAGTATATTTATGATCTATATTTCCCTCTTTGGCGGTGTGCTTCTTCTCCTCTACGGCATCAATCTGATAAATGACGGATTGCAGAATGCGGCAGGTTCGAAAATTCGTTCGCTGCTTCGTTCTCTTACGAGCAACCGCCTGACCGCCGTGGGAGCAGGTGCGTTCATTACGGGCCTTATCCAGTCCAGCAGCGCCACGTCGGTCATGCTGGTGGGGTTCGTGAGCGCCGGACTTATGACCTTCCGTCAGACCCTGGCCGTGATTCTCGGCGCGGACATCGGCGCAACCTTGACGGTCCAGCTTATCGCGTTCCATGTCTATGACTATGCGGTGCTCCTGATCGGCATTGGTCTTGCCTTTACGCTGTTCTCTAAAAACACTCTTCATAAGAATGTAGGTCAGGGAATCCTCGGATTCGGATTCGTCTTCCTGTCGCTCAAGATCATGACCGAAGCGATGATCCCTCTCCAGGGTGATGAGTTGTTCCGAAGGGTCTTTGTCGCTCTCACGGGAACACCCTTCATCGGCATACTCCTCTCTGCCCTGGTAACCGGACTTATTCACAGCAGTGCCGCGACCATGGGCATAGCGCTGGTCCTCGCGAAAAGCGATCTGATCCCCCTCCACGCCGCACTCTACATAATTCTCGGTGCGAATATCGGGACCTGCGCCACTGCGTTCATCGCCAGCCTGCGTTCCCCGGCCGAGGCGCGGCGTGTGGCATGGGCCCATGTGTTCTTCAAGGTATTCGGTGTTGCGCTTTTCCTGCCTTTTATCGGACAGTTCGAAACACTGGTAACTTCTACGACTCCCGACCTTACACGGCAGATCGCAAATGCACACACCCTGTTCAATGTCATCATGGCGCTGGTTTTTCTCCCCTTTATCGGACTTTTTTCAAAGATGATCATTAACCTGGTACCGGAAAAAGACGAAGAAAAAAAATTCGGTCCGATGTATCTCGATGATCATGTGCTGGGTACACCGGCACTCGCCCTGGGGCAGGCCTCACGGGAGGCGCTCAGGACGTCGGATATCGTCAGGGAAATGCTTATCGATGCGATCAAGGTGTTCCAGAGTGACGACACCGCTCACATAACGGCGCTCAAGAACAAGGACAACCTTGTTGATCTCCTCGACCGGCAGGTCCGGCTGTATCTTATGCGGCTTTCTTCCACAAATATTACCGAATCACAATCACGTCGCGCCATGGTGGTATTGGAACTAAGCAGGGACCTGGAGAATATAGGCGATATTATCGACAGGAACATCATGCCGCTGGCCATCAAACGGATCAATAAAGGATTTGTGTTCTCGAAGGAAGGCATTGAAGAAATCTCCGCATTCCATAAGAAAATGATCGAGAACTACGATATGGCTATTTCGGCGTTCACTACCCATGACCGGGACCTTGCCGACCGTGTGGTCAGGAATAAGGAAGAGCTCGGGATGATAGAGCGTGAACTGGTGCAGGCGCATCTCGAACGATTGAGAAAAGGATTCCGAGAATCCATGGAAACGAGTCACATTCATCTGGACATCATCGGGAATATTGCGCGAATCAATTCACTGGTCACCCATATCGTTTACCCCATTCTCGAAGAGAAACGCGGCCGCGGCCGGGAGGATGTGGGGATCGAACAATGAAAGAAGTTCGGATGGGTACGCCACGATATAATTCCTTTTAATGTATAGTATGCGGAGAGCAGAATATGATTATGCAGTTACGGGTGAAAACAAATTCCCGGACAGAGATGGTGGACATATCGCAGGGTGTACAGCGCCTGGTCGCGGAGAGCGGCATCCGTTCGGGGATCTGCTACGTCTATGTGCCCCATACGACAGCGGGCATTACGATCAACGAAAATTCCGACCCGAACGTCGGCAGAGACCTGCTGAAGGAGTTGAACAGGATCATACCGTTTGATGACAACTACGGGCATACTGAAGGGAACTCGGCGGCTCATATCAAATCCACGGTTGTAGGTATGTCCAAGGCGATCATGGTGGAAGACGGCAGGCTGACGCTTGGAACATGGCAGGCAGTGTTCTTTTGCGAATTTGACGGCCCCCGGGACCGGCGGGTGATGGTGAAGGTGATGGCAGATTGATTAAGAATCTTAGGTTCGTAACAACAGCCCGGCACAGGGAATATCACATGGGGTCTTGACAGTATCATGCCCCGGGAGGTAAGGTATCAAGGGTAGAGGATATGGAATGTAAAAAAGAACAGAATAAGAAGAAGTGTACCTGCACCTATGAACCCTGTCCGCGAAAGGGTATGTGCTGCGAGTGCATGCAGTATCATCTCAAATCAAGAGAGCTGCCCGCCTGTTGTTTCCCCGCTGATATTGAACTGACCTATGACCGATCGTTCGAACGTTTTATCGCATTACAGAGGAGAACGTAGCTTGTTGAAGACGCGATGCGTAACAATATGCCTCATCCTGGCTGCACTCGGTCTTGCGGTTGCATACGATGTCGCCTATTCCCAACCGCAGACTGCCGAGCAGAATACCGCATTCCGGCTGATTCAGACAGGCGCGGAACAATTGCATAAAAGTGAGTACCGTTCAGCCGCAAATTCTTTCGAACAGGCCTTGCGATATAACGATGCATCGCCCGAGGCCCATCTTGGCCTCGGCATGGCATACTATTTCCAGCGGGAGGACAGGTATGCCGAACGCGAGCTCCTGACGGTTGTGGAACTGAACCCTGGTGATGCGACTGCCTATCAATGGCTGGGAGACCTTTTTTACCGGAAGGACGATCTGGATACGGCGGTCATGTGGTGGGAGAAAGCTGTAGCGCTCGCCCCGAACGATGCAAAACTTCGGACCAGACTCGAACGTGTGCAACGCGAGAATAAGACGGAAAAGGATTTCAACCGCGATGTCACAAGCCATTTTCTTATCAAATACGATGGACGGGAAAAGATCGAAGCAGGCAGAATTATCCTGAGGATCCTGGAAGACGCCTACGGCGAGGTCGGCCGCGCCCTGACGTTCTATCCGGAACGAGAAATCCAGGTGATCCTGTATTCCGGCAAACAGTTTCAGGAAGTTACTGAAGCGCCCGGCTGGAGCGGTGCTATCTTTGATGGCAAGATCCGCATTCCGATCGGCGGCATTGAGCAGGAAACACCCGGGCTCAGGAAACTGCTCTTTCATGAGTATACCCACGCCGTGGTCGGCGCCATAGCGCCGAGATGCCCCACCTGGCTGAACGAAGGACTGGCACAGTATTTGGAAGGCCGCAGTATCGATGCGCGACAAAGTGAAATACTCCGGAAAATGATCCGCACGGAAAAAGTTCCGTTTCTGGCAAACCTGGAAGGCTCGTTCATGGGAATGGGCAGTGGTCAGGCGGAGTATGCGTATCTGATAAGCCTTTCAGCAGTCAGGTATATGCTGGAGGAATACAAAATGTACCGGGTAAAAATGCTGCTTGAAGAACTTGCCAAGGGAGCTGACATGGCCAAGGCCATCAACATCGGATTGACCATATCGTATGAGGATTTCGAGCGCGGATGGAAACGGTCGCTTGAATAGCACGGATCGTATACAACCTCGCACCAATGCCCCCCTCAGTTCGCTTCAGCCATATACCTTTCACCCTTTTCCCTTTATCGCAACCATGATCTATGGTACTATTTCTCCATGACCGCTCCGGCTCTTGAGCAACTCAAACTCATTGATTTTGATTACCATCTTCCTGAATCATGTATCGCCCAGGAACCCCTGGATATCAGGGACCAGTCGCGTCTGATGGTCGTTAAACGGAACAGCGACAGCTTTGAGCACTGCGTGTTCTCAGATATCGAGCGTTACCTTGTCCCCGGCGACCTGCTGGTTCTGAACAACACAAAAGTGTTCCCCTGCAGACTGGCTGCGCGGAAACCCGGCGGAGGTAAGGCGGAAATATTCCTTCTGGATGAGAAGGAGAGGAACGTCTGGGAAGCACTGGTGAAGAATGGCGTTCCCGCAGGGAAAAAGCTTGTTGTCGGCGCTGATATCGATGCCGAGATCATGTCGGAAGCTTCAGACGGCGTCAGGACCATTCGTTTTCACGGAACGACCGATATCAGGATATTACTGCCCGAAATCGGAAAGATTCCTCTTCCCCCCTACATTCGACGGGATGCATCAGCAAAGGATCGGGAGCGCTACCAGACCGTTTTTGCCGCTCATGAAGGTGCGGTTGCGGCGCCGACAGCGGGGCTCCATTTTACAGAATCGCTGCTGGCAAGGTTGAGGGACAAGGGTGTCGAATTTGTTGTTATCACGCTTCATGTGGGGCCGGGAACATTTCAACCCGTGCGGGTAGAACACATCATGAACCATCGGATGCTTCCGGAGCGCTATCATATTGAACCAACTTCGGCTGCTGCCATAAACCTGGCAAGATCAAACGGCAGGAGAATCATTGCCGTGGGCACGACGAGTGTGCGAACGATCGAGACGGCTGCTGATGAAGATGGCGTCATTTCTTCCGGCAGCGGAAGCTCAACGTTATTTATTCATCCCGGTTACCGATTCAAGGCAACCGACGGCATCATAACAAATTTTCATCTGCCGAAATCAACGTTGCTCATGCTTGTCTCGGCATTCGCGGGCAGGGAACGCATCCTTTCCGCGTACCGTTCGGCGATCAGCGAAAAGTACCGGTTTTACAGTTATGGCGATGCGATGTTTATAGGGTGAGGGTGATCGCGGATTGTAGTGAGAGAAAGGCGGCAGGCACCATGAACAATGAACGAGGCGGTATCATATCAAAGATGATCTTTATCCCCATCGGGCTGACCCTGATGGCGGGTTTTTTCGTGCTGGGATATTATGTCGGAAAATATCAAAACAGGTCAGGACTGTCCGACGACGTATTGCCGCCGCTTCCTGATATTGCGGCTCAACATATGCCCCGTCAGGACGAATTCACTTTTTACAAGACACTTGCGGACAAGGAGAGCAAAACCGTCACCCTGGAGATCAAGCCCAAGTCTCAGGAAAAAGACCTGTTCCCGGTAAAAAAGGGGTCTGGTGCAGATGGAAGCAAAGACCGTGATGTCAGAACAGCGATGCAGAACAGAAGTTTTGAGATCAAAATAGAGAAGCCGTCATCATCTTCGCCTCCGTCGCAGGCTTTACCAAAACAACCATTATCGACAACCGTTAAAACAACCGGGAACAGTAAGATCCGGTATACATTGCAGATCGGGTCGTACCAGGAAAGAGAAACCGCGGACAGTGAAGTTAAGAAGATCACGAAAAAGGGGTATGCGGCATCTGTTGTTACCTCGGAATTAGCCGGCAAAGGAACGTGGTATCGTGTGCGACTGGGCAGCTTCTCGAGTAGGGCGGCCGCGGAAAAATTGCAGACAGAGCTCAAGGCAAAAGAGGGTATTGCAACGTTTGTTTCAATTGAATAGATATGATTGGTAAAATACCCATGGATAGAATTCTTCTTGGTCACGGCAGCGGCGGAAAAATGATGCACCAGTTGATCAGAGAGCATTTCAGCCCCGCTTTCGGCATCGTCGGTTCAGGCGATTCCGCTCTGGTCTGCGTTCCTTCGAATCGGCTTGCCTATACAACCGATTCCTATGTGGTAACACCGCTCTTTTTCCCCGGAGGCAATATCGGCGACCTCGCCGTGTGCGGGACGGTGAACGACCTTGCTGTCGCGGGCGCTGTGCCTCTGTACCTTACCGCCGGGTTCATCATCGAGGAGGGATTTCCCCTTGCTGATCTCAAAATCATAATTGCGTCCATGGCTGAAGCCGCGCGACAGGCGAAGGTGCGGATCGTGGCAGGCGACACCAAGGTTGTGAACAAGGGCAAAGCAGACGGCATCTTTATTAATACATCAGGCATCGGTGTTCTGCATGAAGGAGCAGAGATCGCCGCATCGAGGATCAAAGCAGGGGATAAGGTCATTATCAGCGGTGAGATCGGCAACCATGGTGTCGCGATCATTGCCGAACGGAACGGCCTGACGTTCGACCCGCCCGTGCGAACTGATTCCCGGCCGCTGAATGATCTTGTGCGAACCATGCTCGATGCTTCGACGGACATGCATTTTATGCGGGACCCGACACGGGGAGGCCTCGCCACCACGCTGAAAGAAGCTGCTTTGGAATCGGGTCTGTGCATCAGGATCCAGGAGCATGTTCTGCCGATCCCGCCCCAGGTAAAGGGGGCCTGCGGGCTCCTCGGGCTTGATCCGCTGTATGTCGCGAATGAAGGGATTCTCCTCGCAATTCTGGAATCTGAGCAGGCGGAAGCCGTTTTAGCTGCGATGATAAATCATCCGTTTGGTCGGAATGCCGCGATTATCGGCGATGTTGTGGAAACGCCCTCTCGTATGGTTCTGCTCGAAACTGCGATCGGCGGAAGTCGTATCGTGGACATGCTTCCCGGTGAACAGTTGCCGAGGATTTGCTAATACCATGACAAAATAGAAACAAAACAAACATTAGCGGTTCGGCGCGTTTGGGAAACACGCCCTACGACTTCAATGCTATATCGTAGGGACCGTTCCCCGAACGGTCCGCACTATTTCGTTCTGTTTCATAATTCCCTTGTTGCGGTACCATGCCTCACCACGGCGATCATCTCGAACAATCATCATGCAAAAAGAAATCCGCAGAAAAGTATTTACTCTCGCCTTCCCGGTAGTTCTTTCAAGCCTGCTCCAACGGTCCGTTGGCATCGTTGACATATTTCTCGTCGGCGGTCTCGGCGCGTCGTCCATCGCAGCGGTCGGCATTGCCCAGATCATGGTGTTTGTAGTGATGAGTTTGTCCTGGGGCATCAACGTCGGCGTTACCGTGCTGGTCTCTCAATTATGGGGAGCAGGTCGGAAAGAGGACGCTGCCAGGGCGGCGTATCAGGCCATGCTGTTGGCTGCTGGTGCGGCCATGCTCATCACACCTTTCGGCCTGTATTTTGGCGGCCGTATTGCGTCACTGCTTGGTGCGAATAACGAGGTCCACACGATCCTGCTGGAGTATACGCGCATCATTTTCGCGTTCATCCTATTCACGATTTCCATCAATGTGCTGGCCGGCATCATGCATGGGACCGGAGACACGAAAACGCCGCTCTATGCCACCTTCATCGTGAATATTCTTCATGTCATCGTTGCGTACCCCCTGATCTACGGATATCTCGGCATGCCGAAGCTCGGGGTAAAAGGCGCGGCCATTGCCATCGCCATATCAGAGAGTATGGGGGCAATATTCCTGTTGCTGCGTTCTTTGCGCAAAAAATATATCCTGGTCAACAGAACAATCGAGACAAAATATACCGTCATGATGTTCAAACTGGGCTATCCGATATTCCTTGACCGGCTGCTCCAGAATGCAGGCTCCCTTGTCTTTGCCAAGATCATTCTGCTGTACGGGACAGCAGTGTACGCAGCGCACCAGGTCGGCCTGGCAATTGAAGCATTCTCATTCATGCCGGGGTATGGGATCGCCGTGGCTGCTGCCACGCTGGTGGGACAGAATCTTGGTGCGGGCAAGCCGGACCATGCGCGCATTTCCGCGTACGAGGCGAACCGTCTAGCGGTAATGCTGATGGCGGCAATGGGACTGGTGTTCTTTTTCTTTCCGTATGTATTGCTGCATGCCTTCACCACGGACGCGGAAGTGATACGCTATGGCATGCTTTATATGAAAATCGTCGCCTTTGCGCAGATCCCCCTGGCAATCACCATGGTCGTCGGAGGGTCGCTGCGCGGAGCAGGGGACACCGGGTTCATCATGTTCGCCACGATCGCCGGCATGTGGTTTGTGCGGCTGCCCATTGCTGCCGTGCTTGCAGTGGTTTTTAAAGCTGAAATCCGTTATGTCTGGTCGATTATGATTGCTGATTGGCTGGTGCGCGTGAGTTTGCTGCTCTGGAGATATCAGAAGGAAAACTGGGGCAGGTTGGAAATATAAAATCGACTCACGGCGGACATTTCGCGCATACTGAAGTGAACAGTGTTGTACTGAGGTAGCGGTCGCCGCGGTCAGGAAGGATCACCACGATCGTTCCCTGATCCATCCGATCTGCCATGCGCAGCGCGCCAAACACGGCCGCGCCGCTGCTCATGCCCGCGAAAATACCTTCCTGCATTGCGAGAAGCCGGGTTGTCGTAAACGCGTCATCGTCATGCACGCGGATGAGTTCATCAGGGAAGGAAGGATTGTATATTTTCGGAACAATGGACTCCTGCATATTCTTGAGACCCTGGATCTTATGACCAAGATTTGGTTCAACCCCCACAACCCTGATGTTCTTGTTGAATTCCTTGAGCCGTCTGCCGGCGCCCATGAGCGTCCCGGTTGTTCCCAAACCTGCCACGAAAACGTCGATGTTGCCGCCCGTCTGGTCAATGATCTCCCGACCGGTGGTTTCGTAATGGGCCCTGATATTTGCGGGATTGTCGAACTGGTTCGGCATGAAATATCTTTCCGGCGATTCAGCCAGCATGCCACGCGCGCGTTTTATCGCTCCGTCGGTGCCTTCGTTCCCCGGGCTCAGAATGAGCTCCGCGCCAAAGGCTTCAAGGATCTTGCGGCGTTCCAGACTCACGCACTCAGGCATGACCAGCAGGACCTTGTACCCTGACGCGGCGCCGACCATGGCAAGGCCTATCCCGGTATTTCCCGAAGTCGCTTCGAGGATCGTGTCGCCTTTTTTAATGCGGCCGGAAGTTTCCGCGTCTTTGATCATTGCCAGCGCGATCCGGTCCTTCACAGAACCGCCGGGATTGCTTCCTTCCAGTTTGGCGAGAACGGTTACCCGGGGATTGTTAACCAGGGTTTCGAGCTTCACCAGGGGTGTATTGCCGATGCAGTCAAGTACTCCCATGTCACGTCCTTTTGCTGCGGAGATTGATCTGCACTATAGCAGATTTGCCTGAAGAATTAAATTTAAAAAGCAGCGGCTGAAATAAATTGCGCCGCAGATGGAATTTCAAATCTTCGTATTTTGTTGTGTTTTATGTTCACGCAATGCTGCATTATCAGCGAATACCCTGATAATACACCGACCCCGTTAAATCAAACGACATAAACAGTTGCAATACGCTTTTTCATGCGAATCGCCTCAAATTAAAACTTGAGCTTGACCATGAAATACGATATTGCTATTGTTGCGCTCGTAGAGCACATATTCCGGCTGTGTCCGGTCCGGCAAACGCATTGACCGTCAGTTTGATCGATTGATTGAGCAGTTGCAGAAAGCGGCTCCGCTCAGCATCATTCCGGAGTATATTCTGCTTTTCATTGCCTCGGCACGTGATATGATAAACGGCGTCTGGGTAGTGCATGCGGAGCGGCCGGGAGTCTCGCACTTTAGGATGGTGATTGACAAGACTAAAGAAGTGACCCCAATAGACTTCAGGGCATAAGCATAATGGAACTGAAGGGTGGAGGAAAACGCAGAAAAGTGAGTGATGTCCGGGCGCGCATCGCGTTGCGCGGCAGGGCCGAGCTTGGGCTAACAGCGGCGGCTATCGCCCGGCACGTAGGCGTGAATGCATCGGCGATCACGCGCGCAATCGAACGGGTGGAAAAGACGTAGGCGATTAAGTCATGTTTAGAAGCAACGTCCCCAAAGATCCTCCATGGGGCCGGTTAGCCTGGTTAAACTTATAGATAGTAATGTTGCAGAATGCGAAATCAGGACGATCAAAGATGGCAAGGTTTATTCTTTCCAGGTGCTATTTGTACGTGCTCAAGATGGTAACTGGGGGATACAGCGTTTCTGATTTTGGTAAAGGGGATAACTATGACCATCCGACAATTGCTGCTCATATTCACTTTGCTGAGTATTGTTTCCGGCTGTTACTCAGGAATAACCGGTCGAGTCGTCGATGCGGAGACCCAATTGCCGATTGAAGGCGCTGTTGTGCTTGTTGAGTGGACGAAGACGCATGGGTTTGGAGAGCATTGGACCGAATCGTACAAGGTTGTGGAAGAGGTTTCTGATAAAAGCGGAAATGTCATAATAGCCGGATGCTATAGTCCTTTTGTGAATCCTCCGAATGTGACAGTATATACAAAGGGATATGTTGCATGGAATAATGAGTATGTTTTCCCCGGGTATGATAGGAGAACTGATTTTAACTGGGGAAGCGGATATGTTTTTAAAATGGATAAAATGTTAAGCTTGTATAAATATATTGATCATCAATCGTTCGTAAATGGCGCAGCTCATCCAGAACGCTCATCGGAAAAAAAGAAAATATTTATAAAATCTTTTGGAGATGCTGAAGATATTAAATATATCGAGGAGCTCAAGGAAAGGCATAAGTCAGGGAGGTAGCCGAATAATGAATTGCAAAATGCTAAAGATTCTCATATTTATTTATGTATTGTTTTTGATAATTTGCGCTAATTCAAATGCTTTTGACGAAGAAGATACTCATCCTCGGCTTTCACAAGCGGCTATTGATGATTCTAATTTGATTAATTATCTTATTAATAATTTAACTATTCAGGGACCAACTTGGGGACGTTGTTTCTAATAGATCATTACACTTGACAACGCATTGTGATTTTCGTATGCTTCCTCCATGCCGCGACAAGCCAGACTCGACATCCCGGGAGCGCTGCACCACATCATGGT
>Ga0334722_10000820_pt1 | contig 42869 bp, 51 predicted proteins | sample C3_bottom_MG_FD_207210 | JGI IMG/M metagenome (GOLD analysis project Ga0334722, IMG submission 207210) | Sediment microbial communities from Yellowstone Lake, YNP, Wyoming, USA - C3_bottom | ecosystem: Environmental > Aquatic > Freshwater > Lake > Sediment | place: USA: Wyoming | collected...
AAAAGGCAAGACGATTGAAGTGGATGAAGACGGCTTTTTGGCGAATCTGGACGACTGGAGCATGGATGTCGCGAATTATTTCGCGCAGGTCGAGGGGATCGAGATGAGCGATCAGCACTGGGAAGTCGTGAATTTTCTGCGCGAGTATTACAAGCAGTACCAGATCGCGCCGATGATCAAGATCCTGGTCAAAGAGATCGGCAAAAAGCTTGGGCCCGAGAAAGGCAACACCAAGTACCTTTATGAGCTTTATCCCGGCGGTCCGGCAAAGCAGGCGTGCAAAATCGCCGGTCTTCCCAAGCCGACCGGTTGCGTATAGGCTTATACATAATCTTTGCTTAAGGCGCCGCGCAGATGCGCATGTGTTCAGGTTCCTCCTCCAGGGACGTCGGATGTGAGCATCGTCATCGTTGCTGAGCTCATGCGTTCGAGCGAGGCATGGCGCACCTTGAACTAAGGTGTGGCGCGGTGTGCGTACGAGGAGGTAAAAGCCTGATGTACATGGTTGCGGTTGACAGGAACAAGTGCGATGGGGACGGGACCTGCGTGAACGTATGTCCGCAGTCCGTGTTCAAACTGGAAGGCGGCAAGGCCGATCCGGTAAACATGTCCGAGTGCATCAATTGCCTGACCTGCGTGGAGAATTGCCCGCAGCAGGCCATCACGGTTACCGAGATTTAATGAGGCGGCAGACCAGTACACCAAAAAGGGGATAGTTGAAGAACTAATCCCCTGTTTTTTTATTACAACGGCAAATCGGGGAGGTGAGGATATGAAGTTAGCGGTATTTTTAAGCGACTGGAGAAGGACCGAGGAAACGCTGGAGAGAATGAAGGCGGACAAGCTGGGGGTCATTCTCGTGGAAAACGGCATCTACCACGCGGTGACAAAAGAGAACGGCAAGGATTCACCTGTGCTCTCAAAGTCCGGCGCAAGCTTCTATGTTCTGTCGGATGACCTCGAGACGCGGGGCTACACAGCGTCAAATGTCAATTCCAAGGTAAAGATTGTCAGCTACGGCGACATCGTCGACCTCATCATGAACGACTACGAGAAGACGGCCTGGTTGTAAATCAAAGTTCTGATTACGAAGTTCTAAATTCTAAACAATATCGAAATCAATAAGACAAAATTTAGAATTTGGATATTAGAGCTTAGAGTTTGTTTCTAACTTAAGGAGGATAATATGGGAGAGTTAACATTAGGCGTATTCCCTTCCCTGGTCGGCTCGATGTCGCTTGATTTTGCGTTCAAGCTGGCCGAGGCCGGGATCGCCAAGGGACATAAAGTGAATATGTGGCTGTCCGGCAACGCCGTGATGATGGCCAAGAAGGGTCAGAAAGCGTTCAAGGATTATTCTCATCTTGAGAAGCGCATGATGGAACTGATCGGCAAGGGCATGGAGATCACGGTCTGCGAGGCCTGCGCCGAGGCCCGGGGATATCACAAGGAAGATACACCCGCGGGCATGAAGCGCGCCAGCATGGACTGGTATCTCGCAAAGACCGTCAAGACCGACAAGCTGCTTCATATCGGAGGTGAGTAAATGGGCGCCGTAAAATTACTATTTGTCGTGCAGAGACCGCCGTACAAGAGTGAAAATCCCCGTCTGGCCCTTACCCACGCCATCGCGAGCCAGACTGCGGAGATATATATGGATGATGGGGACTCGGTTGTCCCGACGATCGTGTTTATGGGTGACGGCGTGCTGAATGCCGTGAAGAACCAGCAGGCCATGAAACTATACGGGGTCACGACTACCGAGAATCATATCAAGAGCTGTTTGATGATCGACCTGCCGGTATGGGTCTGCAAAGAAGACATGGATCGGCTTGGTTTGAAGGAAGACAATATGATCACCGAAGCCGCGGATATGGGCGCTGATCTCAAGACCAAATTCGTCTCGTTCGCTGAAATTCAGAAAGAGATGGAGTCGGTAAAGCACCTGCTGTTCTTTTAAGCATGGATTCCTCCCGGCGAAACGGAGGGAGTGTTGCAAACAGAATTTATGAATCTCAAACAACAACTGATCGAAAAAAAACCGGCGATCCTGAAAAAATGGTTCGACGCGATTGCCGAGACCTATCCCAGGGACACCGCCGGTTTTTTGAAAAAGCAGAAGGCGCAGTTTACGAATCCGGTAGGCTATACCCTTGCTGAAGGGACCGAGAGGCTCTTTGACGCGCTGCTTCAGGGGATGCTTCCTGATACGGTGTCCTCGTTTCTTGACAGTATCGTGAGGATCAGGGCCATCCAGGAGTTTAACCCTTCCGAGGCGCTGGTCTTTATCTTTCAGCTGAAGAAAGTGGTGCGGCAGGAACTCGGGAGCGAGGTCCTGCTGCAGCCTGGTATGACCGAGGAACTGGCGGCCTTTGATTCCGCCATAGACGACCTTGCGCTTTTCTCCTTCGACATCTACATGAAATGCCGGGAAAAGATTTACGACCTCAAGGCGAATGAAGCGAGAAGCATGACCTTCAGACTTTTGCAGCAGGCGCGTCTTATCGTTGACAACCAGGACTAGCGAACCGTAAAGACCGTTGGCGCTGCTAACCTAAACGAAAAGAGGTAACGAAATGAAAGCTTTATTCTCTTTCATCGTAGTACTGGCACTGGTTCTGGTTGCCTATGTCGGGGCGCCGAACGCGACGTACCTTTTCGGAGTTATCATTCCCTACGCGGCTGTCACCCTGTTCATGGGAGGAATGATCTTCCGCGTGTTCAAATGGGGAAGCTCACCTGTTCCGTTCCGCATCCCCACGACCTGCGGACAACAGGAATCGCTTCCCTGGATCAAACAGAGCAAACTGGAAAATCCATCCACCATGCTCGGAGTGCTCGGCAGAATGGCGCTTGAAGTGTTCTTTTTCCGGTCGCTCTTCAGAAACCTGAAGACGCAGCTGGGGGAAGACAAAAAGCTTTCCTACGGAGAAGCGAAATGGCTCTGGATGGCGGGCCTGGCGTTCCACTATTCCTTCCTGACTATTCTCATCAGACACCTGCGGTTTTTCACCGAAAAACTTCCTTTCCCAGTGCAGCTCGTTGAAGGGCTGGACAGCTTTCTCCAGATCGGAACGCCTCTCTTGTATATGACCGATTTAGTGCTTCTCGGCGCCGTGTTCTACCTTTTTCTCAGGAGAATCGGCATCCCTCAGCTCCGTTATATTTCTCTCATCAACGATTATTTCCCTCTCTTTCTTATTTTCAGCATCGGCATTACCGGTTCCCTGATGAGATACTTTTATAAAACGGACATTGTGAGCGTCAAGATGCTGACCATGGGCCTTGTCAGCTTCAGTCCCGATCCCGCAGTGCTCGGGAAGATCGGCGTTATCTTCTATATCCACTTGTTCCTCATTTGCATGCTGTTTGCCTATTTCCCGTTCAGCAAGCTGGCGCATATGGCCGGCGTATTTATGAGTCCTACCCGTGTTCTGGCAAATAACAGCCGCAAGAAGAGGCATATTAATCCCTGGAACTACCCGGTCCATGTCCACACCTATCAAGAATATGAGAATGACTTCCGGGAAAAAATGAAAGGCGCCGGCCTGCCGGTAGAAAAGGAGTAATCATGGCGAAACTTCCGAAACCAGAAGAACTGTCAAAGATTGATTACACGCCGCCGAAAACGGGATGGATGGATACTCCCACCGTGATTAAGGAGGGGATGTTCTGCCACGGTTCGAAGCCGAAAAGTCTTGAACTCGTCGGTTTTCCGAACCCGCGTGACTGGAGACCGGCGGACGCGGACTGGAAACTGCCCGAGAACTGGAAGCAGATCCTCCTTGAAGGCATCGCGGAGCGGCTCGAAAAGTACCGGTCGTTCCGGCTGTTCATGGACATCTGCGTACGGTGCGGCGCGTGCGCGGACAAGTGCCACTTCTTCATCGGCACGGGCGACCCCAAGAATATGCCGGTGCTCAGGGCCGAGCTTATCCGCTCGGTGTACAGAAAAGAGTTCACTGTCGCCGGGAAAATTTTCGGCAAGATGGCGGGCGCCCGTGAGCTGACGATCGACGTACTGAAGGAGTGGTGGTACTACTTCTACCAGTGCACCGAGTGCCGCCGCTGTTCTGTTTTCTGCCCCTACGGCATCGACCAGGCGGAGATCACGATAATAGGGCGGGAGCTTCTGAACCTCCTCGGTTTGAATATTGAGTGGATCGCGGGTCCGGTCTCGAACTGCTACATGAAGGGCAACCACCTGGGTCTCGAACCTCATACGATCGTCGGCAACCTCGAATATATGCTCGACGACATCGAGACCGTCACCGGCAAGAGGATCAAGCCCACGTTCAACAGGAAGGGCGCGGAAATCCTCTTCGTTACACCGTCGGGCGACCTGTTCGCAGATCCTGGAACATATACCGCCATGGGCTACATGATGCTTTTTGAAGAGCTCGGGCTCGACTATACCTGGAGCACGTATGCCTCCGAAGGCGGCAACTTCGGGTTCTTCACCTCGAACGAAATGGGGAAGCGGCTTAATTCCAAGATTTATGCCGAGGCCAAGCGCCTTGGAGTGAAGTGGATCCTGGGCGGAGAGTGCGGTCATATGTGGCGCGTGCTCTCGCAGTACATGGACACCTGGAACGGTCCGGCCGATTTCCTCGAAGTCCCGAAATCCCCGATAACGGGCACGGTTTTCGAGAACGCGAAATCCATGAAGATGGTCCACGTTGCGGAGTTCACCGCGGACCTGATCAAGAACAATAAACTGAAACTTGATCCTAAACGGAACGACCACCTGCATCTAACCTGGCACGATTCCTGTAACACCGCGCGCGGCATGGGCCTGCTTGAGGAACCGCGATACGTGCTCAGGAGCGTGTGCAATAATTTCACCGAGATGCCCGAGGACACCATCCGCGAAAAGACCTTCTGCTGCGGCAGCGGCACGGGCCTGAACGCCTCGGAAGACATGGACCTCCGAATGAAGGGCGGGTTCCCCCGCGCGAACGCCGTTAAATTCGTCGCCGACCACTATGGAGTTAATATGCTTGGCAACGTCTGCGCCATCGACCGGGCAACGCTCAAGGCGCTGATGGAATACTGGGTCCCCAGCGTGAGTGTATGCGGCCTCCATGAACTCGTGGCCAATGCCCTCATCATGACGGGCGAGAAAGAACGGACGACCGACCTGCGCGGCGAGCCTCTTCCCTCAGCCCAGGTGAAGGAGGAAAAAGCCTAATGAAACTCTATGACGGCGGTAAAATATTCATCGGCCTGCTGGTGTTTGTGGCAATCGCAACCTTCCCGTTTTATTTCAATATCGGGAAGGTAAACGCCAAGCCCGAGCCGAAAGTCGATACTCCGGCGATCCAGGAATGGGAGAAGCTGAACGGCAAGAAAGAATGCGTGGAGTCCAAGGAGTTCATGCGGACGGAGCACATGCAGCTTCTGAACAACTGGCGGGATTCCGTGGTCCGTGACTACAACCGCGGATACATCAGCAATGCAAGCCACAAACGGTTCAATATGAGTCTGCAGAACGGATGCATGACGTGCCATTCCAACAAGAAGAAGTTCTGCGACGAATGTCACACCTATATGTCGGTAAAACCGTATTGCTGGGACTGCCATATCCAGCCGGAGGAGAAGGAGGGGGCAAAGTCATGAGCATGGATAGAAGGCAGTTCATTAAAATAGCCGGTATTTCCTCCATCCTGGGGTTCGGAGCGTCGGTTGCGTCAGCCACGCATAATGTCTGGACCCAGGGCCTGGACCCATCAGAGGTGAACCGCAACCCTGAGGCGCTGGTTGCGAAACGCTGGGCGATGGTTGTGGATATGAGCAAGTTCAAAAACGATGAAGATGTTAAAAAAGTCGTCACAGCCTGTCATCAGACCCACAATGTGCCGGATTACCGGAACGCCGACGGGTCCGTCAACAGGAAAGACGAGATCAAATGGATCTGGCAGGCGTCGTATGAACATGCGTTTCCCGGCCAGGAAAACAAGTACATGAGCGAGCACATCAAGGAGATGCCGTTTTTCGTACTATGCAACCACTGTGACAATCCTCCGTGTGTGCGGGTATGTCCCACCAAGGCGACGTTCAAGCTTCCCGACGGGATCACGATGCAGGATGAACACCGCTGTATCGGATGCCGTTTCTGCATGGCGGCCTGTCCCTATGGAGCGCGAAGCTTCAACTGGAGAGATCCCCGCGGCACGAACCCGAACGGGGAGCCCTTCATCAAGAATATGAACAAGGCGTACCCCACGCGGACAAAAGGGGTCGTGGAAAAATGCACATTCTGCACCGAGCGGCTGTCGGTCGGCAAGTTGCCGGCGTGCGTCGAGGCCGCGCCCAAGGGAGGTCTGCTCTTCGGGGACATGGAAGACCAGAATTCCGAGGTCAGGAAAATCGTAACAAACCAGTATACTATCCGCCGTAAATCCGACCTGGGCACCGGCCCGGCCATTTACTATATCGTGGGAGGGAGCGACCATGCTTGAGAAAGCATTAGTAGGGAGTAAAAAATATTGGGCGTGGCTCATGTTTCTCGCCGCCCTGTCGACGGTGGGGGCGTATTATTATTATCAGCAGTTTACCTACGGATTGGGACTCACCGGTCTTCACAGGGACGTAACCTGGGGCCTGTACATCGGCCAGTTCACATTCCTGGTCGGCGTCGCGGCCTCGGCCGTGATGCTGGTCATTCCACACTACCTGCACGATTACAAGACCTTTACGAAGGTCGTGATCCTCGGTGAGTTCCTCGCGATTTCGGCGGTGGTCATGTGCATTCTCTTCATCATGGCGGACATGGGCCAGCCCATGAGGGTCGTGAATATATTTCTGCACCCCACGCCGACCGCGATGGTGTTCTGGGACACCGTGGTGCTGAACGGCTACCTGTTCATCAATCTTCTGGTCGGCTGGGTGACGCTCGGTTCAGACCGGAAGGGCATTGCCCCGCCAAAATGGATAAAACCCTGGATCTACCTCTCGATTCCCTGGGCGATCAGCATTCATACTGTCACGGCATTTCTGTATGCCGGCATCCCGGGGCGTCACTTCTGGCTCAGCGCCATCATGGCGGCCCGGTTCCTGGCCTCGGCCTTTGCCGGCGGTCCGGCCCTGCTGATCATCCTCGCCCTGATCGTCCGCAAGATAAGCAAGTTCGACGTGGGCAAGGAAGCCATCCAGGCGGTCGGCAGGATCGTTTCGTATGCCATGTTCGCGAACGTGTTTTTCCTGGGACTGGAATTTTTCACGGCGTTCTACAGCGGTATTCCCGGGCATGCACAGTCTTTCCTCTACCTGTATACGGGGCTTGAAGGCCATAGCGAACTTGTTCCGCTCATGTGGGTCTCGACGGTTTTTGCGCTCGTTTCACTCTGCATGCTCTGGATTCCCGTCATACGTAAGAACGAAGCACTGCTTGTGTTCGCATGCATTATGCTTTTCATATCCCTCTGGATCGACAAGGGCTTTGGCCTGATCATAGGTGGATTCGTTCCGAATCCTTTTGAGGAAGTCCACACCTACTGGCCGACGATGCCGGAGGCCATGATCACTATGGGGATCTGGGCCATCGGGTTCCTGGTTCTTTCTGTGCTCTACAAGATCGCCATCACGGTCAGGGAAGAGACGGCGGGAGTGGAAATAGAGCACTGATTTGATTTCCGGCAAGCTTGCAAGCCGGCGCAAGGCCGTTATTTCCCTCTTGATTTTATCGGATGGGGCGGGTAATATATGGCGTCTTTGAAATTCTACTTTTATTGAAGGAGGAAACAGGCCACATGTACATGATAACAGTCGACAAAACCAAGTGCGACGGCGACGGCACCTGCTCGAACGTCTGTCCGCAGTCGGTGTTCAAGGTTGATGGCGGTAAGGCTGATCCGGTGAACATGTCCGAATGCATCAACTGCCTGACCTGCGTGGAGAATTGCCCGCAGCAGGCCATCACGATCAACGAAATATAGTCAAACAACAACGCATTATGAAAAGGGGGACCGGAAACAGCCGGTTCCCCTTATTTTTTTCAAGCTGACAAAATAATCAAAAATAACGACAATGCCGACCTTTTCACCTTCGGACAACGCAGGCGAACAGAGAACTGTTCCCGGTGCAAACATGGAAAATAAGCGCGGTGAATTGGAAGTTTTTATCTGCCTTCGCCTGATACTGCTTTTTGCTATTTCCGCTCTGGCGGTCATCACCCATGTAAGGAATGCCGCATGGAACGACGATACCGCATTGTGGCTTGATGCGATAAACCAAAGGCCTCTGACGGCAAGGGCGCACTATAATTTAGGGGTCGCATATCACAAAAAAAATATGCTGGAAAAGGCACTGAGAGAATATGTTGCAACAATACAAATAGGGAAGGATTATACCGCCCAGGCCCGCGTTTCTCTCAGTGCGCTCTATATAGAGAATCAACGCCCGGACAAAGCGTTTCAAGAGCTTCAAGATGCAATTTCCCTGGTTCCCTATTTTGCGCCCGCGTATGTTAACCTTGGCATTGTATACCAGAAACAAGGGGCACTGGATAAGGCAGTGGAAGAATATTTGAATGCGCTGGCATTGGAACCGAACAATCCCATCGCATTATATAACCTTGGCCTCGCCTATAATGAAAAGGGACAGGTTGATAAAGCTCTTGAGGCATTTCTATCGGCAATTGCCGGTGATCCGGCCTACGCCGAAGCATTTTACGGTGTCGGAACCGTTTATCTCCAAAAGAGCCTGTTCAACGAAGCGATAGATCAATTTAAATACGCGTTGAAATTGAAGCCGGAATATCCTGACGCATATAATGCCATTGGGACCGCTTATCTGGAAATGGGCTTGTTTGACAGGGCACTGGAGGAGTTCCGGCGAGCGCAACAAATGAAACCGGACTCTGTCGAGGCAAATTATAATATTGGACTTGCCTACTGGGGCAAGGGTCAGCCCACGCGCGCGGAAGAATACTTTCAGATTGCATTGGCATTAAATCCTGATTTCCCGGAAGCCCGGAGCTCATTGCGGGATATCCGTAACAATCGTTCATTTCAATAACACTACGCGCAAAGGATGACATTGCCTGCATTGACATTGATGCGGCTCCGAAGCGCGTACCTGCTACTTACCCCCAAATTCCGTTTTTGACCACCTGTGTCGCCCGCAAGCCTCCTGCCCCGGCATGTGCTATACTATAAACAAGATATAATAAGTCCTGGTTAACCAGGGAGAACCTTACGGGAGGTGTGCCATGAGAGAATTCAAATGTGCAAGTCTGGGATATCAATGCAGCTGGAAACATACGGCAAAAACAGAGGAGCTTCTTGCCGATGTTGTTGCGGTTCATCTGCGGGATGTACACGGGGTGACGACGGTCAGCGCGGACATGCTGGGGAAGATCAAGAACGCTTTTTTAAACGCGGGTCCAATCGAAGAGTTGAAGAGCGAGGACCTTGTGCTGAAGGAATTTCTCTGCAAGGACCTTGGGCACAAATGCTCCTGGAAGTATATCGCCCAGACCGAGGAGTTGATCGTGGATGGAGTCGCTGTTCATGCTCGGGAGGCCCACGGTATCAAGGAATTCACCCCTGAATTGAAAGTTAAGGTGGAAAATTTGCTCCATAAGTGGAACAATTAGGGAACGACGAGGTAAATAGACAGGCGCAGGGTAGTTTCGGCATTTGCCGACGCATGCCGGCGCAAAAAAAAGGGCGGCCTTGAACGGCCGTCCCTGAGCCTTGTGTTGACTTATCACTCGAGTCCCGTGGCCACCTAGTCCTTTTTTTCCAGAAGCTTCTGAAAGGCCGACATAAATTCGATGGGCAAAGGAAACACGATCGTGGTGTTTTTCTCTGTGCCGATTTCCGTCAGCGTCTGAAGATACCGCAACTGAAGGGCGATCGGGTTCTTGCTTATCACCGCCGCGGCTTCGCCCAGTTTCGCCGAGGCCTGGAGCTCGCCCTCGGCATGAATTATCTTCGCGCGGCGTTCCCGCTCCGCCTGCGCCTGGATCGCTATGGCGCGCTGCATTTCGGCGGGCAGGTCCACGTTCTTCACTTCCACAGTCGACACTTTGACACCCCAGGGCTCGGTCTGCAGATCAATTACTTTTTGCAGCTCGGCATTGATGGCCTCGCGGTTCGAGAGCAGATCGTCAAGGGAGTTCTGACCGAGGATGCTTCTGAGCGTGGTCTGCGCTATTAACGACGTGGCGTAGTAAAAATCCTCCACCTCAATGATAGCTTTTCTGGGGTCGATGACCCTGAAGTACACAACGGCGTTCACTTTGATGGTTACGTTGTCTTTTGTAATGACGTCCTGGGCCGGCACGTCCATGGTGACGGTCCGGAGGCTTACGCGGACAAGCTTCTGGACGCCTGGAACCAGAACGATGATGCCGGGCCCCTTGACCCCATGCTCCAGGCTTACCTTGCCGAGAGTGAAAATGACGCCCCGCTCGTATTGCTTCAGGATCTTGAGCGTGTTGTACAGGAACATGGCGATGAGAAACAACAAGAACATTATGCTTACTCCGGCTGCCTGCATATGAAACCTCCTATGGATGAGCTTGACTGATAGTCTGCTATGGTATTCTTTTGACCTTGAGCTTGAGTCCTTCAAGAGATACGATCTTCACCTTTTCCCCTTTCCCGATCGGCTCGTCGCTCCAGGCGCTCCAGTATTCTCCGTGGACGAACACCTGTCCATCCCGAAGAATATCGGTTTTCGCATCCGCCTGCATGTTGATAAGACCTTCCCTGCCCGTGTCCGCCTTCTCTCGCTGCGAGCGGATGGCAACGGTAACGGTAATGATGAACAAGAGCGCGGACATTGCCACCACGGGAACGATCACCGCCCACGAGATTCGCAGAAGCGGCGCTGAAGAGTCAATGAGCATGACGGATCCGAGAAGCATCGCGAGCGTACCGCCCGCGCCGAGGACGCCATGGCTCGTGATAAACGCTTCAGCGATGAACAGCCCCACCCCCAGGATGATGAGCATGAGCCCGGCATAATTGATCGGGAGGGTATGAAGGGCGTAGAACGCGAGAATCAGGCAGATTGCGCCGGCGACACCCGGAAATACGGCGCCGGGGTTTGCGAGCTCGAAATAGAGGCCATAGAATCCGAGGATCATGAGGATATAGGCGATGTTGGGATTACTGATTAGCTCAAGCAGCCGATACCGGAAGCCCATCGCTATTTCCACTATGACGGCGCCCTCGGTTTGCAGAGTTTTCTTTCCGATAACAAGGTCCACGGTCTTCCCGTTGATTGCCTTGATAAGTGAAGGAAGGTCCGGGGAGACAAGGTCGATGACGTTGTTTGCGATCGCCTCGGTCTCCGTGATCGAGACGCTTTTCCGAACAGCCTCCTCGGCCCACCGGGCGTTTTTGCCCCGCCTATCCGCAAGGCCCCTTGCCATGGCCGCAAGATCGTTCACGGCCTTGGTCTCCATGGTCTTGTCCATTTTGCCTTCCATCTGCACCGGGTGCGCCGCGCCCATGTGGGTGCTGGGGGCCATGGCCGCGATATTGGCGGCGAGAGTAATGAACACACCCGCGGAGGCCGCCCTGGCGCCCGCCGGCCCCACGTAAACAATGACCGGAACGTCCGCGGAGATCATCTTCTTGACGATCTCACGCATGGAGTCCACGAGCCCTCCGGGAGTGTCCAGCTGGATTATGATAGCCTCGGCCCTGGCTTCGGAGGCCGTGTCGATAGATTTGATGATGTACTCGGCAACCACTGGAGTGATCGGCGCGTCTATCTTAATGAGGTAAATGGTTTTTTGAGGGACCGGAGATAACGCCGGAGCTGTGGAAGAAATTTTAGATTTCAGCGGGGAAGATGACGCATCGCTTCCGCCCACTCCCGCGAAAGAGAGAAGAAAAAAAAGAAATACACCGCACAATGCTGTTCTCATCAATTGCCGCTCCTTTAGAATAGAAAAAGTATATACGCAATGGTCCGCACTGTCAAGAATAGCTTGACTTGACCGCGGTTTTTCTGTAGCATCGGAAAAAGGCCACATATGAGAGTAACGGGAGGCATAGGAAAAGGTCGGAAGCTGAAAGTGCCCGCGGGTTCGCGCGTCAGGCCGACGTCGGACAAGGTGAAACAGGCGCTCTATAATATTCTGGGTGAGAAGACGGAGGGGGCGCTGTTTCTCGACCTGTATGCCGGAACGGGCGGGATCGGCATCGAGGCGCTCAGCAGGGGTGCAGCGCGCGTTGTTTTCGTTGACGATGCGCGGAACTCCCTGCTCGTCATCAAACAGAATATCGAGCAGCTGGGCTTCGGCGAACGTGCGCAGGTCGTCCCGTCGAAGGTTGAAGCCTTTCTCAAGAAAACATCCGAACAATTTGATATCATATTTCTTGACCCTCCGTATATCGTTGAACAGGGGCCGTTGCTTCAGAGCATCGCGGCGTCCCGGCTTCTGAAGCAGGATTCGATCGTGATCTCGGAGCATTTTAAGAAACAACCCTCGCCCGAGCGTGCAGGCGGGCTTGAACTTTATCGGGAAGCGCAGTACGGCGACACGGTGCTGGCGTTTTACAAATACAGGAGCCAGGTGACAGAAGCCGGTAGACGAGAGGTATTATGATGAATGCCAGTTGCGTCGACGCTTCTGAATACTGACTCCTGACTTCCGACTACGCATACAGGAGATCTCATGAAACATATCGCTGTCTATCCGGGAACCTTTGATCCCGTGACGAGCGGGCATATCGACCTTGTAGAGCGCAGCCTCAGAATATTCGATGAGGTGATCATTGCCATTGCGGCGAATCCGAAAAAGTCGCCGCTCTTCTCGCTCGAAGAGCGGATTGCCATGTTTCTGCAGGTGACGGGAAAATACCGGAACATCACGATCGAAGGTTTTGACGGCCTGCTTGTCGACTACGTTAAGAAGAAGAAAGCCGTCGCGATTATACGCGGGCTTCGCGCGGTATCGGACTTTGAATACGAAATGCAGATGGCGCTCATGAATCGTCGTCTCGACAATGCCATTGAAACGGTATTCATGATGCCGAGCGAGGAATACTCCTTTATCACCTCGACCATCGTGAAAGAGGCGGCGAGCTACGGCGGCGATGTATCGAGTCTTGTGCCGCTGGCGGTGGTGGAGAAATTGAAACAGAAGTTCAGGAAGTAAGGTTTTGATCGACGGATAACGGATAACCGGCGCAGGGGGGCGAAGCGGAAAAGGGAGACAGGCGATGAGCGGACCGGCGGTGATGAGCGGGCAGATGCGGTACATCCTGGTGGTGGACTCGGACTGGAACGAGCGGTTCACCCTCAGCATGCTGCTGCAGCGCTTTGGGTACACGATCGCGAGCACCAACAGCGCCGGGGAAGGAATTGAATACCTGTGCGTGGCGCCCGCTGTCGCGGTCTTTGCGGAGGCAGGGCCGGTGGGGGCGGACCTGACAACGCGGCTGAAAGCGGATGCCCGGTTCCAGGATGTGCCGATCGTCATGGTTGCCGCGCGTCCTGACCGCGGGCTCGAAGAGCGTCTGCGCCGGGGCGAGCTCGCCGGACTGCTCCGGACGCCCGTAAACCCCGATGAGGTGTATCAGGTTATCCAGAAAGTAATAGAGAACGGAACGCGCGCGAATATTCGGATCCCCACCGCAATCTCGGCGGAATTGCGGGATGAGCAGGGCCCGACGGAGGGCTTCGTAACGGTCCTGTCGCAGTACGGAATATTCTTCAGGACCCTTTCACCCCGGCCGGTGAAGGCCCGCGTAGAGGTCAGCATGCCTTTCGGGGACAGGACCGTGAGCCTACAGGCGGAAGTGCTCTACATCGTTTCCTTCGAGGAAGGGCCCTTCTGCGAACCGGGTATGGGGATGAAATTCGTGAACATTACTCCGGAAGACAGCGCCCTGATCAAGTTTTTCATCTACGAACAGCTGGGGGAGGGGATCATGCTGCATGAGCCTGGCCAGGGCTGGGGCGCGGGGCAGGCGTGAGGAAATCCGACGATTATTACCGTTGATTTGTCGATATTGGAATGCTAAATTATGAGCAGCACCTTTGAAATCATCGGTGAGATAGAAAACATTGAAACAATTGCCGCAGGAACGAGCATTCGTGTTTTGCCCTATATTCAAAAGGTGTATGGTCAAGGAAGATGGCGCAAGCTTAAGGGCATCGCAAATATACGCCTCCCAAATGGGAGAATTTAACGTGTGGAACTCAACTGGTACGAAGCGCATGGCATCGGCAGGAAAGATATGAAGATCAAGCGCTATTTAGATTAGGAGAAAACCATGAAAAGGAAATTTGTATTATGCATAGACAACAAAGAGAACGAGTCCTCTTTAGTTCCGAAAAAAATATACGAAGTCATTCCTGACCCAAAGGCGGAGCGGGACGATTTTTTGCGTTTGGTTGATGAAAGCGGCGAAGATTATCTTCATCACAAGAGTCACTTCGTATTCGTTGAGTTGCCGGCGGAGGTGGAGCGCGTTCTGCTCGCTGCATGAACCTATAGGGCCTGGTCTTTTGTGTTGATATTTCACGCACAGTATAATTGCATAAAGCTCTTAATCAGCGTTCATTCCGATCTTTTCATCCTCTGCCTCATCGCCTCATAGAGCACCACTGCCGCGGACGTGGCGACATTCAACGAGTCGATCGTTTCCGCCATGGGGATGCGAACGTGCAGGTCGACCTCGGCCATTATCTCCCGCGGCAATCCCGCGCCTTCCTGTCCCAAAAGCACCGCTGTAGGCTTTGTCAGGTCAACATCAAAGTGCATTGTATCGCCCGCCAGTACGGTCGCGGCCGTCTGAAACCCATTCTGCCTGCATGTCTCAATGAACGTCATTATGTCGGTGATTCGCACTACGGGGATCCGGAGGACGCTGCCCATTGAGGCCCTGACGGCCTTCGCGGAGTATGGGTCAACGGTGTTTGGAGTGAGCGCCAGGCCCGAAGCGCCGACGGCTTCCGCCGTCCTGATGATCGTGCCGAGGTTGCCGGGGTCCTGAAGCTGGTGGACAATTACGATGAGCCCCGCGCGGTGAGCGAAAAGCTCGTTCTCAAAATGCTCGTTCATCGTCACGACCGCCATGACAGGCTGAGGTGTTTTGCTCTCGGTCACGGCATCCATCAGCTTTTCGGATATCCAGAGGAGTTCGACGCCCCGCTTCTCGGCCAGCTTAAGAACGCCCTTGCCATGGTGCTGCGTGAGCGCCGGAGAGGCCACGACCATCCTGACCCCCAGATTGTCCCGGAGCGCTTCCTCGACCATTTTGACGCCTTCTATCAGAAAAGCTTTTTCCTGTTTCCGGTGCTTTGCTTCAGCAAGAGAACGAAGAAGTTTTACGAGGTTATTGTCTTTGCCGATGATCGGACTATGCGGGCTGGCGCGCTGCATGAACGGGAGTATAGCATAAACCGGGAAGGTGTAAAAAGAAAATTCAGCAACTCATTGTGAAATCTTCATCATCTGAAACGCTTCTTGATACTGGCGTTCCAGCTCTTTCCACATGTTGAGGGAGGCGTACGTGCCCTGCCAGACCTCATAATCATCTTTCAGGGCTGGAGGGATAGGCAGCGTTGCGCTTTTGAGCTCGTCAATAAATTGATCCGTGGTTATTCCGTGCTTGCGCTCCATGAGCTCGAGGGTCTTTCTGATCCGCAGGATCGAGCTGTTGCACGCGTTCAATTCCCGCAGCAGGGATATCTCGTATTCATCGGTATGCACGTGACGCCTCCTTAATCCTGATGATAATACAACGGGTCGCATATTACGTTTTCAGTATTACACGGATAATTCCGATGCGGCGCTCGCGGCGGCCCTTAGCTGGCCGCAGGCCGCCTGAATGTCCCCGCCCCTGCTGTTCCTGACCACCGCCACAAACCCCTGTTTGAGCAACAGGTTCCTGAATGAGTACACACGATTCTCCTCCGGCCTCTCAAAGAGCGCGTTCGGGAATGGGTTGAATATCAGGAGGTTTATCATACACGGAAGTCCGCGAAGCAATTCCACAAGCCTTTCCGCGTCCTCGTCGGAATCATTCAGACCTTTAAAGAGCACATATTCCACGGTCACTGACCTGCGGGTCGTACTGCAATAATAACGAAGCGACTGCATCAGCCGCGCAAGAGGGTAGGTTTTGTTGATAGGCATGATCCTGTTTCGTACCGCATCAGTCGTGGCGTTTAACGATATTGCGAGGCTTACATTCATCTCTCCCGCCATTTGCTCGATCATTGGGGCCAGTCCGCAGGTGGAAAGCGTCACCTTTTTGTCGGAGAACCCCATTCCGTTCCTGTCCGTAACTATTTCAACGAATGTTTTAACCGCGTTGTAGTTGCTGAGCGGCTCGCCCGTGCCCATGAGAACGATATTCGTAATCGGGTTGTCCGCGAACTTCCGGGCCGCAAATACCTGGTTCACGAGTTCGGCGGTAAGGAGGTTCCGCACAAGACCGCCGGAACCGGTGAGGCAGAAGCCGCAGCCTGATGCGCAGCCGACCTGCGTTGACACGCAGAGCGTGAGGCGGCCGGGCCCGGGGATGAGCACGCCTTCGACGGTATTCCCGTCCTCCAGAAGAAAGAGAAGCTTCACGGTCCCGTCGTCCGCAACGGTGTGTTTTGCGACTGAGAGCGAAGATAAGAAAGATCGGCCTTTCAGGCTTTCCCTGAATGGCCTGTTGAGGTCGATCATGGAGTCGAAAACTTCTATCTTATTTCTGAACAAACGGACGGCGAGCCGTGTGCCCTGACCTGTCTTCTGGCCGAGTTCATGAGCGCAGAAACGCTCGATTTCCACGGGAGTGAGGCCCTTGAGATCGATTAGAACCATATTGTTTTCAGCGGTAGTGACCATAGTGTGGATAAGTGGATAAAATGAATTTTAATCCCCGCGCGTGAACATTGCAAGCGGATTATGAAAAAATCCCCCAATGGTTCAGTTCCCGGGGGATTCGACCCCTGTGTGTCATCCCCGAAATTTTTAATCGGGGATCCGGTTTTTGATAAATCCGGATGAGAACCATATTCCCGATAGATGCGCTCGGGAATGACAAATTATGATTGATTACACGCCAATAATGCGCTCGACAATCCCGTAACTGAACGGTTGCAAAAATCCGTAATTCGGCGTGATTTTTTTTGACATGCTTTCGCATTTGCGTTAAGCTACCCGTCATGTACATTCTCGGCCTAGAAACATCGACCAAGACCGGCAGTATCGCAATAGTGTCCGAAGAAGGCGTTCTTGCGCAATATAGTTTGAACATCGAAGTGACTCACTCCGAGAGGCTGATGTCCACGGTGGACCGGGTGTTCAAAGATACGAAGCTCACGATCTCCGAAATGTCCGGTTTTGCCGTTGCCATCGGGCCGGGCTCGTTCACGGGACTGCGCATCGGTCTGTCCACGGTCAAGGGGCTTGCCTTCGCAACAGGGAAACCCGTGGCCGCTGTTCCGACTCTCCAGGCCCTGGCCTGGAACCTGCCGTATTCCGCTTTCCCCGTATGCCCCCTGCTCGATGCGCGCAAGAACGAGGTGTATGCCGCGCTCTACCGATATGAAGGGGATGTTCTCGTGCAGGTTTTTCCAGAGGCTGCGAGCACTCTGGCCGGGCTCGCGGAACAGATTAGTGAAAAGGTAATCTTCACCGGCGAGGGGTCGAGAATCTACCGGACGGAGCTGCGGAGGATTTTCAACGAAAGGGCTTTGTTCGCGCCGTCCAGCGCAATCCTTCCTTCCGCCGCGACAGTCGCGGAGCTCGGTCTTGCCATGATCGCGAGCAACAGGTCGGTGGACCCGGACAGCCTGGTCCCGATGTATATCCGAAGACCGGAGGCCGAGGTGGCGTGGGAGAAAAGAACGCATTCTTGATGGATTTCATGACGAAAGAGGACCTTGGCCAGGTCGTGGCGATCGAACAGGCCTCGTTCAGCATGCCATGGTCGCGGAACCTTTTTTTATCCGAGTTCCGCAGCCCCAGCGTGTCCACGCTCCTTGTCTCGCTCGCTGACGATCCTGCGTCCCGAACCGTGACAGGCTATATCGTTTTCTGGCGTGTTGAGGACGAGATGCATATCCTGAACCTCGCGGTTGCGGCTGGCTGCCGGCGACGCGGCCTTGCAAAACAACTTGTTCTCGCCGCGCTTAAGCAGGCCTATGAAAAGGGGGCTCGCAGGGCATTCCTCGAGGTAAGAGCATCAAACAGCGGGGCGCAGAGACTGTATTCGAGCCTGGGTTTTACCGGAAGCTTCGTTAGGCGGGAATATTATGACGACCCAGTCGAAGATGCGGTGGTGATGACGCTTGAAGCGGGGGCGTTTCAAAAGCTGGCCAGACCGGGAAACGATGGCAACTGACCCCCATTGGTCATTCCCGCAGCGATTCTGCGCGGGACTCCGGTTCTCACTTGTTGAAAGGCCATATCCTCGATAGAGTCGCACGGGGATGAACCTTTGTTGGTTTTTCAAGAGGCCTAACTCGTTGAATGTTATGACTAATTTTAGCTCTTGCCTTTTTCGGCCAATTATGATAATTTTTCCGTACCAGATCAAGTTCGCTCTTTTTCAGACCTTCTCAATCGTCAAACCCTATTAAAAGGAGGGCCGCATTATGAACGTGGAGGTAAAGGAAGAAGTAGTGGCAAAGCTCAGGATGGAGAGTCCGGAGTACAAGAAGTGGGAAGAAGAGCACAGGATGCTCGAAAATACCCTGATGAGTTTCGAAATCCACCGGTATCTGACTCCTGAGCAGGAGGTTGAAAGGAAAAGGATCCAGAAGCTGAAGCTGGCTGCAAAGGACAGAATGATGGAAATTGTCAGGCGCTCGCGGGTAGGGCAAGCCTGAGGTTGAGGAAGGCAGGGTGAAATACCTTGCCTTTTGTATTTACCGGCTGTCGAAGAAGCTGAGAGAGTCCCTCTTTACCGTAACGAGTAAAGGGGGATTTTTTTATTGACTATGTTCCTCTATCTATGTTAAAAATATCGTAACTACTCAGGCAACCACTTCGCGTCGATGCAAGGCGCGTCAGTTTTCTATTACGCCGGAACGCTGTTAGTACCCGTTCTAACAACGCTTTCGCATCGTACGCGTTGTTTTGGCTGAAGTGGCGCTATCATGACGGTCGCCGCGCGCTTTTTGCGTCTATGCTCAGCGACTGACCTGAATAATTACAAAATATCTACTATTTCAATGTCGGAGCACTTACCTTGAGAAGTGACAGGATCAAAAAAGGCCTGGAGCGCGCGCCGCACAGGTCTCTTTTATTCGCCACGGGCATCACCCGGGACGAGCTTGCCAAGCCCATGATCGGGGTTGCCACGAGCTTTACCGACCTGATCCCGGGCCATATCGGCATGCGCGACCTTGAGCGGTTCATTGAGAAGGGCGTACACGCCGGCGGCGGCTGGCCGCTTTTTTTCGGAGTGCCCGGAATCTGTGACGGCATCGCCATGGGCCATATGGGCATGCACTACTCCCTGCCGTCCCGCGAACTGATCGCGGACATAGTGGAATCAATATCCATGGCCCACGCTTTTGACGGCCTGGTGCTGCTCACGAACTGTGATAAGATCACTCCGGGCATGCTCATGGCCGCGGCGCGGATCGACATCCCCACGATAGTGGTCACCGCCGGGCCCATGCATTCCGGAAATTACCGCGGAAATCGAGTCAATTTGATAAGCGCGTTCGAGGCCGTGGGCAAGGTCCGGAAGGGCGAAATAACCCTGTCCGACCTCGCGGAGCTGGAAGGCTGCGCCTGTCCCGGGGCCGGTTCGTGCCAGGGCATGTACACGGCGAATACCATGTCCTGCGTCACCGAGTCGCTCGGAATGAGCCTGCCGGGATGCGCCACGAGGCTGGCGATTTCAGGGGACAAGCGCAGGATCGCCTTTGACAGCGGCAAACGAATTGTCGGCCTGGTGAAGGAAAATCTTACTCCGCGGAAGATCATGACGAAAAACGCCTTTGAAAACGCGATCCGCATCGACATGGCGCTCGGTGGTTCAACGAATACCACGCTCCATATTCCGGCAATCGCCCATGAGGCCGGCATCGGGCTTTCTATTGAGACCTTCGACCGTATCAGCCGTTCGACGCCTCATCTGTGCAATATGCTGCCCGGCGGTCCCACGTATATGGAGGACCTCGATGCCGCGGGAGGCATCCCTGGTGTGTTGTCGCGCTTCACGAAAATGCTCAAGCCTTCACCGACCGTGAGCGGCAGATCGATTATCGAGCATGCCAGGGCCGGCAAGGTCGGGAACGATGACGTCATCCGGACCTTGAAAAACGCATACCACAAAGAGGGCGGGATCGCGGTGCTCTCCGGCAACCTGGCGCCGAACGGATCAGTGGTAAAGCAGACGGCGGTGAGCGACAAGATGAAGAAGTTTGAAGGTACGGCTATTGTGTTCGATTCTGAAGAAGATTCGATGAAGGCCATTCTCGGGAACAAAATAAAGCCGGGGCATGTGCTAGTGATCCGCTACGAAGGCCCGAAGGGCGGTCCGGGCATGCGCGAGATGCTTTCCCCTACCTCGGCCATCTCCGGCATGGGACTGGGTGAGTCCGTCGTGCTCCTGACAGACGGCAGGTTTTCCGGCGGTACGCGTGGACCGTGCATCGGACATATCTCTCCGGAGGCCGCCGAGGGAGGCCCGATTGCTGTCGTGCGGAATGGGGACCGGATCGTCCTCGATATTCCAAACCGCAAACTGGAAATTAAACTTACCAGCGCGGAGCTCAAGAAACGTCTTGCGAAATGGAAACCGCGGGAGCCGAAGATCAAGTCCGGGTGGCTTGCCAGATATGCGAAGGTGGTTACATCGGCGAATACGGGAGCGGTTGTTAAATAAAGCAGCAAGCTGGCCAGCCTGCAAGCTGTCAAGCATGCAAGCCAAAAAAGGTGCTTAAATGTCCAACAAACAGATTACCGGCGCTGAAATTCTCCTTGAATGCCTGAAGAAAGAGAAGGTCGATACCCTCTTCTGCTATCCCGGGGGAGTGGTGCTCAAGATTTTTGACGTCCTTTACGACCAGAAGGACATTCGCATGATCCTGCCGCGGCACGAGCAGGGCGGTGTGCACATGGCCGACGGCTATGCCCGTTCCACGGGCAAAGTCGGCGTGGCGCTCGTCACATCGGGCCCCGGTGCCACGAACGTGGTCACGGGTCTTGCGACGGCCTACATGGACTCCATTCCGATCGTGGTTTTTACCGGTCAGGTTCCCACGGCGCTTATCGGCAACGATGCCTTTCAGGAGGCGGATATCGTCGGCATTACGCGGCCCTGCACGAAGTACAACTACCTCGTGAAGGATGTGAATGACCTTGCCAAGACCATAAAGGAGGCGTTCTACCTGGCCTCGACGGGCCGGCCCGGACCGGTCCTGGTCGATCTGCCGCGCGATGTCGTTACGAACAAGGCCGAGTTCCATTATCCTGAAAAGGTGGAGATCAGGAGCTACAACCCCACGGTCTCCGGCAACAAGTGGCAGATCAAGCAGGCGGCGGAGGCTATCGCAAAGGCCAAGAAGCCGGTCTGCTACATCGGAGGCGGCGTTATTCTCTCAAATGCCGCGGCGGAGATCCTTGAGTTTGCCGAGACCACGAAGGTCCCCGTGACCCACACCCTGATGGGAATCGGCGGGTTTCCCGGCACGCACCCGCTGTCGCTCGGCATGCTCGGCATGCACGGCACATACTATGCCAACATGACTATCCATAACTCGGACCTTATCATCGCCATCGGAGCGCGGTTCGACGACCGGGTGACCGGCAAGGTCGAGGGCTTTGCGCCCGACGCCAAGATTATTCACATAGACGTGGACCCGACCTCGATCAGGAAGAACGTCCGCGTGGACATCCCGATCGTGGGCGACGTGAAGCATGTGATGGTGGACCTCAATAAAGAACTCCACCATATCAAGGAACCCTGGGAAGCGATCCGCAAGAGCTGGCTCAAACAGATCGAAGTCTGGCGCGAAGAACGGCCGCTTACCTATGAATATGCCGACGACGTGATCAAGCCGCAGTTCGTGGTCGAGAAACTTTACGAGGTCACGGAAGGAAATGCGATTATCGTGACCGACGTGGGGCAGCACCAGATGTGGGCCGCTCAGTACTATAAATACGACAGGCCGCGGGACTGGCTTTCCTCCGGCGGTCTGGGGACAATGGGGTACGGGTTCCCGGCGGCCATCGGTGCTAAGGCGGCGAATCCCGGTCGGGAAGTGTTTTGTATATCCGGCGATGGAGGCATCCAGATGAACATCCAGGAACTTGCCACGTCGATGGAGAACCACATCCCCGTCAAGGTGGTTATCCTGAACAACCGGTTTCTCGGAATGGTGAGACAGTGGCAGGAATTGTTCTATCAGGAGAGGTATTCCTCGGTGGACCTCGGCAGCACGCCTGACTTCGTTAAGGTGGCCGAGGCCTATGGAGCCATCGGCCTGCGCGCAACAAAGCCTTCGGAAGTCGTCTCGGTGCTGAAAGAGGCGATGAAGGCGAAAAAGACGGTATTCATGGACTTTGTGACGGCGCGGTACGAGAAGGTCTTCCCCATGGTGCCGGCCGGCGCATCCATCAACGAGATGATCTTCGGGGACGAGAACAAAAAGGAAGAAAAGAAGCTGAAAGCGGTGAAATAAAAAATCTGCTGACAAGCTTGTAGGCCTGCAAGCTGGCAAGCTATCGGAATTACAGGTGAGCCTATGAAGCATATCATATCGGTCCTGGTGGAAAACAAATTCGGCGTGCTGTCGCGGGTGTCGGGACTTTTCAGCGGCAGAGGGTTCAATATTGAGACCATCTCGATCGGCCCGACGCTCGACCCCACGATCTCGCAGATGACGATCGTGACCTCGGGCGACGAGCGTATTCTTGAGCAGATCATAAAGCAGCTCAACAAGCTCATCGACGTCATCAAGGTGACGGACCTGGCGGAGAAGGAATATGTGGAACGCGAAATGTGCCTTATAAAGGTGAACGCTCCATCGGAGCACCGCGCCGAGGCGCTCAGGATCGCGGACATCTTCCGCGCCCGGGTCGTCGACTCTTCTCAGAAAAGCTACACGTTTCAGGTAACGGGAGATGAAAAGAAAATAGCCGCAATCATCGAGCTTTTGCGGCCAATCGGCATCAAGGAGATTGTGCGTACGGGGAAAGTGGCTATCACACGGGAATAATGGGACAGACGGGCAACCGGGATGCACGGAACGGCAGATCGTGCGCCTTTATTTATCACACACTATTTATAGTTTTTGAAAGGGGAAAATATGAAGCTCTATTACGACAAAGACGCCGATCTCTCCATCATTCGCAACAAGAAAGTGGCCATCGTCGGCTATGGTTCTCAGGGCCATGCGCATGCGCTGAACCTGAAGGACAGCGGCGTCAACGTCACGGTGGCGCTGCGTGAGGGTTCGCCCTCGGTCAAGAAGGCGCAGAACGCAGGTTTCGCTGTGAAGAACATCGCCGATGCGGTGAAAGAGGCGGACCTGGTGATGGTGCTGGCGCCGGACGAACACCAGCGCTTTATTTATGCGGATAACATTGCGCCGAACCTGAAGAAGGGTGCGACGCTCGCCTTTGCCCACGGCTTCAACATTCACTATAACCAGATCGTGCCGCGCGCCGATCTTGACGTGATCATGATCGCCCCCAAGGCCCCGGGCCACACGGTCCGAAGCGAGTTCGTGAGGGGCGGCGGTGTTCCCGATCTGATCGCTATCTTCCAGGATGCGTCCAAGAAGGCCAAGGACACCGCGATGTCCTATGCCTCGGCCATCGGTGGCGGCCGCACCGGAATCATCGAAACCACCTTCAAGGACGAAACGGAAACGGATCTCTTTGGTGAGCAGGCCGTGCTTTGCGGCGGTTGCGTGGAACTCGTGAAGACAGGCTTTGAGACGCTGGTGGAGGCAGGCTACGCGCCGGAGATGGCCTATTTCGAGTGTCTCCATGAACTGAAGCTCATCGTCGATCTCATGTATGAAGGCGGCATCGCCAACATGAACTACTCGATCTCGAACAACGCCGAGTATGGCGAGTATGTCACCGGCCCGAAGGTGATCAACGAGTCGAGCCGAGCTGCCATGAGGGAGGCGCTGAAGAACATCCAGAGCGGCGAGTATGCCAAGCGCTTTATCCTCGAAGGCATGACCAACTATCCGGAGATGACGGGGCGTCGGCGCCAGAATGCCGCGCACCAGGTTGAGATCGTGGGCGAGAAGCTCCGCAGTATGATGCCGTGGATCACTGCCAACAAGCTCGTGGACAAGAGCAAGAACTGATTGAACCGTTTGAACGGTTAAAACCGTTTAAGCCGTTTCAACCGAAGGTTTTGACAATTATGATGAAAAATTATGGAATACCCGTTGCGTCGGAAGGCTGGCCGTTTATCATCCCCCTGACAATCGCAACCGTGGCGCTTTATGCCTTCGGGTGGAAGAACACTGCCTGCGTGTCGCTTGCTCTGACTCTGTTTGTTCTGTTCTTTTTCCGCGATCCGGAGCGCGCTGTACCGCAGGGCAAGGGGCTCGTCATTTCTCCCGCCGACGGGAAAGTGATCGTGATCAAGGATATTTACGAGCCGGATTATCTTAAGCAGAACGTGAAGCAGATCAGCATCTTTCTTTCAGTTTTTAACGTGCATGTGAACAGGGCGCCCTGCGGCGGCAAGGTCGAACTCGTGAAATACAACCCCGGCAAGTTCCATGTGGCGTCAGTCGACAAGGCATCTTTGGACAACGAACAGACGGCCATGGTTCTTTTCGACGGCAGGAACAGGATTCTCGTGAAGCAGATCGCGGGGCTGATCGCAAGGCGGATCGTCTGTTATGCCAGGCCCAACGACACGCTCAGTGCGGGCGAGCGCTACGGCCTCATCCGTTTCGGATCGCGCGTGGACATTTTTCTCCCGAAGGACGCGGAACTAAAGGTGCAGCTCGGCGACCGTATTAAGGGTGCGCGGGACGTTATTGCGGTGCTGAAATGAGAAAAGGGATCTACATACTTCCCAACCTCATCACCCTGTGCAGCATGTTCGGCGGATTTTATTCCATTGTGGCCTCGTTCAATTCGGATTACGAGAAAGCCGCGTGGGCCATCATGATCGCCTCGGTCTTCGATGTGCTGGACGGCTGGGTAGCCCGGATTACGCACACTGCAACGCGCTTCGGCATAGAGATCGATTCGCTGTCGGATGTGATCTCCTTCGGGGTGGCGCCGGGCGTTCTTGTCTATACGTGGACGCTTTCGTCCTTCGGCAAAGCAGGGTGGATAGGGTCGTTCTTCCTGGTCGCCTGCGCAGCGCTCAGGCTTGCGCGCTTCAACGTACAGATGGGAGGCGCCGAGAAAAAACATTTTACAGGTCTTCCGACCCCCGCCTCCGCTCTTATGATTGCCACGACCGTGCTGGCCTATGGGGAACTCATAGAGATACTTGAACAGCGCCGGTTTGCGAAGCTGGCGGAGGTGGTCGGCAAGGATTACTGGGTGCTGGCGATGACGTTCCTTCTGGCAGGTCTCATGGTGAGCAATGTTACCTACCATGGCTTAAAAGAGGCCAATTTGAAAAAACGCCGGCCGTTCGGCATTCTGGTGGGCATAGCGGCCTTTCTTGCGATTGTGGCATATCATCCCGCGCTGGTGCTGTTCCTGGTTTCCATTTCTTACGTGGCAACGGGCCTGGGTGAAGCCCTGTACGGGCTCTTCCGCGGGAAGTCGAAGGAAACCCCTGCATAGTCTCTCTTGTTCAATAAGAATATTACGAGGGCGAGCGACCGGGAGATCAGGGGAATAATGATCTCTCTTTTATTTTTTATATGCATTGTGCACCAGACAGGCGGCATGAAGCGGAGGAGTGTATGAGCACGATCATAAAAATATTCGACACAACGCTCCGCGACGGGGAGCAGTCGCCCGGCGCGAGCATGAATACGGCGGAAAAGATCGAGATCGCCAGGCAGCTCGTCCGTCTCGGTGTCGATGTCATTGAGGCCGGTTTCCCCATATCGAGCCCCGGAGATTTTGAGAGTGTACGAAAGATCGGTGAGGAGGTCGGCGACGCCGTTGTAGTATGCGGACTGTCGCGCGCCATAGCGAAAGATATTGAGGCGGCGGCTGACGCGCTGAAGACGGCAAAACGCCCCCGCATTCATACCGGGATCGGCGTATCCGAGAGCCACCTCAAAGACAAGCTCAAGATCAGCCGCGACGAGGCGGTGGAACGGGCGGTTGCCGCGGTCAAGCTTGCGAGCTCCCTTGTCGGCGATGTCGAGTTTTACGCAGAGGACGCGGGCCGCGCCGAACCGGCGTTTCTTTACCGCATGGTCGAGTCCGTCGTCAAGGCGGGCGCCACGGTAGTCAACATTCCGGACACGACCGGCTACACCTATCCGGAGGAGTACGGCGCGCTCATCCGCGGCATCAGGGAAAACGTGCCCGGCATCGAAAAAGTCACGATATCCGTCCACTGCCACAACGACCTCGGCATGGCCACCGCGAACGCGCTCGCGGGTGTCAGGAACGGCGCAACACAGATAGAATGTACGGTGAACGGCATCGGCGAACGTGCCGGCAACACTGCGATGGAAGAGGTCGTCATGGCGCTGCGCCAGCGACGGGCATATTTTAACGCCGACACTATCATTAACGCCAAAGAGCTCATGCGCGCGTCGCGGCTGGTTTCGTCGATCACCGGCATTATGATACAGCCGAACAAGGCGATCGTGGGAGCAAACGCCTTCGCCCATTCATCCGGCATTCATCAGGACGGCGTCCTGAAGGAACGGTCTACCTACGAGATCATCGATCCGGCGGACGTCGGCGCGGGCGGCTCCTCCATCATCCTTACCGCCCGTTCCGGCAGGCATGCCCTGAAGCACCGCATCGCAGAGCTAGGAAGCGACCTGCCGGACGCCGAATTTGAGAAGGTGTATGAGGCGTTCCTCAGTCTCGCGGATAAGAAAAAAGAGGTCTATGATGAAGATATCGAGGCCCTTATTTCCGACAAGGTCAGGCACCTTGCCGAAGTGTATGTCCTGAAAAATCTGCGGGCCGAGAGCGGCACAGGGGTGACTCCCACGGCCACGGTGGAGCTGGAAGTAAACGGGAAGACTGTGAAACAGACCGGTCACGGAGACGGGCCGGTGGACGCGGTATACCGTACGATCGTTGCAATAACCGGCACGAAGAGCAGGCTCGACGCCTATCTCGTGAAGGGCATCACGGGCGGCACGGACGCTCAGGGGGAAGTGACCGTAAAAGTCGAAGAGGCGGGCAAGAAGGTTGCGGGCCACGGCGCCGACACGGACATCATCATTGCGAGCGCCAAGGCATACTTGAACGCCTTGAACAAGCTGGAGTATTGGAAAAAAGGCAGGCCAAAAAACAGTTAATCCGGTTTTCGTGGATCGTCGTCGCCGCATAGGTGAAAAATTATTTTAAGGCCCCCTTCGCGGGGCCTTTTTGTTTGGAGCGATGAAAGTTTGTGAGCGCAACGCAAGGACGATTCTTCGCTTGCCCTTTGCGAATATTTGTAGTAGAGTTTTCGATCAGTTGACCCGTTTTCTGTACATTAGGAGAAGAATGGCTTTCGTGCAGAGAATTCATCGCTGGAAATGTTTAATCCTCGTAGCCTGCATGTTGCTCACGAGCACGTGGCTGACATGTTGCGCCGTCCCCATTACCTACCACGACGCTGCTACTTACAAAAATCTGACCGATCTTAAAGCCGAAACTGTAATGTTTGTTGAGACGTTTGATACAAAGCCCTTTGCCGCAAATGAGGCGGCTATAGCGGACATTACGTTGAAATTTCGCAAAGCTTACGAATATGAGAAGGGGAAAGGTAAACCCAACGGCGATACCATGCGGCAGTTTGATGAGATCTGGAAATTGTTGAATGCGGACATAACGGATTACCGGGAAAACGGGAACTCGACTCTCGGCCCAAAGTATTTTCGCGAAGCAGCGGTGGTTCTCGGGCAGGCCTTTGATATTACCATAGCGACCGAAAACCTTAAAAACAGGGATAAATAAAATCCTCTAAGCTGTCATTGCGAGGAGAGTGGCGACGCGGCAAGCTCGTGGCTGAATAGGAGACTGTATGAGCAAGTTCACGGATTACATTGATGGTTTCGCGGACAAGACCGGGACGCTGGCTAAGGAAGAATTGAAAGAGCTCATCATTTCAGCCAGGAATGATAAATCTGAATTTGTGAGATTGCAGGCGGTAAATGTTGAACACTGGATCGTCATGCTTGCAGCGGGCCAGGTGACACCCGCGGGTTTTAAAAGGCTTGTGGCGAAGATGGATGTTCTCACTGAGTTGGAGACTATTAAGCTGGAAGTCGCGGCAAAAGTTAGCGCTCAACGTCTTGCGGACGGCATTCAAAAACATGTAATTGACGGGCTCTGTAAGCTGATATAGAGGGGAGTTCAGCCGCTATAGGCGGCAACGAATTTAATCAAGATTTTCCGATGGCAAAAATAAAGTTGATGGCGGACTGGCGGGTAACGCAACGGAAGAAATGACGTCTTGGAGATGTTTATGAAATCAATAGTCCCGATGGAAGTAATTGAGCAAAAGATCTTACTAATGCGAGGCCAGAAGGTAATGTTGGACAGGGACCTGGCGCAGCTTTATGGAGTTGAGACACGTGTGCTGAATCAGGCGGTGCGAAGGAATAGTGATCGTTTCCTGACGATTTCATGTTTTCACTTAACAGGGAAGAGATTATGAGGATATCACAAATTGTGATATCCTCAACTGCGGCTCTCGAAACCCTGAAGTTCTCAAAGAACGTAATGGTTTTTACCGAATACGGTATAGCTATGCTTTCGAGCATTTTGAGCAGTCCGCGAGCAATTCATGTCAATATCCAGATCATGAGAACCTTCGGAAAGTTGCGGGGCATGATCTCAACTCATAAAGATTTAGCGAAGAAACTGACCGAACTCGAAAAGAAATATGACGGACAGTTCCAGATCGTCTTTGAGGCAATACGGCAAATACTTGAAGTTGAGCAAAAGCCGAAAAAGAAGATCGGATTTATGGTGAAAGAGAGCAGGGCGAAGTACAGAGCAGCAGCCCGATAAACGCGCTGGTACTTTGTCAGATTGCAGACGGAAAACATTGAACGTTGACTGTTATGCTTGCAGTAGGTGAGTTTACCCCGTTAGAGAAAGCCGACGAATCCTGCTGGCGCATTCAATTCAGACTGTGCTACAAAGACGTAATTTGCAAACGTTATAGAACTTGTTCTCTAACGGGGTTAACGCCCGCAGGTTTTAAAAAGATGGTGTCGAAGATGGATGTGCTCACAAAAAGTCCCTATGCAGTCATTGCGAGGAGCGAAGCGACGCGGCAATCGCAATCACGCTGGAAGTCGCGGCTATAGCGCAGAGGCCGAGAACAGGCGTGGAAACGTTATACCATAACAAATGGGTGACCCTGCGGGGTTGAAATTCTCAAGTCGAGCCGTACCCGATAGTTGACAAAGGACATCATAGGGTATAATATGCCATATATGAAGGCGGAGCTTTTATTCCACCGGAAGAACATAGAAAAGAGCGGCGACATTGTCGAGATGAAGATATGGAAGGTCCCCACTTCAAAAGACAAACCGCATGGCCTGAAATATTCCCTTGTTTATATCCGTGAAGGCAAAAGAGTCATCGGATATGACAATGCGGAAGGCAGAGGCGATCATAGGCATCATGGTCAAAGAGAGTATCGGTATCAGTTCCGTGACGTGGATTCCCTGATCGAGGATTTTTTAAGGGATGTGGACATGGCGCAGAGAGGTGAATTATGAACGTGAAGAAGATCGACATAGGCATCAAGGGGCTGGCGGAAAGTCTGAAGGATTTTTCCGAGGCCTGGAAAAAAATCTCATCTGGCAAGAAGGTGAGGAAAGAGGAAGGCATTTACTTCGACTCCATCGACACCATGCGGGCGGTCCTTACCAATAACAGGCTGTTGATCCTGAAAACGATTCGTGAACGCAAGCCGGGCTCTGTGTATGAGTTGGCGAAGATGCTGCATCGAGATTTGAAGAATGTCAACCAGGACCTGAAAATGCTTTCCGAAGTAGGGCTGGTCACGCTCGAAAAGACGGAAGCGGACAAGAAACGGGTTGTTCCGCATGTTGATTACGCGAAAATACTGCTGGAAATTCCGGTATAGAATATGACAAATGGACAATATCCTGGAAATGCTCGAAAATGGTGAGTCTGTCCCGAAAGCTTCATTCGAGGTTGTGGGTAAAGCGGGAAGAGCAAGAGGAAGCGTTCGATATTGCCATAGCGACCGAAAACTTGAAGAACAAAGATAAGTAACAGGAGCCTGTATGAGCAAGTTCACGGATTATGTCGATGGTTTCGCGGATAAGACCTCGACGCTGGCCAAGGAAGAGCTTAAGGAGCTTATCCTTTTAGCCAAGTAAGGATGAGTCGGAGTTTGTCAGGTTGCAGGCGGATGATGTTGAACGCTGGACGAACTGGCGGGCAACGCAAGCAAGGAACAACGGAGATGATTGAGTTCTATGGGGTTGCGGCATGAATGATCTTAAGCGTGACTGGAAAATAACGAAAAAGGAATTCAATGATCTTGAGCAAGCGCTCGTTGCTTGTTATATTGCCTTTTTTAGGAAAACGGCAAAGCATTATCTCCTTCAAGGCAGAAGGGTTTATTTCAGGGAAAATAACATTGTTCATTGGGGCGAATGGGATTTCGGCTAACTTGTGATCGAGGGCCGTGAGGATACATACGACGTGTTCGGCGATTACATCCCCGAAATCGCATTTGAACCTGAAGTCAGCGATGAGGTACTGAAAAATTGTGCGCAAGTAACTCTGGATAACCTCGACAATATACAGTATGAAATACGGTAAAGCGGGTCCGGCAGATAAACGACAATATCAGGATCAGAACAGCATAATTATCAAGGATGAGCGGGACGAGGCATCCCGGAGTCGCTCCTAAAGAGCGCTATCCTTTGGGTCCGATTTTATGTTATTATCCGGTTAAAGGCATTCGAGAAGAGGGAGGTGGATACTATGAAGTTTACGCGCATAACAGTAAACCCCAACCAAATGGGCGGCGCGCCGTGCATTCGCGGCATGCGAAGGGCGATAGGGTCAGGTCTATATTGTTTCACTTATAAATCCCATCGCGGGTAACGGGTAATCAGACAGGGTATGGTGTAGTGGGTTCTGACTTAGAGATTGAATTGACGCGCAACAGATGAAAAGGAGCAGACAACGATGCCTCGGGAACGACTCCTGATCATTTTTCTCATTATACTCAGCGGTTTACTCGCCGCCTCTGCCGTCAATCCCTACGATCGAGCCACCTGGTTCATGGAAGTGGCTCCGGTCCTGATCGTGATGCCCATTCTGGTCCGCGTGACTTCATTCCTTGCGATCTGCTTTGCCATGCTCGGCCTGACGCGGGAGCAGGACCGGCAGATCGATAACCTCCGGGTAACAGAGTCCAGGTGGCGTTATATTAACGGCTCAAGTTCAAACTGAGTGCGTTCGAATCCGAGAAAAACGGTAATCGCGTATGTAGAACAAAAAGCAAGATGCGGCACTTATGACTGCTAACAGTTTGCCGAAGGTTGCGGCAACGAGAATAACAGGAGAAGATATAATGACCGATGCAAAAAGAAAGATAACACCGTTGGGAGCAGTAAGGGGTTTTTTCAAAATTGCATGATCGGGCTCACTGTTGAGAGTTCTCAACCACGCCTTTGAGCATTCGATGATTCTTGAGGAACAAGCCGCCATGCCCCTCGCCGGCGGAATAGCGCAACATGGCTACCAGTGCGGAATGACCTGGGGCGCGACGCTTGCCGCGGGGGCTGAAGCATATCGGCGACTTGGCCCGGTTCCGCAAGCTGAAACCAGGGCGCTTATCGCGGCACAAGGACTCGTGAAGCTCTTCCGTGCGCAGAACGAACACGTAAATTGCATCGACCTGACCGGCATAGACGAATCATCATCGAAGATGCGGATGACTGCGTATTTTCTGTTAAAAGGCGGGACTGTAAGCTGCATGCGCATGGCCGTAAAGTATGCCCCGGCTGCATTCGATACGATAAATTCCGCACTTTCGGAAAATGCAGTAGAAGCGCCCTCAGCCCCGGTAAGCTGCTCTTCTTTACTGGCGCGCCGGATGGGCGCATCCGACCTGCATATGACAATGGCTGCCGGGTTTGCAGGCGGTATCGGCCTGAGTGGAGGCGGTTGTGGGGCTTTGGGCGCCGCAATATGGATCATCGGAATGAACAGGATCAAGGCGGGAGTCGAAAAAATTGATTTCAACGAGCCTAAATTCGCTGATGCCATCGGTAGATTTGTAAAATGCACCGGTTATGAATTCGATTGTTCGAAGATAGCAGGTCGCGGGTTTGCGGATGCAGCCGACCATGCCGCTTATGTGCGCAATGGAGGATGTTCGAAAATTATTGAAACATTAGCCGCTCAATGATGCCCCTCCAACACCCATAGTCTCTGAGGGCGGTGGTTGCCGTTTCATTATCGTGTATGCGCATGACAAACTTGGCCCTTGAAGCCTGTCGGTGAAAGGTATATACTATCGGCGATTTATTTAAAAAGGGGACTGTCTATGAAAAAAATATTGTTTGCAACGTTGTTGTTCGTTCTTCTTCTTCTTCCGATTACTGCGTCGTTAATCATGGGCGAAACGGCGCCGCCCCGGCACGCGACCGTGGTCTTGCATGAAAGCATGATCAACAATTTTTTTAAGGCCATCGGCCCGGTCTCGGGTAAAGGAGAAAAGAACAGCATCAAGTACACCTGGGTCGTTGAGGAGGCGAGGGTTAACATTGAACCCGGATCAGCCACATTTGATGCCCGGGTTAAACTGGACGCCGGGCTCTATAAAACGGTTGAAAACGCGAAGGGAAAGGTGTCCATAGAATATGTGAAAGACACGAATAGAATGAGGGTCCGGGTGGAAGAAGCGATCGTCAAGCTTTCGATCAAATTGCTGGGCAAACACATTCCAATCGGGTCCATCGATATCGCCAGGTATTATCGCCCCACTTTCGAGTTCGCAGGCCCCCAGCCGATCCAGAAGGAAGTCGAGGTCGAACTCCCTGATGGAACCAAAAAGAAGATTCAAATCACCACCAAGAATGAGACCCTGGCCCTTGAAAAAGACCAGGTCAGCGTGTATTCCGAGCTGGTCTTTACACCGATGAACTGAAGCCTTACCTCAAATTAGAACTTTACGTTGCTTTTTATAATTGCTTATGATAAGACTACGTCAATTCACGATAACAGGGAGGCAGGCATGACGATATCATTATCATTTGAAAAGCAACTGTATGATTCGGCTAACGCGTATTATCAGGGAGCATCCCTGCTCATGCTTATGAAGCCCACGTCTCCACCGCTGGAGAATCCTGCGTTGTTGGTGCAACCGGCGGTGACCTGCACCGCATTATCGCTAAAGCTGTATCTCAAATGCCTGTTGGCGATTGAAGGCAAAGACAAGGAAGATACGATCTATAAGATCGCCGAGTTGTATCGAACTCTCAGCGACGATGCGAAAAAAGGAATTCTTCAAAAATTCGATGAGCTTTCGAACTCCACTTTGTCCTCGAATGACTTGCTGGCGCATCTCGAATCCCTTGACAACGCATTCGCAAAGTGGCGCTATATCCACGAGGAAGAAGCTAAAAGCGTTAACCTTGAGGACCTTGAGGAAATGGTCCTGGCGACAAAGGCCGCGATTGATCACATTAAGCCAGATTGGGAATAAGCTGGCCGGCGCAACTCTTCGCAACTCGTGTTCACCTGCACATAATATCCGAAAAAACACTCTATTGGATCAGGCCGGAATCAGGACGTGACCTCTCTCCCAATCCCGCTGATCGTGAAATATATCACCGGCGCTATGCGCAATCCCGCACCATGGAATCCCCCGGCTCCTGCCGGAGGGGGCGCCACTAGAGGCCCTGTCCCCCAGCGGCAACAATCCCTTTGTGAACCGTAATTTTCACGCCTATTCTTTGAAAAAACAACGAAAAAATAGTTGCAACGAATGTTTAGATATTGTATATTCGACAGACTATGATGACGATTACCGAAAAGATTCTTGCCGCCCACTGCGGCAAAAAAGAAGTCAAGCCGGGGGAACTGATCAATGCGACGCTGGACCTGGTGCTTGCGAACGACATTACGGCGCCGATCTCGATCAAGGAGTTTCGGGCCGCGGGCGCAAAAAAAGTGTTCGATCCCGACCGGATAGCCCTTATCCCGGACCATTTTGCGCCGAATAAGGACATCGCGTCAGCGGAGCAATGCAACCTGCTCAGGCAGTTCTCGCGCGAGCACAACCTTTCGCTCTACTTCGAGGTCGGCAGAATGGGCGTCGAGCATGCGCTCCTGCCCGAACAGGGGATTGTGGTCCCCGGCGACGTCGTGATCGGCGCTGACAGCCATACCTGTACCTATGGGGGCCTGGGCGCGTTCTCGACCGGCGTGGGCAGCACCGATGTTGCCGCCGCCATGATAACGGGCGAGGCGTGGTTTAAAGTGCCGGAGAGCATGAAGTTTATCTACAAAGGCAAACTCGACAAATGGGTCGGGGGCAAGGATATTATTCTCAGGACAATCGGTGATATCGGCGTGGACGGCGCGCTGTACCGGGCCATGGAATTCACCGGCGAGGTGATTAAGAAGCTCCCGATGTACGGACGTTTGACGATCTGCAACATGGCCATCGAGGCAGGCGGTAAGAACGGCATCATCGAGCCTGATGAGATCACTGAGAAATATGTGGCAAAGCGCGCGCGCAGAAAATACAAGTTTTACAAGAGTGATAAAAAAGCGGCATATGTTGATGTGCGCGAGTACGATCTGACCGGCATGGAGCCGCAAGTCGCCTGTCCGCATCTTCCGGAAAACGTAAAGCCTGTGAGCCGACTCGGTTCGGTTAATATCGACCAGTCCGTGGTCGGCTCCTGCACCAACGGCAGGATTGAGGACATGCGCGAAGCAGCCAGGGTCATCAAGGGCCACAAGGTGCATCCCTACGTGCGCATGATCGTGATACCGGCGACGCAGGCGATCTATAAACAGTGCATTAAAGAGGGCCTCGTGGATGTCTTTATCGATGCGGGCGCGGCCTTCAGCACACCGACCTGCGGCCCCTGCCTCGGCGGACACATGGGCATTCTCGCCGCCGGCGAGCGGGCCATTGCCACCACGAACCGGAACTTCGTCGGCAGGATGGGCTCTCCCAAGAGCGAAGTGTATCTGTCCAATCCGGCGATCGCGGCGGCATCGGCAGTGCTTGGCAGGATCGGAAGACCGGAAGAGCTTAAGTAACTTTCGGTTGAAACGGTTCAAACGGTTGAAGCGGTTTAAACGAAAGAGGTTTAAATGAAATTCAAAGGCAATGCATGGAAATTCGGAGCTGATGTCGACACGGATGCAATTGTTCCCGCCCGCTATTTGAATACCTCCGACCCGAAAGAACTGGCGAAACACTGCATGGAAGACTCGACGAACCCGGAGTTCATAAAGAAGATGAAGCCGGGGGATATTATCGTTGCCGACAAGAACTTCGGGTGCGGTTCATCCCGGGAGCATGCGCCGATCGCGATTAAGGCCGCGGGCGTGTCCTGCGTGGTTGCGAAGAGCTTTGCGCGGATATTCTACCGGAACTGCTTCAACATGGGCCTGCCGATCTTCGAGAGCGCTGAGGCGGCCGAGGGCATCAAGGAAGGCGATCAGATCGAAGTGGATGCGGACGCCGGTGTGATCCGGAACCTTACGTCGAACAAGACGTTCACGGTCGCTCCCGTACCGCCTTTCATGCAAGAACTCATCGCTGCCGGCGGTCTTATGGCATATACGATGAAGAAGGCAGGCCTTTAGTTGACCGCGTGTTTCAAGCTGGCAAAGGCGATCCAGCAGAGCAAACCGCGCCAAGCCGGCGTTTTCTGCGAACAGTGTGTGTATTTCAGCGGGAACCTCGATCCATCCTATTTCTCATCCGGCTGCTCTCGTCGGCATTCCTGCGGATTGGACTTTTTCCATGGTGACGACAAGTGCATCGAGATGCGGACGAATAATTGCAGCGCGAGGAAGAGCGCAAGCTAAAGCCAGCAGCTACCACTGCAATCCAAGATGATTTTGTAGCCGCACCCTTCAGGGTGCGTTGAAGAGGAGGATTCAGAAACATGGCCAAGACCTACAAGATCGCATTGATCCCCGGCGACGGGACAGGGCCTGAAGTTGTTCGGGAGGCGCTAAAGGTCATCAATGCCGCGGCAGTCAGGGGCGGCTTCAAGTTTGAGTTCGCTGAATTCGACTTTGGCGCTGCCCGCTATCTCAAAACAGGGGAAACGCTGCCTGACAGCGCGATCAACGAATTCAAGAAGTTCGACACGATGTTTCTCGGCGCTATCGGGCACCCCGATGTGAAGCCCGGCATTCTTGAAGCGGGGATACTGCTCAAAATACGTTTTGCCCTGGACCAGTACATCAACCTTCGACCGGTGAAACTCTATCCCAATGTGGAGACGCCGCTCAGGGACAAGGGGCCGGAGGACATCGATTTTGTGGTGATCCGAGAGAATACCGGCGGCATCTATACGGGACACGGCGGGGCCACCCGCGTGGGCACGACCGAGGAGATCGCAACTCAGCTCATGGTTTACGACCGCCGCACCGTGGACCGCTGCCTCAAGTATGCTTTCGAGCTGAAGAAAAAGCGCAATGCGCAGAACCCGAAGTATGCCGCAAAGCCGATCACGCTTATCCACAAACGGAACGTGCTGACCCATTGCGGGGACCTATGGTATCGCGCTTTCGAAGAGATGGGCGCGAAACACTATCCCGGGCTTAAACGAGATTATAATCATGTTGACGCCGCGAACATGTGGTTCGTGAAGAATCCCGAGTGGTTCGACGTGGCGGTCACGGAGAATCTCTTCGGCGACATCATAACTGACCTTGGCGCCATGATCCAGGGCGGGCTGGGCGTCGCGTCCGGAGGGAACATCAACCCCGAGGGTGTTTCCATGTTTGAGCCCATGGGCGGCAGCGCGCCGAAGTATGCGGGACAGAACGTGATCAACCCCATGGCGGCCATCGGCGCGGCCATGATGATGCTGGATTCGCTGGGAGAAACGAAAGCATCGCAAGCCGTCGAAGCAGCCATGATCGCGACCATGAAGAAGATGAAGAGCCAGGCAGCGGGCAAGATGGGCATGTCCACGACGGAAGTGGGGGACATGGTGGCGGGGATGGTTTAAAACGGTTCAAGGTTCAGGGTTCGAAGTTCAGAGTTTAAATATAACGACAGGGAGCAAGGCAATGATGCGTGTGGGTTTTATCGGTTGGCGCGGCATGGTGGGTTCGGTGCTCATGGGCCGCATGAACGAGGAGAAGGACTTTAACCTGATCGACCCGGTGTTTTTCACCACGTCGAACGTGGGCGGCAAGGGGCCGAGTATCGGCAAGGATGTCTCCCCGCTCAAGGATGCGAAGAGTATAGACGAGCTGAAAGCAATGAACGCCATCGTCTCCTGCCAGGGCGGGGATTATACGAACGAGATCTATCCCACGCTGTGCGCCGCGGGATGGAAGGGGTACTGGATCGATGCGGCGTCCACGCTGCGCATGGAGAAAGACGCCATCATCATTCTCGATCCCGTGAACATGAACGTGATCAAGGACGGCATGGCAAAGGGCATCAAGAATTACATCGGCGGCAACTGTACGGTGTCGCTTATGCTTATGGCCCTGGGTGGATTGTACGAGCGTGGGCTGGTGGAATGGATGAGCGCCATGACCTACCAGGCAGCCTCGGGAGCGGGCGCGAACAACATGCGCGAATTGCTGAAGCAGATGGGTTCTATTCATGGCAAGGTTAAACCATTGCTGGACGACCCGGCAGGCGCGATCCTCGATATTGACCGTGCCGTCTCCGACCATATACGCTCAGATGCTTATCCCAGGGAGTTCTTCGGCGTGCCGCTGGCCGGCTCCGTTATTCCATGGATCGACAAACAGCTCGACAACGGCCAAAGCAAGGAAGAATGGAAGGGCCAGGCCGAGACGAACAAGATTCTGGGCCGGGAGGGGAATCCCATTCCGATCGACGGCACCTGCGTACGTGTCGGCGCCATGCGCTGCCACAGTCAGGCGCTGACGATCAAGATGACCAGGGATGTGCCGCTTGCCGAGCTCACGGACATGATCGCCAATCACAACAAGTGGGTGAAGGTCGTGCCGAACGTGCGTGAAGTTACGATCAAGGAGCTGACGCCGGCGGCCATTACCGGCACTCTTACGGTGCCGGTGGGTCGTTTGCGAAAGATGAACATGGGCCCGACGTTCCTGAATGCCTTCACTTGCGGAGACCAGCTTCTGTGGGGCGCAGCGGAACCGCTCAGAAGAATGCTGAGGATCGTGATCGAAAAGTAAGGGTTGCAAATGGTTAAACTTTGGGATGAAAGATGCTGAAGAAAAAATCCAAATACGTCGTCGCAGTTGTGGGCGCGACCGGAGTCGTAGGCAGGGAGCTGATCGAGATACTTGAGGAGCGGAATTTCCCGGTGAGCGAGCTTGTGCCGCTCGCATCGGAGCGTTCCGAAGGCGAGCGGGTAGCGTTCAACGGCAAAAATGTGGTCGTTCGCAAGCTGGACAAGGATTCGTTCAAAGACGTGGACATAGCCCTCTTTTCCGCCGGCGCCGAGCGCAGTCTTGAGTTCGCGCCCATGGCAGTAAAGTCCGGCGCGGTGGTGATCGACAATTCGAGCGCCTTTCGCATGGACCCCAGGGTCCCGCTCGTGGTTCCCGAGGTGAATGCCGGCGTCATGGCTGCTCATGAAGGCATAATCGCCAATCCGAACTGCTCCACGATCGGCGTGGTCATGGCATTGAAACCGATCCATGATGCAGTAAAGATCCGGAGGATCGTGGTCACCACGTTCCAGTCTGTCTCCGGCACGGGCAAGAAGGCCATCGACGAGCTTGCAGGGCAGACTGTGGCGCTCCTGAACTTTAAAGATGCCGAAACAAACGTTTATCCACACCAGATCGCGTTCAACTGTCTTCCGCATATTGACGTTTTCCTTGACAACGGCTACACTAAGGAAGAGATGAAGCTCGTGAATGAGACGAAGAAGATTATGAAAGACGATACTATCGGCGTAACGGCAACTGCGGTGCGCGTTCCGGTATTCCGGTGCCACTCTGAGTCGGTAAATATCGAAACGGAAAAGAAAATATGCGCGAACGAGGTCAGAGCGATTCTTTCAGCGGCGCCGGGGATTATCGTCTATGACGATCCGAAAAAAAACCTTTATCCCCTGGCGACCGATATGGCGGGCAAAGACGATGTCTATGTAGGCAGGATAAGGGAGGACGAGTCCATTCCGAACGGCATTAACCTGTGGCTCGTGTTCGACAACCTGCGCAAGGGTGCTGCGTTGAACGCGGTCCAGATTGCGGAGAGCTTAATCCAGTAGCCGGCGCGGCCTGATTTATGGCTCCTGTCTCATCATTCTACAATGTTCAATTTAATCTCAAAAATATTCGATAAACTCGAAAAAGGCCTGACTCCCAGGGACAAGGCCATCATTATCTCGATGATGATGGTTATCTCGGTCATCGGCATTGTGCTTGCCGTCAGATATTATAACTATATCCAAAAGAACCCCGAATTCTGCAACAGCTGTCATTTGATGGAAGAGGCCTACACCGCATGGAAGCTGAGCGGTCATAAAAATATTGTGTGCCAGGACTGTCATCAGCTCGGCTTGATCGAGCAGAACAGGTTGCTGGTAAAATTCGTTTTCACGACAGACCGAAACACTCCGGAACCTCATGGGAATGAAACGCCGTGGAAAACCTGTACGAGATGCCACTGGGATGAAGCGGCCCAGGGATCCCTGATGGTCAATAAGTCAACAGGTCATGCGCGGCATATTTTCATGGAAAAGCTGGTATGCAAGGATTGTCACAGCAGAAAGGTGCATGCTTTCAAGCCCGATGAACGGACCTGTCTCGCGTGCCACAAGGACTGGAAGATACACGGCGTGGGCATGGAGGAAATATCCTGCCTCAGGTGTCACGCTTTCTCGCCGCGGAAACAGGAGGCTTTTATCCCCCAGCGGGAACGTTGTCTTGCCTGCCATCGAAATTCAGCAACAACGTCGTTTCCCGACAGGGTGCCGATGGCACGGCTGAATTGCTACGAGTGTCACAAACCGCACGCACGCATAAAGCCTGTGAATGATGATTGTCTCCGTTGTCATACCCGTGAAGTATTACAATTGAAGACAGCGCACCGATCCCCCAAGCCTTGCACCGTTTGCCACACACCGCACCGCTGGATCGCGAGATGATTCCCTGATTTTCGCCGGCGTCGCTTAGCCCGACTTTTTGGATCCCCGTTTTCCGCCATTTTTGAGAATAAGCTCGTTGGGCTCCACTTTGTAAATTCTGCAGAGCGTCAGAAGCTTCTGGAGGCTGGGGTTGGTCTCTTTGCCTGATTCAAGGCGTGAGATATACCCCTGGGTGATCCTGCCACGATGGTCAGTTGCGACCTCGGAAAGACGGGCGACCTGACTCATGGACAATTTCTTCCGAATACGAAACTTTTTTAACTTATCCGCTATATTCATGACGGAATATATACCTTTATTTTAGCAGAAAGTCAACAAAAAGTTGCAAATAATATCTTTAAAGTTGTTGCAGACTGCAATAATTTATGCTATATTGAGAATCAGTCGTGGCCGGTTATCGTTTTTCTGAACCTAGATAACTCAGCGTAATACAAAGAGATAAAAACCAGTATGCAACTTTTCGATTTGAACTCAGTTTATCTCGATTCATCCTATAATCCACCTCAGCACTATATGAGGAGGAACGAGGATGAATTCCGGGAAAACTATCTTTGCTCAACTGATTCAACATCTACCAAGGTACGAGTTCAACCAATGCGTCTTTCGTTATCATGGCAATCACAAAGTCAGGAGTTTTTCATGCACGGATCAGTTTCTCTGCATGGCGTTCGCTCAATTGACCTATCGCGAAAGCTTACGCGACATTGTGACGTGTCTCAATTCTCATCGAGCAAAGCTCTATCACATGGGCTTCCGAGGGAAGATCGCCAAGTCCACTCTGGCAGACGCCAACGAACTTCGGGACTTTCGTATCTATCAGGACTTCGGCTATCTGCTCATCGACATCGCCAGCAAGCTCTATCAAAACGAGGAACTTGGCATAGATCTGAAGCTCTCGGTCTTTGCTCTGGACTCAACGGTAATCGATCTCTGTCTGTCCACCTTCCCTTGGGCAACGTTTCGGAAAAAGAAAGCAGCTGTCAAAATCCACACATTGCTCAACGTGCAGGGATCAATTCCGACCTTTATTTTCGTGACTCCCGGCAGCGCTCACGATGTCAATATAATGGATGCCGTTCCATTCGAAGCCGATTCAGTCTATACGATGGATCGCGCATATCTCGATTTCGAGCGACTCTATCACATCAACCAGCTTTCGGCGTTCTTCGTTATCCGGAGCAAGCACAACACCAGGCTTCGGCGTATCCATTCAGCTTCTGTGGACAAGGCAATCGGTGTTCAAGCCGATCAAACAGTCTTACTCGTCGGCTACAAATCGCGCATGGCCTATCCCGATCCTTTGCGTCGAGTGCGTTATCACGATGCCGAACGAGACAAGCGCCTGGTGTTTCTTACGAACAACTTCTTACTCCCAGCCAAGACGGTTGCCGATATTTACCGTTCCCGATGGCAGGTGGAGCTGTTCTTCAAATGGATCAAACAGCACCTGCGCATAAAGACATTCTTTGGAACATCACCCAATGCGGTCAAGACACAAATCTGGACGGCTGTCAGTGTTTATCTTCTCGTGGCGATTGTCAAGAAGCGATTAAACCTTCCCGGCAGTCTCCACACAATTTTACAGATTCTGGAGGTCAACCTTTTTGAGAAAACACCCATTTCTCAACTGGTTAACGAAACAATCAATCACGAAATCGAATCTCGTGACGATAACCAATTGAATCTATTTATGTAACAACCGGACACTACTGAATCTATGTAGCAAATGAATATTCCATTAACAAGATGGACGGTAATGGAAACTTTATAACAACGTGGTATTTATGGGACGCCTGGGGAAGTGCTAGCCCCTATAGCGTTGCAGTGGGTTCCGACGGGTCTGTATATGTCACTACTGACAGATTCACTATTCAGAAGTATGATAGCAAGGGAACTTTCGATGAAGAATGGGGCAGGTTTTATGGTGATTACAGTGCGGGGCCTTTCTTGTTTCCATATGGTATAGCCGTTGGTCCTGACGGTTCTGTATACGTTGCGGATACCAAACATCATCAGATTCAGAAAATGACATCTACAATAAATAATATTGAGACCATAATAACTACATCTATCCCTATTGTACAGTCTGCAGACACGATGCAGGAATATATTTCCTCGATTGGGGCGGTGAATGAACCAGGTAAATTCTATCTTCAAGCTACACTCAAGAACTCATTAGGTCAGACACTTGCGCAGGCATTGCATCCGTTTTACGTAGTAGGCAGCGATATCTCCTTACAGTTCAATACGGATAAAAGGATTTATAAGTCCGGTGAAACGATAACGATTTCGGGTGAAGTGAAGAATCTATCGAGCGTGGATGCTTCAAATATATCATTGGGCTTGAAGCGAAAGGTGGCAGAAGGTACTGCCGAAACTGTTTTGGCTCAGCGTGAACTGGACTTTTAGCCGATTTGAGTTACACTACTCGAACGGAGGAAAAGTCCATGAAAAAGAAGAAACGCCACAACTACACGCCCGAAGAAAAGGTTTTGATCCTCAAG